>Ga0190309_1000274_pt1 | contig 15118 bp, 12 predicted proteins | sample 48700767_MG_FD_161656 | JGI IMG/M metagenome (GOLD analysis project Ga0190309, IMG submission 161656) | Hydrothermal vent sediment bacterial communities from Southern Trench, Guaymas Basin, Mexico - 4870-07-6-7_MG | ecosystem: Environmental > Aquatic > Marine > Hydrothermal vents > Sediment ... | reverse complement strand
CTATGACCACTAGTTAGATGTAGTTTTAATTCAGCTATTATACAATGTTTTATTTTCTTACCTCTCCTCTTTACCTCATAAATTATTATTAGATCTGGTTTCCCTTTACATGAATAATCTTTTAATAGATATTCTCTTTCTTCGCTACAGTCTAGAGAATATATTTCAACATTTCTCAGTCTTTTCTTTAAGAATCTTATAATTTCGGTGAGATTCTGATATCTATCCACTAAACCACCTTAAATTGAAAACGCCATAGCTTCTATTTCTCTTTTATATAGTTCAGCATCCCTCAACTGATTTAACTCCTTAATCTCTTTCAACGTCCTTCCATCTTCAAGATAATATGCCATCCATTTTCTTGCAACACCTTGAGCAACCACTAGACCTAGATGACTTTCTATTATTATTATCTTATCATATTTACTCAGATAGTTAATTAAATCAACTATGAGATCTGCATGTAATCCGGCTTCAAAAGCTTCTATAAATATTGCATCGGCTAAATTAGCTGCAAATATTATTGCGATAGCCTTTCTTTCTCCATAAGATAAATTTTGGAAGGAAATCCATTTTCCATATTCTTCATGTTTAACATAAATATCATAGCCGTCTGTAAATATCCTAGAGATAGGAAGTATTTGATAAATATCTTCTTCAATTCTTTCCACGATCTCTAATGCTGATGATATTATAGGCAACTGGAGTTCCTGATGATATTTAAGATAATCATAGCTTTTAAGACCACTTATGTAAAGAATGGAAGAGTCGATCCATGCAATTTTCCCCTTCAATCCAGCACCACTAATCCCTAATAGTCTTTTAATATATGAAGTCATCCCCTCATCATCAATACTTTTTCCCTCATATTCAGAGGGAATATGTTCATATTCTGTTTTTAAAAATGATCTTACTTCGAAAAAGGGGTGTTTATATTCCAATGCTATCTCGCCATTAGCTAGCTTTATTTTAATTTCAAAATCTTCGTGTATCCCATTAATGGTAATAAGTTCCTTATCTCCAATTCTATTAGCTGTGGGTGATAAAATATAGGCTATAGCCTCCATTATAGCGGTTTTTCCAGCTGCATTGGGACCATACAATATAGTTTTACCTACTTCAGCATAAAGATTCCTTGCAACCTTATATCCCTTTAAATATAGTTTAAATCTATATTCGTGACTAGTCATTATTTTCACCATATTTTGTCTAAAATACTTTAGATGACTCTACTCTCTTGGTAGACTTAATTGTATTTAAACTTTTCTTTTATTTATCAATAATTATAATTTCTCAATCATGTTATTTTTATTAACTATATAAAATGGTGAATAGAATATTTATAAAATATATGTTATAATTATTATCAAGAAATGTTTAAATATTTTTAAATGTTCATATATAAGGGGTTAACTTGTATATAGATTCAAAATTATTATTTTTTAGAACGCTTACCCCCGTTCATATAGGGGCAGGTAGAGGGACTAAAGAACACGTTGATCTTCCTATTCAGAGAGATGAGTTTGATTTTCCAACAATCTGGAGTAGTAGTCTTAAAGGTGGATTTAGGGGCTCTTATACAAGGCTTACAGCTAGGACAAAAAATAGTGATGATGAAAAAATGATGGAGGTAGTGTTCGGCCCCTCTCCTGAAAGGGGTTATGAATTCTCTTCGTCAATAAATTTCTTAGATGCAAGGCTACTATTTATTCCTGTTAGAAGTTTAAGGAAAATATGGACTTATGTAACCAGCCCTCACCTGATAAACTATCTCATCACATATCTTATAGGATTAAATAGAGAAAGTTATGTAGATAAAATTTTAAAATTACTTAATGAGACTAAGATTCCGACAGTATCACGTAAGGATCTTTTTGTAAAAAATAATAGTTTAGTTCTTAACGAAATTGAAGTAAAGGGATGTACAGTTAATCAGGAACTAACCAATATATTTAAGCAGGTACTTCCAAAGGAAATAGTAGATAATCTAAGTAGGAGAGGAATAGTCCTTGTAGATGATGATTTAGTTTTTGAATTAGTTCGAAGAAGCTTGGTAATACAGTTTAGAATTAGAATAAAACATGAAGTTAAAGTCGTGGAATCAGGCTCTCTATGGTCTGAAGAGTATATTCCTCAGGGAACTATCTTTGTTTCAGGAATTATATGTAAACCTCATATGAACGTTAATGGTCATGTTGAAGTTAGTGGGAAAGAAGTTCTTGACTGGTTTAAAAATAAGCTATCAAGTTTTAACTATACTATATGGCTTGGAGGAAAAGAGACCATTGGTAAAGGATTACTTAAAGTATATCTACACGATTAGGTGGTTGTCTTGAGAGATAGAATAAATATTGAACAAGCAACTCTTAAAATAATTGAAAGAATCTGTTCAAGTAAATTAAATGATAATATTAAAAAGAGCTTTAGAGCTAGAACTCGAGATCTAATTTCAGATCTTTATTCAAGTGGAGTAGCATATGTTATTTCTCTATGTGCAGCGAGAAGTAGCGCAGATGCCGTAGAATTAGGCTTAACCGCATTAAATCCAGAGAACTTTATAGGAATATTTGAAGATGAAAATATGGCTAAAAAGTATGGTTTAAATGAAGACGAAGATTATGGATATGCTATATATGGTTCATCCATTCTTTACCTATTAAAGTTAATGGGTATTATAAATTTCAGAAAACTAAGTGATGCTATAATGGGGCTTTCAGAAGACATTTTAGCAAATAGAATGGCTTTTGAAACCGGAGTATGGTTGAAAAGATTTGCAGAGGCATATCTATGAAACCTATTAGTCAAATTACAATAACCTTACATCAAGCTACTCCTGCTCTAATAGGTTCCTATAAGCCAGAGGTGATTGATAGAACTAATTATATAAGGCCTACAAGCATTAAGGGTCTTTGGAGATGGTGTTCTCGTGCCATCATAGCTGGTGCCTTATATGATTTAGGATACGAGGTAAGCAGTAAAAGTATCTCATATATAGTTGGTAAAGTTATGGGACTTGGATACGTGGATCCTAGAGGATATGAGAATGAGTCGTCTAGATTCATTATAAGAATATTTATTGACAATAATCCGAGGATAGGAAATATACGACGAGCTAGTAGTAGTATAATGTTTAGAGGAAGATTTATTTCTCTACAAAGGATAAGATTATTGGCCATGGATAGATCACTAGAATACTTTTATGATGGTATTTATACATTAAAATTGTTTAAGACTAGGAGCTATGATAGAGATGGCGAGGAATTAGCTTTACGCTCCCTTATCCTAACATTTACTCTTTTAGGTATAGGTAAGGGTTCGCGTAGAGGACTTGGTTCACTGGATGTAACCAATGTAGCTGGCTTCCGTTTAGAGAAAACTCTTTCACAATTTTTAAATAAAACATATGATTTAGCCGTTAATATTGTTAAAAGATATAGAAATAAGTTGAATTTAAAGATTATTAATGCTGATAAACTGCCCTCAATACCTTCTTTTTCAAAGAAAAAAGTTAATAATATATTTCTTACACAAATCTATAAGTTAGATAACGTTAACTGGATTAAGATACATAACTTCTTTCTACGTGGAAATAGGTGTAAAGTTCTTCATAAAGACTATGCTGTTTCAGATATCTTGAGAAAAAGACTTGAAGCATGGATTCTTGGACTTCCAAGGTCACAGAGAGAAAAAGGCTATATATTGGATGAGGTTGAAAGAAGAGCGTCTCCAATAATCTTCACATATCACAAACAACACATATTTGGAGAGGGAGTCTATCTCACAGTTTTAATCTCAAAGGATTGGCCTGAAAATATTAGGTGGATAGGTGACAGCTATCCCTATAATAAGAAAATAAATGTAACACCTAACGCTATAATTTCCGCCATTCAGAATGCTTTAGATGAAATATGGCAGTATTCTGGAGTAGTAAGACCCCTACCAGTTTGGCCGAGGTGAATATATGGAAAAATTATATGAATATGTTGAAAATCTATTTAGGAATGAACTTGAGACAAATATATATTCAGCCCTTATAATAGGATTTGTAGAAGCATCGCTTAAAGACCTTAACGGAGACCTGCAACTTTATCACGATAAAAGAAAAGAGTTAAAAAGGAAAAGACTTGAAGACCTTTATACATTTTACTCTAGAGTAGTGACAGAATATTTCTGCGATTTATTTAAAAGAAATATTCGAAATAACAGCCTTATAGAAAAACTTCTTGAAGAAGCACGCTCTTGGATTAATGATATTTTTGAAACGACATGTAAAATCTTTAATATAGTGTTCCTCGTAAATATCGAAACTAAAACTAAACTTACAATATGTACGAGAAATCCCTATATGCCATTAGAAGTAGGGGTTGCTTGGCACCCATACTTTAATCTACCTTACATACCCAGTACTTCGTTAAAGGGACTTATGAAATCCTATTTCCTACTTAATGATATTAAAATATGCGGTCTAAATACATTAGATCTATTTGGTAGTAAAGAATATAAAGGTATCCTAACATTTTTTGACGCTCTTCCCTCTTCCTTTAAAAACTCGCTTATTGATCCAGATGTCCTGACTCCGCATTATCAGGAAATCGGGGGGAAAATCGACGAGAAATCGGTTAAACCACGCCCGTTAGTCTATCCAGTTATATCTTCTGGTGTAAAATTTTCCACTATTATAGCAGTAGATTTAAGTAATGTAGATATCGATTCTAAAACTTTTATTAATGAATTTCAATATCATTTAAATAAAGCATTCTTTATTGGAGTTGGTGCTCGCACCACTCTAGGCTATGGTGTAGTTAAAGTTAGGATAATTAATGTTAAGGAGGATATAGGGTGAAATAATGTCAGTAAATGATGATCTATATATCGCTAAAATTTTTGCATTACTTCATGATCCTCCATATAAATCATATTGTATCTATGAATCTATTAGAGGTGGACTAACTGGACATGAAAAAGAGGCGAAGATGTTTAGAGAAAAAATATTAAAAGATACTGTGCTTAAACAAATTAATTGGAGAAGATACGAGAAACTTGTTAGAGAAGCTGATACTGTTTCATCAGGTTTTGATAGATTGTTCTTAGATTTTGCAGTAAAAACTGAATCAATATATATAAATTATATTGCCAATATATTTAACCCAAAGTATTATGAGATATTAACTACCAGAATACCTTCGATAGATTATTTAAGAAATATTTCTGGAGAAATAGCTGAAGAAATTAATGGTATAATTAAAAAACTTTCTGAAAAATTGGGTACAGATGAAGCTATTAAGACCATTTATATAACACTTTATGCGCTCCTCGAACCACTATGTTATATTAAAGGATTAATACCTTCATTAGCCGATACTAGAATACCTACACATACAGTAATGGATCATCTTTATGCTACAGCGATGACGGTAAATTTATTGTTTCCTCAAAGAAAAATATTAAGCGGATATTTAATATTCATCGACTTTCCTGGAATACATGAATTTGTTGATGCTGCTAGAAAATCAGGAGACTTTTGGGCAGGTAGCTGGATAATATCTGAAGTTATTTGGAAATTAGCTGAGAAGATAATTAATATATATGGTCCAGATGTAATCATAAGCCCAACATTAAGAATGAATCCATACTTCTACTTTAAATACCTGAAGAATATTCTTGAAGATATAGATAGAGAAGTATATGAAAAGGTAAAGAAAATTGCTATAAAGTTTCTAAATAAATTGGTAGGTTACAGTATTTCAGTAGAAGATATAATGTGGCAACCATTGATTCCAGGCACCTTACTCATAGCTCTACCTAAAGGAATTAAATGGTGTAAGAATAGAAGTGAAATAACTAATAATATCATCAACCTTTATTATGAATCATGGAATGATCTAATTAGAAGGATAACGAATGATAAAAAACCTAAACCTCTACAGAATCTCTTATATAAAGTATTGGAAAAAAATAGAAATTTAATAGAAAAGCCGCCAATAGGATTAAGAATATTTATAATGGATATCGAGGAAGTATGCCATAAACTTATCAGTTGTCTTAAAGGTAATGTAAATGCATGTAAAGATCTTGGAGTATGTTCGGAAATAACTAAAATAAGTAAAATTGTTGATGAAAACTTCAATCCCGAGATTCTTGCAAAACATTTAGCTTTTCATGTAGCGCTTTCAACTTATTTGAGGAAGAAAACCGGTATTGAAAAAATACCCTCATCATCGGCGTTTTGGATCTATAAGGATAATGAAAATAGATTAATATTTCTAGGGAAACAGATTGGAGGACGTAAAAATATAGGATGGACTCCATGCAGTCAGTGTGCTCTTGAACCAGCTATTCTAGTATTGAGAAAAAAGAGAGGAAAAGTTGGAGAATATAATGACAGAGATTTTAAGGAACTCTATAAGTTGATTGGAGAGAATGAGATTAAAATGTTTGCAAAAAAAGACTTTGAGGTTCATTTTAAGCCAGGAGAAGCTATAGGGCCTTACTGCTTGCTTAAAAGAATAGTATATTTATATGCACTCTCTAGAAGAAAACAATTCTTTGTATCGACAGACGACATAGTATTAAATAGTTATAAAGAATTTGTCAAAAAATGTATTCCCTTAAATGTTCGTAGGGATTTTATTAAGGAACTAGTGTACTCATTAGTTGAAATTTTATCAGAAAAATATGGGATACTAAATGGTAAAGTCGAGTCTCTTAGAATGTTGTGTCAACACTTTGTAAGACAATTAATTGAGGAATATAGAGTTATAGATATTGAGGTATTTCTTTTACTCATAAATGAATTGCTTAAGAAAGAAATCATGCGGAGAGAAGAGTTTTTCAATATACTGTCTCATGCATCATTTAATGTTCTTAAAAACACTAGGCTAAATTTTGAAGATGTTTTAAGATGTTATTTTGAACATGTATGCGAATATGAATATGTCAGAGACTTCTATGAATACTGTATTGAAAAGTTCTACAAAAATTATCGAGAGGAAATGAAATACTTAATCTTAAAAAATATTCTTAAACCGAGTATAAGGTATGCAATAGTATATGCTGATGGCGATAATGTGGGGAAAATTCACTGTGGCTATCTACCTATTAAATGTAAGGATTATATTAATATGCTATTAAATCTAATTAAGAAATATTATTATCCTAAAAATGAAGAAGTAGAAAGAGCTTTAGAAAAATCTTTTAAAAAAATATGTGAGATTCTTAAAATTATCCATGATGATGAAAAATATATTCCGGTATCACCAACCTATAAGGCCGCATTATCGGCATCAATTATGATAACAGCTCTCAAGGATATAGTTACTGTAGCAGAAAATCTTCATGGAATGACTATTTTCTCCGGGGGAGATGATTTAATAGCATTAACACCTATCGATACTTTGAGTAATGTACTACTGTTTAGGAAAAATTATGAGGGACATAAATGTTTTCATGAGTTTAATAAATGGCCTATAGTTTCAGCGATACCTTATGGTAGAAGTCTTTCTATACATGTAGCAAATCTTTCTGATTTAATGAGTGAAGAGATAGCTAGGACAAATGAATCCTTAGAAAGTAAAGCCAAGAGATCTGTATGGACTTATAATGAAGATAAAGAATGGAGGAAAGATGCTCTTGTAATATCATTTTCGAGATCTAAAACTATGAGTTGTATTCCACTTAAGAATTCTAAAGATAAAATATATGATGAACTGATAAAACTACTTTCCAGACTTTATATCGTATTTAAATTATATATCCTATCTCCATCATTACCAGAAGATTTTGAACAAAAGTATGGAAGAATAAGAGACTTGATCTCAAGGAATACTTTAGCTATTAGAAGAATAATAGACTATATATTCAGAGAAAACATAACGATAAGAAATAAAAAACTTAGAGAAGAGATGCTTAACAAAATACTTGGCAAGGATATAGTAATACGTGATGATTTTAGCCTATTTAACACATTAATTCATACTTATAAGAAAACAAAGGACGGTAAACAGATATCATCAATATTTGAAATAATAGATTTTCTCAAATTAATTAGAATATTGAGGGGATCATGAGTATGGGTCTTATAATGAAAATAAAGCCTTTAGGTTTAGTACGTCTCTCATCCTCGCCTATCTCAGGTCCATATATCTTTGGTATTCAAAGATCTCTTGGGGTACCTTTACCCTCTACTATATTAGGTATAATCGGCTTTTTAGAGAACATAAGATTGGATAAAAAAGATGTGAGAAGAGACCCTCTACTCGGCATAGGAGTTTTAACAGATATATTACTTAAAGAATCAACAACGGTATTGGTAAAAGGACCTATGTTAGAAATAATGAAACCATATACTAGAGAAAAAGTTCTTGCTATGCATCTTCAAATAAAAAATGACGTTAGCTTAATAAAAATCGATGAAAACATATTGAGAACTATAAGGAAATATCATGTAATTCTAAAAACCTCTCAGGTAGGTAAAATTGTGCCTAAAGTTGAGATAGGCATAGCTCTTCGCGACTCCATTGAAAAATCATTTAATAGAACCGTTGCATTAGGTTATGCATTTAGAAGAGTATTTGTTCAATATGTCGACATGGATGAAAAACCTCTTAAAATCGAATTAATATATGAACTTTGTAGAAGACTGAATATCATGAAAAGTCTTATAAGATTTGGAGGCGAAGGCCGTCAGGCACAATTAATGGTAGAAGAAATGTCAGAGGAATATTTAAAAATATTTGAAAAAATTGTAAGCCCCATAGAAGCTAAGCCAGGATATTACATAGTTCTTAATTATTGGCCGCTTATACCTAAAACTAATACGGTATTTCTCAGAAAAGAACACTTTATAGGTCTCGAATTCTTTGAAAGACCAGAAAGCGATATAATAGGTGTTCCAAGAATCGTAGAAAGCTTAAAGGAATATATACAACCAAGGATTAATATAGTTAGACTGGGACTTGGATTTAGTGAGGTATTAAAAATACGCCGCCCTCAAATACTAACCTTGTCGCCAGGTACGATAATTCATATAAAACATGCTTTCAATGAGATAAAAGAAAGACTACCAAATATCTATATTAAGTTATTGAAAGCAGGTTATTCGTCTCTATTAAGCATCGATAGCTAAATTAATTATAAATTTATTATTTTCCTAAAGATTAGCTTAAAATTAAGGCTAATCTTAAAATAATTTTTACAATAATTTGCGAAAATCTTAATATATCTATACTATATTATTTAAAATGATTCATAGATCCGAAAATAATATTTGGGGTTCTTTAAGCTATATATAAAACATTTTACCTTAAATATATTTTCTATCAATAACTTTTTGAAATAAATATTTTGATTTCATGTTTCTTTTTGTAGATGCCGATATCATACTCTTTCATTTAATATATGCTGTACTCATCGCTTGGGCATCGGTAAGCATATAATTTTATTTAAACTATATATTATTATGGATTGGAGTTTTATTGTGGGTGTAGGTTTGTCTGTTGAGGCTGTTGTCAGCTGTTTATGGAGTTTTGTTGAGAAATATTATTTGCCTAAAGAAGTGTGTTTTATATATACTTCTGTTACTGAGAGGTTTAGGGATGTTCTTAGAGACGTTATAAAAACTTTTTCTCCAACCATCTCTATTAAAGATATTGTTGTGGATGAGACTGATATAGAGAGTATTGTTGAAAGGGTTGGCTCTGTTATCGACGAATATAGGTCTAGGAATTATAAGGTATGTATAGATGTTACTCCTGGTAGGAAGACTATGTCTATAGCCCTATATTATGCTGGCTTGAAAAAGAATGTTGATAGAATAGTATATCTACATTTAAAGGATAGGATGTTTGAGAAGGAAATATATCCATTTATTCCGAAGCCATGTATAGATTTGGTGACCTTGCATGGAGATTAAGCTAAACTATAGGTATATTGTTTCGCTGTTAAATATTATTTCGAAAAGCTATTCTAAAATACTTATAAGGGCTCCGCTATTTGATTTAAATCTACTTGAATTCGACTACATAGATCTAAACTATTTTAAGACCATAGGTGAGAGAGAATATAATTCATATATTCGTAGCATCGCATATGATGTTAGTAAAAGGGATAGACGGGAGATACCTGCATATGGTCAATTTATAGATATATTGTTGGTTTCAGGTATAATTGCTCCGAGAAACATTGATAATATATTGAAGTATATTGTAGATCAGCTTGAATATAGGCGTAGATATCCCTTAAAATATCCTCAGCCATTTATAATTGGCTTAGATACAAATATATTTTATCTAAACTTTATCTCAAACTTTCTTGAGAGACTTAAAGATAAGCCTCTTATAGTTATATCGGAGCCAGTTATAAGAGAAATCTCAAATAAAATTGATAAAAGGATTGGAAATGTATCAGCTCTTGGCAGAATGGTTTTAAGATCTATTCCATCCTATAGGAGATATTTATACAATGGTATGGAGAGCCTTGATGCTAGAAAGGCTCTAATAGCATATAGTGAGTTAAAGTATGTGGAGGAGAAATACGTTACCAAAAAGATTGAGGGAGAGGGGGTTGGGGATAAGAGGATAGTTGAATCTTATCATAGATTTATTAAGGATAGTGGATATAGCTTAACTCTACTAACATTTGACGAAAGGATTAGGAGCCGCGCATCATTACTGGGGATTAGTAGCATATATATTGAGCCTCCTACACTGAAGAAATATATGTTAAACTACAGGAATCTTATAAAGCTTCTATATATACTTTCAATATACTTTATAGTAGTTACTATTAAATGTGAAGCATATACGATAGAGATAAGGTCTATATGGCCTGGGAAGAGGCTTGAAGACTGGCTTAACAAAAATGTTTTGATAAATACAAATGTAGAGGAGATAAAGGAGATAAGGGATAGGGCTGAAAAAATACTGCAACTTATATCTAGAACTGACTAATAATTGGTTAAATCGGTATCTCCTTTAATGTATAGGTTTTTATTTCCCTATTTTTAGGAGCATTTCTTGCAACTATTATTTTATCTATCTGATATTTTTCAAGTAGATTGTAGGGTGCTTTCTGATCTAATTGTCTAGAAATTCTCTCTATATCTTGTTTCTTCAGATCCCTCCATTTTACCTCTATTAAATATGCTTTTCTCATCTCTTCATCTAATGCAATATAATCTATCTCCACTCCCTTATGAAGATATTTTCCTATTTCTGTAAATCTTAGTTTTCCGATTCTCCTTAGATAGAGGAGATATTTTAATACAAGTTCTTCAAAAATCTGTGAAACATGTATATCGATTTTATCCAATATTTTTTGATAAGCTATATCTATGTTTTCAGACTCTATTTCATCTAAAACTGGCTCTACTAGTTTGAACCAGGTATTTACAAGCTTATCTCTTACCCTATAATATCCCTTCTTAGACCATAAGGGTATTATTTTTTGTACCAGATTTAAATCTAATAGTACTTTCAAGTATTTGGAGATATGACTTCTATCTATACCTACGATATTTGAAATTTTTTGAGGAGTATTTTCTCCTCTAGCTATTGCTGAAAGTATTGAAATATATACTTGTGGCGCTCTAAACTCTTCCCTAAGTAAAAAGTCTACTTCATTGTATATTGGTGAAGTCTTTTTCACAAATAGGTTCAAAATATTTTGATTAAGAGAAATATTTCTATCAAATAGTTGTAGATAGAATGGTATTCCACCTACAAGTGAATATACCTTTACTCTATCCACCTTACTATAATTTGGCAAGAAATCTTTAACATACCATGGCTCCAATTCCTCAACCTTCAATGTACCAGTCCTTCTACCATATAGTGGACTTCCACCTCCAACTACTTCTCGATGCATTATTCCTACTAGACTTCCACATACTATTATCATAAACCTTGTCTGCATAAGTTTTTCATCAACGAATTGTTGAAGTTCACTTAATACTTGCGGTGAACCGCGAACCCAATATGTAAATTCATCCAACACTATAATTAATCTATCCTCAACTATCGTCGATAATAGTTCTAGAAAATCGTTTAAAGCATTAAACCTAGTTTTCTCCAACCCCTTTAAACCCAATACTCTACCAGTCTTCTCTACAAGTCGTGATAAATTTACATCATGACTTGTAAGATGACATAGATAATATATGTGAAGCTTATTTCTCAAAAACTCCTTCAACAATCTAGTCTTACCAACCCTCCTCCTACCATATACAACTATAAAATGTGGTTTACCACTATTCCACCAATCCTCTAATACTCTAATTTCATTAACCCTATTTATAAATGTGGCATTCAAAGTAGACTACCATAGATGTGCTACATCTAAAGTATACAAACAACATCATATATAGCTTTATCCTCATAATAAATCCTTATTAATAAAATATTATATATTATAAAATTAATATAGTAATTGATGAAAATATATTTTATATTTACTGTGGGTAAGAGTCCTGACCCGATAATATACTCTATAGATGAACTTTTAAAGAGATATGATGATATAGAGTATTATGCATTGGTTTCTAGAGAGAGTATTGATACTCTTGGAGTTGTTTCTAATAAGCTTGGAGGGATAGGTTTCCATCAATATGTTATTGAGAATCCTGAGGATTTTGATGAATGTATAAAGGCTACCTATGAAGCAGCTGCCGAAGTGCTGAAGAGATGGGAGGAAGAGAAAGGCATGATTATTATAGACTATACTGGTGGGACAAAGCCTATGGCCTCCTCACTAGTATATGTTGCCTATCAAGTTTTCCCTCAATTTGTTTTAAGATATATTGGAGGAATTAGACGTGATGAGCATGGTAGAGTTATATCTGGATCTGAGAAAACAGTGGAGATATCTGGGGTGAATCGAGCACTTTTATTAAAGGCTAGAGATTTTTATATGAATTTTAATTTACATAAGTCTTATGAATTATTGTATAATTGTGCTGAATCAATGAAATCAGAATATTATTCGGTGCTTTCCAACTTTATTTACTCACTAATATATAGGGATCAGTTTGACTATAAGATGGCCAACGATATTTTAAATAGGTTTAGCCGTAGATTTAAAATATACTCTGATGAGGCAATTTTCTCTAAAAATGTTGCAAAATTCTTTAGACAAGTATTGGATACTCAGAAAAATATTTCATTAATATACGGAGTCCTAAAAATTTTATCCCAGTTTAAGGAGAAAAAAAGTGTTAATGAATGTTCTAAGATAGTTGAAAAAATAACTAGTAGAGAAGAATATATTGATGGATTCGAGTTATTGCTAATAGACTTCTATCTAAACATTTTGAGAAGACTGAGGCTTAACGAAATACTTAGGGCATGTGTTTTAACCTATAGATTATATGAATTATTAACTCAATATATTTTGATTGTAAAGTATAGGATTTCTCCAACCTATATTGATTGGAGTAAGCTGGATAAAAATGTGGTTAAATGTATGGGTCTAAAATCTCTGCCAGAACATCTAGACCTGCAGAGATCATTAGACCTTTTAAAATGTCTCAATGATGAAATTATAAATATATTGGATCTAAACCTGTTGAGAAAAGTTCAGTTTGAGAGAAATTATTCATTAATAGAACATGGATTCTCTAGTGTAAGGAGAAAGATAATTGAGGAGAGTATAGAAAATCTATATAAAGCTATGAAAAGATGTATTAAAGATATAGATAGCCGTGTAGAGAAACTAAAGTTTCCAAAAATAACTGATGAAGTATTACAGCCAATGTAAGCTGATAGACATGGTTGAAAACTATATTAAAAGGAAAAAAACTTTCTTTAAAATAGGAAGATATAGAATAGAGTTTATAGATAGGGTGGATGAGATAAAAAAGTTAATGGAGTGGATTGATACTGGAGCGCCCTTCATATACTTTATATATGGTCCAGAGGGATGTGGTAAAACCGCTCTATTAAGCCATTTCCTAAACATTGTTGGAGACGATATTATTCCAATATATATTAATGCTATCGAGAGAAGTAATCCTGAGTCTGCATTAATTTCACCAAACATATTGAAAATTAAAAATATTATAAAGGATGTTGTCGGTGAGTCTGGAGGATTTATTGGACCAGCTCTCGCGCAGGGAGTCATTGCAGTTATAGATAAAGTTTCCAGTATAGTTAGATTGAAGGATAAATGTTTAGCCATAATGATTGATGATGTTGTTCAGAGCATTGGTTTAGGGAAAATTGAGGGATATATAAAATGGCTTTATGAATCTATGCCGAAAATCTCTGAAAAATATGGTTTAAAATCTATTACAATGATAGCCACAACCTCTGAAGGAATAAGTAGAAGGCTTATTGAAAGACATGCATATAGCATAACATATCTAATATGGAATTTATTGAAAGGGGACTATATAAGACTTGCAGAACAACTAGATCCAATAAACAAGAATATTATCGAAGAAACGTGGAGACTTACAGGCGGAAATCCTAGAACATTAATACAAATAGCATTAGCATATAAATGGAATATAGAGAAATGGCTTAAGGGAATAGAGGAAAGATTAAATGAAACAATAATAAAAATAAGATCACTAAAACTGGAGAAAGAACTCCAAAAAATAATTGAAAACATAGACATAATATATCTTAAACCAGACAAAAACATTTTCAAGCTAAGAGAAATACTTGAAAAAGAAAATCTAATAATATATAAATATAAGACAACACTCAGAGAAACAAGAATAAAGGAAAATAAGGAAATAGGAATAGGAAAATACTATGCATGGCAAATACCAGCATACATGAAAATATTAGAACGGAAATACAACAGTTCTAAATCTGAATAAAATATCTATAATTTACTCTATATCCCTATACATGTAAACCTTGAATACTGAGTTTATTATATCTAAAGATAAATTCGAGTTATAACTATTATAATTATGACTTGAAAATTATGTCATCAATATAGTATTAAATTTAAAGTACTTAAAAATCAGATTTCTAATAAGTAAGTTTAAAATCTATAATAGTAGAAAGAGAATAAGGAAGAAAGGTTAATAGAAAAGTTTTATTAAAATAAAAATTATTTATATTCAGCCTTGAGAAACAGAATATAATTTCCTATATTTATTCGCATCCAAGCC
>Ga0190309_1000271_pt1 | contig 15231 bp, 30 predicted proteins | sample 48700767_MG_FD_161656 | JGI IMG/M metagenome (GOLD analysis project Ga0190309, IMG submission 161656) | Hydrothermal vent sediment bacterial communities from Southern Trench, Guaymas Basin, Mexico - 4870-07-6-7_MG | ecosystem: Environmental > Aquatic > Marine > Hydrothermal vents > Sediment ... | reverse complement strand
ATGTCTCCTCTGGGAGCGTAAGATGCTTCGTTCTGCTCCAGTCTTTCCGTCGCCTTGCGCTTCGCACAAGCACCATACTCTATCTAAAGTATATAGAGCGATGGAGTTTATAAATAAATCTGCGAATGCGGAAATATGGCGGAAGGAGCGCACCCCTGTCTGTTGGCAGATTACTACTACGACCACAGCAGCGAAGGCGACTTGGACGCAGGCGACAAGTGGGAGCAGACGACATCCTTAGAGAGCAATCAAGTCGCAGAGATAACGCATGTCGAGGTGTTCTCGCCGATTTCAGGCGGAACAGCGGGCGAGTTGCGCAGATTGGTGCTGGTAATTGACGGGCAGGACTTAGGTCAGTATGTCCTCATAAATCCATACTACTGGCACAACACAGCACCGCCTCGTGCCTTCATTTACAACACAGTGTGGCAGTTCGGTCCAGGAGCGGTAGCAGAGACGCATCCGCTCATGAACCTGACGCTCAAGGCGAAGAAGAGTTTCGGCATCAAGGCGTTTGCAGGCGATTCTGCGGTCACATCTTCGTTCAGAATTCGCCTCTATGGCTACTTATACGAGGAAGAGGAGCATTTGCGTCGCATTTTCGGTGACAGAGCATACACTGATCCTGCGACGATTGTGGACAGGAACAGAGGAATCTCGCTTGATGTCACCAAAGATGCGATTGATGTCTCAATAGAGCATTGGGACGAAATGGTCGGAGGCGTGAGGCAGGCGAAGCCTCAAGTCTTCCCGCTCGTGAGGTTCGCCTACAACGCCCAAGCAACGACCGCAAACAGAGAGTATGAGTTCTCATACAAAGGAGATGAGGTAGAGACGCCTGAAGAAAACCTCTTCTTCGAGTTAGGCGCAAGCGAAGCTGTGTTCATTCAGTCTTTAGGTGTGAGAAGCGTAGAGCATCTGAAATACGCAGGTATCAAGATCGGAACGGCGAAATATCCTGCGAACGAAGGTTTCAGAGTTGACTATCCAGTGGCGCATCCGCTGCACTTCGGACACGGCTATCCGCTCTTCCCGCAAGACATGCCAGTGTTCTATGCAGTGCCTCGCCTGAACTGGGGCTTCTTGATTCACGATGAGAAAGGCAGAGTCTTCGTGCAAGATGATGGAACTTCAATCGCTGCGGGCAACATCGTCGTTGCAATTCAAGGCATCTATGTGTCGTTGTGAAGTTGAGGAGTGTGAGCAAGAGCAGGTAAAGGAGGTGAGTGTGTGAATGAGGACTGTTGTATTCGCACCAGGCACGACAACCGCAGGCGACAACATAGACTTGCCTTCAGGGTCGCCGCCAATCGCAGAGATCGTGAATGCGCTTCTCTTCAGCGGTTCAGATGGGACCGCAGCAGCATCAAGCTCAACAGTGACTGCGACGAAAGTCGATGAGGACACGATCACGCTTAATTCTGACACGACAGGCAGAGACCTCTTAGTGCTTCGTTATGTCGCAGTTGGCGAATATGTAGCGGTGGAATGATCGTAGGGCGATGTCCGTCGTAGTTTCAGCGATTTCAAATTATCCTGTGAAGCTCGCAGAAACGGTAGTGAAGAATCTATCAGCAGGAGTGAATCCGCTGATTTCGCTGAAGAAAGAGCTTCAAGACAAACTCCTCATCGTTGATAAAATCGTTGCAGCAGAGAATGCAAATGTATCGCTCAGAATTCAGGCAGATGCGCGGAAAGAAGAGACGCAGACGACGAACTTAGGCAACGATTTTTACTTATACGCTTTTTCCCTTTTTGAGGTAAAGGCTGAGGTAAAGGCGGGAGCATCAGTCACGAATTACACGCTTCTCTGCTCTCAAATATGGCAGAAACCCACTGTCGCACACAAAATCTTGTTTGACATGACGCTCACCGACGAGGAGAGAGAGATCGCAGAGACGATGAATGTTGAAGAGAGCATAGAGCAAGGAACACTGCCTCTGCCGTTTGATGTCTTCGTGAGGCGAATAACGAAGACGATGAAGAGAGCGACAATTGCGAGAAGCGATTCAAGTGCTGCGGTGGTGCCGTTTTTCCCGCTCTCCGATGAAGTCATAATTCTGAGGAGTGTGCAAATCCCAGAAGATGCATCGCTGCTGATAACCGTCGACGGTAAAGACATATGCACTTTGGATGGTCGTGCATGCGGAGCATCGGATGTTGAACTATATGTGATCGCAGAGGACGAACTGCGTTTAACATACACGCCTTCTGGGACGCCAGAATGGAGATTCACCTATGAGAGGGCGAAACTCACGGATTATCTGCGTATGTTGCTCGGAAGGCTCACGAGGGCGCATGACGAAGAGCTCTGGATGCGTGTTAAGGCAGGCATCGTATGACGATGAAGGCGGAAAAGCTTGTTGCGATTTCGCAGTTCCTGCCTGCGTTTCCGAAACTGTTTGATTGGGTTCATGACAGAAAAGATAATGTCACGGTAGGCGCTGGCAAGCTCGTTGAGCTCGTGAGATACAAAGATGTCAGAGGACTTCTCTTGGATGCGACGCTGAAGACAACCTCCGATGAGATGGTCATCCACTTCACGATTGACACGATCACTTTTGAAGTCACGCCGAAGATGCTCTGGGAGATGGGCTTAGGCAAAGAAGAGCGTCGGAACTTCCGCATCATCAGATACGACCCTGACAACAAAATCTTCGTCGGGGGATTTTATCCCGATCCGCCGTATCCTTTCACAGAGGGCATAGCGGTGAGCGTGCTGAATCCTACCGCAGAAGACATCGTTGTGTCGTGGCACATTTACTTCCTGCAATACACTGAAGAACTCATAGCGATGCTCGATGAGATGATGCGTGAGAACGAAGAAGAGGGAGAGGGCGGAGTGAGGGTGTAAGGTGAGAGAGGAATGACGCCCGATGAACTCCGCTATTTGCTCAGAGAGACATTCAACGAGCCTCGCACCTTACGGATAAAAGATAAGCCTTACATAGTCAATTCAGGCGAAGAGCGGAATTACGACGATGTTCATGCTGATAATTTGTTCATCGTTGCAGGCGTCGCTCGCATATTCGGCGATTTGATTGTCTATGATGATGGTGAAGTCGTCGTTGAGGATGCAGGCGAGATTGTTGTGTGGTGAAATGGTGATCGTTCATGGATGCGCTGCTCGCAGCGCTCGGAAGCTTCGCAGCATTTGCATCGTTCGCTCTGACGCTCATCATTCGGCTATGGCAGCTCCGCAGAAACGAAATCGCACATTTATATAGGCGCATGGAACAAATAGAAAGGCGAATGGAGAATAGCATAGGACAAGTAGAGAGACGCATAGAGAATATTGAAGATGAATTGGCATCGTTGCGTGAGAGGGTAGCGAGATTAGAAGAGCGGGTTTAAGGAGGGGAAATGAGCCTCAGAATTAGGAGCGATAGGATCGTGTTGCGTTTCGTCGCTGGCGCTTCAATATCAAAAGGCCAGGTCGTCTATGTCAGCGGTAATAATGAAGTTTCTCCAGCGACCGGAGCTGAAGCTGCGAAGTGCGTAGGTGTCGCAGATAACGACGCTTCCGCAGGCGAAGATGTCTATGTCATCGTTTATGGTAAGGCAACCGTTGTCGCTGACGGTGCAATTTCAGCAGGGGATAGAGTTAGAGCAGCACCTACTGCTGGCAGGGTTGTAAGCGAGAACTCAATGCCTGCGCATTCGCACATCTCTTTCAAAAACTCAGGCACAGATGCGTCGCCAACGACATCCGCAACTCAGAAAGTAGTAGGCGGGGATGGCTCCGAAGCAACTAATGTCTTCGTGACTGTTGAATCAGGTGCTGCAAGTGAAAACATCAACTCTTCCGCTGTCTCCGCTGGCGAACACGGTCGTTGCATCGGAATTGCCCTCTCTTCCGCTTCCGCTGCTGGCGATTCTCTCACCATACTCGTGACTAAAATGTGAAATGAGAGAAGTGAAGACGCTCCCAAACACCTGTTCGGTTGCAGAAACGACAACAGAAACGACAAGAGTGAATGAGAGATTTGATTCTACTGCGACGCATCGCAAAGAGGATGCAACCGCTCTTCGTCCTCACGAGAGATGGGATTTGACCGCATGAGTAGGGGTGTGTGAGAAGAAATGGCTTTAGGCTCTCGGCTGCTCCCGCTGCAACAAATCACCAGCAGCAACGGCAATCTGAAAGTCGTTTCTATTCCTGAAAAATCCACAGAGCAGGTCTTCACGAGCAAAAGCATCGCTCCAAATTCTTCCGAAGATTTCATTGTATCTAATGAATACTCCGCTGTCATCGTGACTGTGCGTGCTACTTACGACGCTTCCGCTACCGCAGGCGTTCGTGTGAGGTGGCTTTACTCACCCGATAACACAAACTTTGACTCGCCTGAAGACGCTGAGGACGCTGGCAATTACGAAAATCTGACATTTAGCGCAGGCGCTACGAGACAGAGAACAATTTTAATTCCTCTCTACCAAAAATACACTAAGGTGCAGATTGTGAATTTGGATAGTTCCTATGCTGTGACTGTGGATGCGTGGAAGACACTGATGCGCTGAAGTGAGTGAAAAATGCCCTTTGATGTCATCTCATACTCGCTTGCGAAGAGAAAAGCTGAGAGATTTAAGCAGCTCAGAGACACGCCAGACTCATACGCAGGCTGCGCCTCGAAATTCGTCGTCGTAAAAGCAGACGAGACGGGGCTGACTTTCGGTGACGCAATGATAAGAAAGGATGAAGGAACTCCTGAGATTGTATCCAGTATACAGTTAGTTACCTCAGGGATAGCAGGGAGATGCTATGGAGTGGACATTTACGGCAGATACGCTTATGTCGCCTCCCATTCTGAGGGCAAATTATATGTCGTTGATATTAAAAATCCTGAGGACTTAGCCAAAATAGGAGAGGTTCAAGCTCCAACTTCTCCCAGTCCCGAATGCAGATGGCCCGTTGCGGTAGGGCGATATGTATTCACGGATGGTTACGATACAGCAGGGAATTCAGCAATACATGTCATAGATGTTTCAGACCCTTCAACTCCAGAAATAGTTGCATACGCACCGATACAAGTGCCTGGTAGAAGGATTGTTCGTGATAAAATAATGTATGGTTGTGCTGGGTCGTCACTCCTATTAATAGATATATCAGACCCATATTCGTTAGAGCTTTTATCGTCAATTAATCCATACGGCGAAGAAGTTAAAGGTGTTGATGTGAGAGGTAAAATTGCTGTGGTATGCGGTTTTCATCGAGTGGCAACTATTGATGTCAGCGACCCATACAACCCGTCAGTTATCGGAACTCTTACAGACAATACCAATCTGAGTGACGACCTGAGAGATGTAAAAATAATAGGTAAATACGCTATTATTGCAGATCTTGGTGGAGATGCTGTGGTCGTTATTGACATCAGTGATCTGAGCGCACCTACGTTCGTATCAAAAATGTCCGCAGCTGAGCTGGATGGATGTCGTGCTTTGGAAGCGACAGACAGATATGTGTATGCATGCGCAGGATCAGGGGATCGTTTCACAATAGTAAATATCGAAGACCCGACAAAACCGTCAATTGCGGCATCAATATACGATGGCACACTATTAGATGGCGCTATGAGTTGCAAACTATACGGAAACTATGCAATAGTAGTAACATCACTTAGCGGCTATATAGTATCGGTGAAACTGGGAGGGTATGCAATACCGCACATAAGAACGCAGGGATTGTCAGCAAACAGAATAATTAGCGAGTATGTCAATGTTGATAGACACATAAATGCGATGAGTGGGACATATCATAAGCTTTATTCAAACAAGTTTTATCCGAAAGTCGTCTCTTCTGACACGGAGCCGAATTTAACGGATGGGGAGCTGGCGATTTGGCACGATACAGCCTACGATGAAAGGCACATTATCGTGCGGCATAAGGGTCTTCAGACAGTTTTACCAGGAGGCATCGTGAGGCAACGCCTCTCAATCAGTGCAGGCGAGTCATTCGCTGTTAAAAGCAACGAATGCATGACTGTTGTTTTACCGCCAGGTAAGAAGTTCAGCGTTGATGGCTCGCTGAAAATAGACGGAAGCTTTATCCTGTTCTCGTTGTAAGGTGATAGAAATGAGGGTGTTGAAAATCTTGAGAGGGCTGCTCAAAGGCGAGCTGTCCATTGATAGAATTAGGGCGAAAGAGGTCGTAACTCGGAAGTTGAAGGCGGGAAAGCACACTGTTGACATCGAGAACACATACATACACATAAGCGGAGAGACGCCTTATGTGCGCTTTGAAGGCACAGAGACAGGCGCAGCGGACAAGGGTATCAAGGAAGATTCGGGAACGCTCAAAATCTATGACTTCAGTGCTGCGAGTGATGTGATGGATTTGGAGGCGCACGCTTCTCGTCATGCTCACGGTGGCGCCGATGCTCTCGCCGATAACGCATTAAGGTTCTCGCAGATTGACAAAGTATTCGGCTCTGAAAGCACCGTTACAGTAACCGCAGGCTCAACTTCCACGATTAGCAAAGGGGTTTTTCTCGTTTCTTTAGGTGCAAACACAAAAGTTGAATACTCTCCCGATGGAGGAACAACATGGAGAGACCTCATTCCAGCAGGCGGGGGTGGTGTCGTCATAAGCGACGGCTCAAATGTGCGCTTGAACAACACAGGATCTTCAGATGAAACTTCGTATCTGTTGCCGGTGCAATGATAGACATAAGATCGCAAATCATAAAGCCTGCTCTGAACCTTGAAGACTTAAGGGTTGTGGCATCAGCAGAAGGATGGAAGCTCACTGACTTGCACTCATTACACTTTTTCCTCAGGCGCAACTTCAAATACCGCCGTGCAATCAAGATTACGGAGCAGTCTGGCTCTGATTTGACCGATTATCAAGTCCTCATAGAACTCAACAGCACAAATTTTGATTTCTCGCACGCTCAAACAAACGGCGAAGATATAAGATTCGCTGATGCTAACGGTAATCTTTTAGATTATTGGATCGAGGAGTGGGATTCTGTCAATGAAAAGGCGAAAGTATGGGTGAAAGTGCCTTCAATACCAGCAAATGGCTCAACTGAGATTTGGATGTATTATGGAAATTCCGAAATTGAGGATGCGAGTGATGGCGATGCGGTGTTTGAGTTTTTTGATGATTTTAATAGACCAGATAATACTATTATAGGAAAAGATTGGGAAGAGATTGGTGATTTTGCAGAAATTAAAAATAAGGAAGTAGTGTTTACCGCAGATGGCAGTTATCATTATGATGACCTTCGTCATAATTTTACGACTTCCGGAGATATTATTATAGAGCTTAAAATGCAAAATTATGCTACGGGAACCAATAGGCATGTGAGTTTTATGCACCATACAAACGAAAAGGGATTGAGAATTTGGTTGTGGGGCGACGATGCAACCGTGAGATATTATTACAGTGAGCGTATAAAAATTGGTTCTTGGACTCCTGGTGTATATGTGAGTATCAAACTTATATATCATTATTCTTCGGATACCTATGATATATGGGTTGATGGCGAAGAAAAAGCTACAAATGTCCCCCCAGAATCTTCTTCTTTTTCAAATAAAATAACTTGCGGAATTTCTTCCCAAACTTCGGGCGGTAAAATTGATGATATTCGCATCCGCAAATACGCCTCCCCAGAGCCTTCCGTGAGTTTAGGAGCGGAAGAAACCGCATAAGTATGTAAATGAAGGGGGTGAGTGTGGGGGGGGAAATGAAATGGGAAGAACTGTTCAAGGCATGGCTTGACAAGAACAAGGATGTGATTGTGCGAGTGGAAGAGCTGGCGGATTCTGCCGTAAAACCAGCGGAGCGAGTGAAGAAAAACATAGCGATCTGGCACAAAACCGCAAACGGCATCGCATATCGCATCGTGCATGCATGGGTCTTCAATCCAAACACTGAGCGAGAGGAGGCATACTGGGAAGGTGGCGAGCCTGTTTTAGTTCCCACGACAACGACAACGACGGCAACATTCAGAGATGCGGTTACGAAGACGCTCAACGCCATGAAAGAAAAAGGTGTGATTGTAGCGTTCCGCTTGGATGCCGTAGACGAAACTGCGAAGACCGCAATCGCCTTCATATACACGCAAACGACTGAGGGTGTAAAGGAGGGGAGGGTGCTGATTACTGAAAAAGAGGGGAAAATAAGCGTCGCAAGAATCGTTTGAACGAGGAATCAGTAGCCTTCCAAGATGCTCCTCGCCCGCTTTATCAGCTCCTCTGGAGACTCTTCTGAAGGTTCTGAGTTGGATTTAGGACCGGAGTTGGGTTTAGGACCGTCCCTCCGGTCCTGAAGCTCCCGTGCGTGTTCCTCAAGCAGCGAATGCAACACTTCTTTAAAGACTCGCACGAACACAAACGGCGCTCGCATCTCATACATGAGCCAAGCGTAGATTTCCTCCTCAGAGATGCCTTTCCGCAAATATTCCATCATTTCTGCGACGACCGCAGGACGCCTCCTGAGCCACGCCTTTAATCTCTCCGCTTGAACCTTCTCAGAACGCTTCTTGCGACGCTCTTCTTCATCACGCATACGCTTCTGAAGCTCGGCAGCTCGCTTGCGTCTCTCTTCTTCCATCTCCGCTTCCGCTAACTCCTGCTCATATTCTTCCTTCAGAGCTGCGACTGCCTTTTCGTTCTCAAGCACCTCACGAACCGAGACACTCTTTGAACGAGCAGCGAGCGCTAAGTCCAAAGCCCTACGAACGACCTCAGAAATGTTGATGCCCGCTCGCTTCGCAGCCTCGAGCTTCCACTTCTCAACACGCACCGAAGTCACGACAAATTGAGAATCACGAGACATGCGCACCCTCTCCTCGACGCAGGAAGCGCTCTCGTGCCCCTTCCTCAGAGCATCCTAACTCTTCTGCAAGCGCCTTGAAGTCTATCTCTGAGAGCATCCTGCGACGCCTTCGCAAATCACGAGCCTTCAACATCCGCTCTATTCGCTCTCGCTCCACAGAGTTTGTTTCAGATGCTGCCTCAGATGTCTCCTCAGATGCTGCTTCAGTGTTCTCATTCTTCGCAGCGACTTCAGCAGCAGAGAGAGAGGAAAGAACAGGAGAGATGGCAGAAGAAGGTGTCTGCAAGCCCAAGTATGCTGCGACCTCCTGAATCGCAACCGCATCATTATATAAGACTGCGGAGAGCCATTCAAGCGGGTCACGAGGCTTCTTCTTCTCGAACAACTGCTTTATTTCTTCTGCGGTGAGCCACCCAAACGATGTCTGATAACGCTTCGCATCTAATCCTTGCGCCTTTCGCTCGCCTTTCAAGATTTCTATCAACTCCGCTGCTTCTTCAAGCTGACGCCTCAGTTCCTCGTTCTCACGACGCAGTTTTTCGTTCTCACGACGCAGTTTTTCGTTCTCCTCACGAAGCTTATGCACCGCTGCGAAGTCCTTATGTCCTAACGCCAAATCAATCGCATCTCTTATGAACTCGCTCCTGTTCTTCGCAACGACCGCTATCTCACGCAACTGACGCTCCTCAAGCACCACATCCACATGCTTCGGATTCTCCAAGAACACACGACGACCCCTCATTTCACTCACCGATGTATTACACGACGACCTCTCATTTCACCGATATGTATTCATCATTTAAATATATATGTCTTAAAGAGCAGATGTGAGAGCAGGCGAGGTTTCGCTCAATCTCACAACGCAACGGAAACGCAACGCTCACAAGAGATGAGCAGATGAAGAAGAGTAAGCTTTATATATGAAGCTGAAGAGGTAGAGGTAGCACCTTACTCTTTCACCCCCTCTTATGTTTTTCCAATGTAAATATATATGTATCCTTTTATTACATACAAGAGAGGTAGAGGTAGAGGTAGAGGTAGAGGCTTCAGTTGAAATAAAGGTTATTTAAAGCTTACGTCTGTAGGTCTATATAGACGAAGGCACTCCACCGCCGTGCGGGCGGGTTCATGTCCCACCCACCCTCCCCTTAAGAGAAGAGAGTATTGCGGGCGCAACATGGGCATGCTCACATATAGGCGTCTTCATGCCATGAAGCAAGGCTTTATAATATACTATACCCTTATCATATACTATGCCTCGTGTGAGATGCGAGAGGTGTGGGTCTGAGGCGAAGGCGTTGTATGTGCGGGAGTGGTGGAAGGCACGCCATGACTTTGACCCTAACGATACGAAGTGGAAGTCTCGCTGGGTCTGCGTAGGTTATGTCTGCAAGCTATGTGGCTGCGTGAAACTTTACGGACGAGAATACATCCCAAAGCCACCGCTTGAGAGCCTTGCAGAGATTATCGCTTCTTCTCAATCCTCACCGAGCGATAGAATCCGTTCGGGAAAGTGATTGATTTTGCCTCAACCCTTGCATCTGGATTAGCTTTCGCAAACCTCTCAACCGCTGCTTGGAACTCTTCCTCGCTTCCGCCGAAAGGGATGAGCGTCGTAGAAGGTAGCGCAAGCTCCTTGCTCTCGCTCGCTTTCTTCAGCTCTTCCATCTGCCTCTCCCAAGCCTTTCGCCTTGCCTCGTAGTATTCTTCACGAGCCTTCCTCAGCTTCTCTCTCGCCTTCTTCACTTCTTCATCTTCGCCGCCGAACCAGAACCAGTCAAAGAAATCATCAAAGAGGCTCACGCACCACCACCTCCTTATTAAAATATTAGCAGGTCAGAAATAAGCCACGACGCATCAGAAATTGACGAAGTGCCTCTGCGCTTTCACTCGCAATTTTGCGACCAAGCTCGGAGAGCATTTCATCACAACTTAATTGCAAAAACATCCTATATTGTGTTAAAACAAACTCAATTAAGGGACAACTTCTGCGCAACAACCGCTCACAATTCACACAGCTCTGCGATGAACAGAGTTCATCGCACATCTTTTTATCTTATTTCGCTGAATTTTTAAGGATGGAGCATAAAGAGCAGAGGCAAGAACAGGGACAAGAACAAGAACAAGAGGAGCGCAAGGAGTGGGAGTATATCAGCAAGAAGCAATTCAACAGTGAGACGAAGGACTTCAAGCGAGTTCTATGCAATTACATCCGCTGGGACTTCCACATAAGAGAAAGCAGTGAGCGCTTTTTCATCTTATCGCTTGCGAGCTCGCAAGAGAAAGTGATTGCTCAAATCATCATGAACGAAGAGATAGCGACGGAACTTCGCAATGCAATTGACAAACTCCTCGCAGGTCAAATAGGGGAAGAAGTGGAAGAAAAGAAGAAAGAAGAAGATGTGATGTTCGCCTAATCTTCCTTTTCTCGTATCTTTATGATTAACTCATCCGCTTTATCCACTGGTATTTCCTTCATCAAGTCTATCTCTTTTGAAGAGCTCACATGCTTCTCTTCAGCGAACACTGTTACGCCCACTTGCACCACAATATCCCCTCTCATCTCGTTTATTATTTTTACCTTATCTACTCGCATCATCTACCCCCTCTCTTCCTCTAACTCCTCTATAACCTCACGAAGCCTCTCACGAGCTTCAGCGAGCTGCTTTCGGATGCGATGCAGATAAACGCAAAACGCAGTGCAGGTGACTCCTACTCCCGTGAAGAAACCTGATAGGTAACAAAGTATCTCGGACACTCACACCCACCTCCTTTTCTCTATCTCTTCCACAAACTCCTCCACATTTCTGAGCAAGTTTTTAACAGACTTCTGATACCACTCGTAGTGTTCAATAAGACGCTTGGAAAGCGGTCTAAGAAGGAAATAATAAAATGCGACACAAGAAAGCAAAAATCCGAGAAGAAAGCCGAATAAGAAGTAATAAATGGTGTTGATGTCCATCTTCAGTCCCACCTCATACTCTCAGAATAGGCTTACCTCTTCTATCCCGCACCTCAATAGAGCCATCCACTCTCACGCAGACCTCTCTCCCTCTGCTTGTCCACCACTCTAAGCCATCGTCTTCCAGCGTTGTGCCTACGAAATGAATGATGTAATCGTCCTCGTCCATGCGTTTGAGCAGTTCCGTGATTTCCTCCTCAAGCTCTCCCTCAAGTTCTCGCACTCTGTCGTAGAGTTTGAAGAGCTCTTGAACGATGCGTGAGCGTCTTTCTTTTCTGCTTTCTGCTACCATCTCTTCCTCAGCCTCTATGCATCCTCTCAACAACCTTGAATATTCTCAGCTTGCTGTCATCACCCATGCAGACGGCTAATCTCACACCGAGCACTTCACCGATGATGCAGCATCCGGGCTTCAGCTCTTTCAGGTCAATTACGAGCATAGACCTCACTCCGCCTCTATACGAGGCGCAAGCATATAGATGACCTTTCCGTTTCCGTCAGCAATGTCAAACTCTATTTTCAGCGGATGGTCTGTGCTTATGTGGAGTGTGAGCGTGTCAGAGGCAAAGCCCTTAGCCATCGCCGTGAGATATTCAAGCGAGAATAGAGAGCGGCAGTCGCTACCGCTTAAATGCACAAGTTCATCTTTGTGCAATGAGTAGCGCATCGTTTCCATCTCGCCTTCTGCTTCCACGAAGAAGCTCTCGTTTTGAACGCCTATTGCGACTTGATAACTGACTTTCTCCGCCGCCTTCAAGACTTTCTTGAAATCGTCAGCATCAACAACAACCTTCGCTACAAACTCTAACTCAGGTATATATGGCTCTTTGCGTATCGAAGAAGGGTCTATGAGTGTGAGCGTGAAAGTGTAAGCATCAGATTGAAGCGTCATTTTTTCCTTTTCTATGCTCAGAGCGACTTCGTTTTTGCACCATCGCAGCACATCACGCATCTTGTCGAAGTGAACGCCTACAACGAACTCTTTTTCTCCTTTCTTTTGCTCCTCTCCCGGTCCTAAACTGAACTCGCTGAATGCCTCTCGCCTTAACTCCAAATCAACCAAAGCGACATTCGCAGGGTCAACAGCACGAATCCTCCACGCATCCTCGTAAATCTTCAGGCGAGCCTCGTTAATGACAGCAAGCACAGCATCAACACACTCTCTCAGGATAGAGGCATCTATTCTGAACATAAGCTCTCACCTAACAACTTCTCAACACTTTTCTTCTCTTCTACTAACGCATCATAGTAATTCCTCTCAGCCTTCTCTGCCTCTTCTATTCCATTCCTTGCATACTCTATTCTATGCTCTATTGACCTTCTCTCTTCCTCGCTCAGGGCATCTCCATATTTCTTCAAGAATCTCTCGTAAATCTCAAGCTCTTTCATGCGTGCCTCTTTGTCTCCTTGCGCACATTTCCAGCTACGATACTTCCAATAGAAGCCGTCTGCAAATACTTTCAGCGCTATTGCACGCACATCTGCTGTTTCTTCTCCACCCACTCGCACATCACCCCCTCAAAGGCACAATCCACCCCTTACGAAGCAGCACAAGCGCCTCGACGACATAGCAAAGCTCTTCGCACAGTCGCACCGCATGCCTGTATGAAGACTCAATTTTCAGCGTCACAGCGAGGTCTCTCGCAAGCCTCTTAAGCGACCATTCCAGTATGCTTACCATCTCCTTCACGCTCATCACACTCACTCCTTCAGACATACATATTTAAATACTTAATCAAATATTTAAATGTATGGTGGAGGCGAAGCGATATTTCCCGATGAGCGTTCTTCTCTCTGAGGAGCAGTATGAAGGGTTGCGGAGGCTTCGTGACGAAGGTCGCTATAAAAGCATCTCTGAGGCGGTGCGAGCAGCGATAGATGCGTTTTTGGAGCGTGAGGGTGTTTCGGTGGAGGAGGGTGGTGAGAAATGAGCGAGTGGGTTGAATGTCCAAAGTGCAAAGGGACAGGCATTAATCCTGACGCTCTACTCATTGAGCCTTTCTATCGCCTGAAATGCCCGTTGTGTTGTGGAACGGGATGGATAATAGAGGAGGAGGAAGGAGGTGGGGAGAAATGAAAGTGGAAGAGCGCCTTCGCAGCATCTTAGATGCGGTGAGATTTCTGGAGTGGGATATGGAGCGTATAGAGAGTTGCATAGGTCTCATGAAAGACGACCTCGCTTTCATAAAGGACCAGATTATGCTTTTGCAACAGGAGCTGAGGCGTGAGGAAGAAGATAGATGGGGGGAGAAGAAATGACTGAGGAGGAAAAGAGGCGCTGCCCCTGGTGTCGGAAACTCGTGACGCCTGTGAAGGATGAAGAGGGCGACCTGCTCTGCCCAGAATGTCAGAACTACATCGTTTTGAAGTCAGGAGACCACACCGTTGAAGTCAGGAGACCTGAAGATGTCGCAGCGCAAGAGAAAGAGGCGACAGAATCTTTGTTGATTCAGGAGGAAGATGTCGTTCCAGCTTCTGAACTCGGCATTGACGACTCCTTAGAGGTCGTTACTGTTGAAGAAGCGAGCGCACGCTGCCCTTTTATAATTGAAAGGTGGGAGTGGCGTGAAAGTCAATTCGCTGATGCGAGCGGCGAGAAGCGAGAATACGCATCTATGGAATGTCGTGACAAAGAGCAGCGACGCTTTGTGTGGAACACTTCCGCATATCAGCCATGTCAGAAGTTAAAAGTCGCAGAGCGTGAGGGTAAAAAGAAAATCCTCGTTCGTTCGATTAAATATGAGATGCGGGGCGGGCGTCCAGTGAACATCCGCATTTATTAATGGAGAAATGGTGGACGCATCAACATGTCGCTGGTCAGAGGAACAAGTCAAAGCGCTCATCACATTCTTAATCGCAGAGAAGAAGAGGCACGAGAGAGACATTCAGCGCATAGAGCGCACAATCCAGCGCCTTAAGCGAGAGTATAACCTGACGGATGCTGACATATACTCATGTGAGGAGTTTGCTTGGCTTTTTGTAGAGTTTTAGGTGATGTCGCATGTGGAAAACCGTCAGAATACGGCAGAGAGAATATGAATTTGTGCGTGAGCTTGCGAAGAAGCAGAAGAAGTCAATGTGCGAGGTTGTGAGCGAAGCAGTCTCTGAGTATGTGAGAGGGATGGCAGCAGGAGTGCTTAGAGCTGCGTTATCTGTTCTAATTGCTGAGCTTGACGAAATTATCAGGAATCCGACGCTTTCAGCAGAACGGAAGATTGAGAAGATAGAGGCGTTGTTATACGGATGGGTCGTCGGCAACAAACTCCCGATTTGGGAAGTGCGTCGTGAGAACGGATTTGTTATGATAGGGGTGAAGGACGATGAAGGGGAAGCACATTGACTTCTATTTCAGGGAGATAGGAATAGGGAAACTTCGTATCTACCACCATGTAAAGATTGAAGCGACAGCTCTCGGTTTTGCGAAACTCCTCTTGCTGTTATACTCAGTGCAACTTGAGTGCATTCTTAGGGATGCATCGCTCTCTGCAGA
>Ga0190309_1000269_pt1 | contig 15241 bp, 13 predicted proteins | sample 48700767_MG_FD_161656 | JGI IMG/M metagenome (GOLD analysis project Ga0190309, IMG submission 161656) | Hydrothermal vent sediment bacterial communities from Southern Trench, Guaymas Basin, Mexico - 4870-07-6-7_MG | ecosystem: Environmental > Aquatic > Marine > Hydrothermal vents > Sediment ... | reverse complement strand
GCATACCATCTTGGGGTTAAATCTCCAATTTGTCTTGGCATGGTATTTTTTTAATTTTCCAAATTTAGAGAAAGAAGCGAAAAAGAAGGTTTGAGAAAATAAAATCCCAAAATCCTAAAAAAGCTGAAGTTGCCAGCGAAAAAGCGATGACAATCAAAGTCAAGCGCACCGCTTCCTTTCGCGAAAGCCAACTCACCCTTTTCATCTCAACCTGAGTTTCTTTAAGAAAAATCTTTACTTTTTTCAGAGATTTCATCGTTAAAAGAATTTTAAAAATTTTTTTAGATTTGTAAAGAGAGAGATCTGAGGCTTTTCTTTACTTTTCTAGAAGGTTTTTTGTAAAGTTTTTCAATTTCTTCTTGCTCTTTTTCGGAAACATAAGGAAGTAAAGAAGCCCTCAATTTCATAAATTCAGAGCTAATAGTTTCCTTGAGGGTTTTTTTAATTAGAGACTTTAAATGTTTTTCATCTATTTTAAAAGCCGTAATAATTTAAGTGAACTTTAAATGACCTTTAATTTTGTCTCTTTTCTCATCCTAATTTAAATTAAAATGGATCTCAAACTTTCAATTCTAAATTAGGCAAATGAATAAACGAAAAAATTGAAAGAAATTACTCTTTTAATTTTTTTAAAAATTCCTCAATTGTAATTCCAACATCTTCTTCAATTATCTTTTTTAAAAGAGGTTTTTTGATATCTCTCCCTTTATGAATCGGGATTACTGTTCTTCTTTTAGTAAATGGATTATATAAAACAAGATGACTACCTCGACAGCGATCTTCTTGAAAACCTAATTTTTTTAATACTGAAATAACTTCTCTTGGTTTTAGAGAAGGCAGTTTTTTCATAAAATTAAACCACGACTTCTATCTTTCCCTGAAGAATGCGAATTTCTTGAGGTACTTCTTCTTTATGAGCATTTAAACTTTCTAAATATACCTGAACTGCTTCTTTAATATTCCTTTCTGCTTCTTCTAAGCTTTCTCCTTGAGTGTGGCAACCTGGCAAACTTGGCACAAAAGCAATATACCCTCCTTCAGGAACAGCTTGATAGATGACGGTATAAGAGAGTATTTTTTTTCTATTTTTTTTATTAGCCATAATTTTTTCAATTAAGGTTTCTGTGTTTTTTGATATTACCAAAATTCAAATGAATGTCAAATTTAGATTTTTCTCCAAGGAAAATTAAAAAATGTTCCTTCATTTTTTTTTGCAAATAGAAAGCTCTTTTATCTTCCGCCAAAATAAATTTCTTTTATTCTTTTATCTTCAAGAATTTCTTTTCCGCCTTTTAAAGCGATTTTACCATCTTCTAAAACATAGGTTTTGTCAGCAATCTCTACAGCTTTTTTTGCGTTCTGTTCTACCATCACTATAGAAACTCCTTCTTTGTTAATCTCTTTAATTTTTTCAAAAAATCTCTTTCTGCATTTTAGGGCTTAATCCTAAAGAAGGTTCATCAAGCAACAATAGTTCGGGATCTTGAATTAAAGCCCTTCCAATTGCTAACATTTGCTGCTCTCCCCCAGAAAGAGTGAAAGAAAGAATAAATTAGGTATCCTGTGATCATAAATTTAAATCTGTTTTTTAACACCTAAAATTCCTTGAAGGCGGAATAAAAAAAGATAAACAAAATCATAAAACCCATTACTTGATATTTTCAATCTCTATTTCCAAGTAATCAAAGGGTTCTCCAAAATTGTGCCAATTCTCTATTCTCCTTAATTTCCTTGCTCCTCTTTTTTGGAGAAAATCCGATAATCCATTTTGAACTCTGGCGTGACAAGAAATTTTTTCATATCCTTCTACTGCTGCTTGTTTTTTTAGTTCTTTGAGCATATTCAAAAACGTTTTTAATCCTCTGGCTTCTGGCTTTATGGCAATTGACTCTACGTAAAGGGCTTTTTTGTTTGGTTTAAAATCTTTATCCCATTCTTTTAATTCTTTATAAGCGACATCTTGAGGTTTTGAAGACAAATAACCTAGAATCTTTCCTCCTTTTTCTCTTAAAATTATTTGAACTCCTTTTTTTTGAAGCAAGGTTTCTCGTAAATCTTCTAAATCAGATTGCATTGCTGGAGGAAAAGAAGCTTTTTCCACCTCCTCAATTTCTCTGAGGTCTTTTTGGGAGAATTCCTTCACTCTTTCTATTTCAAATTCTTTTTTTACTTTCTTTTCTTTTTCTCCAAATTCTTTGACTAAAAACAATTTTTTTGAAATTGCTTGTGAAGGATTCCGTAAAAACGAAATTTTTGAAATTTTTTGTGAAAGATCCACCCAACCGGGACCTAAGGCCTCTAAATACTCTCTTTCTCTGGGAGCACCCCCTATTTTTCTTAGAGAAAGCTTAATTAAATCTAAATCGCTTGTCTCGACATCATTGTAGACTGTCCCCAAAAGAATTCTTTTTACTTTTCCTTTGCTAACTTCCTTTGCCAAGTTTTGGCAATATTTAAAAATTTCCTCCCTTATTTCTCTAGAAGCAAACAGATAGTCTTTGTTTATTTCAATATTGTCTAAAACCAAATTCAAATTCTTGTGGGAATCCTTAGTAAAATAGAGCCAGGTTTGAGCAATGGTTTGATCTAAAGCAACATTTCTTACTTCAACCACTTGAAAACCAGAATCTATTAAATAATCCAGTATTGCTTGATTGCCAGTTTCCAGTGCCACACAGCAAGAGGTATAGTTCCCTTGAAAAATATCATAGCCCGGTTCTCTTTGCCAAAGCTTAATTTCAAATTCGTAACCTTTTTTGCCTGTTTCTTTTTCTAAATCAGGAATTCTTCTCTTCAATTCTTTGAAATGGTCTAAAATTGTTCCTATTCTTTCTTTTTTTGTTTCATCTTTTTCTGTTTCAAAAATCTTTTCTGTTTGTTGAATAAAATCTTCTAAAAACATTTGAAGATCCCGTAAAGACAATTTTCCTTTTTTAGGATGATAAATTTCTTTTTCTTTTAAAGAAAGCTGGTATTTTTTAATTGTGTTATTGAAAAGTTTTTTTGCCTGTTGTTTATCTAAAATTCCCGGTATTTTTTCTCGATAGGAACCCAAAAGGGCTCTGATGTTTTCTAATAATTCTCTCTGGAACGCTTCCTTTTTTACCTTAATTTCTTCTGGTTTTTTACCAACAAAGAACTTTTCTTTTTTTGGATAATTTAACCAGAGATTGAAATCTATTCCTTCTTTTTCAAATTCTTCTTTTACTTTCAAATTATATTTTTGGATTTCCTTTAACCATTCTTTTTCCTTTTCTGTATAACTTCCTTCAATTTTTCCAAAAAGGGAAGCTAAGAAATTCTTTTCTTGAAAAGATAATTTTATTATTAGGTTTAAAAACTCTTTAGCTTCTAGTTTGTATAACTTTTCGGCTGTAAACAATTTGGGCAGATAAATTAAATTCCATTTGTCAAAAGATTCTTTTTCAATTTCGCCTTTAATTCCTATTTTTCTGGCAAATTCTTTTAAAAGTTCTCGACCCAAGTCTCTAATTAACTCTTTAGCTTTATTTTCTTTTCTCAACTCTAATTGCTTTTTTAATTCTTCTTCCAAGCCCGCTCTTTGATAGGCGGAAACTATCTCAATTAATCTGGCAAAATATTCTGTGTTTAAATTGCTAATCTTTGAAAAAGATTGTGCCAGAGGACTAAAATCTTGATAATCTACTATATCCTCTAAAAACTTCTTTAATCTTGGAAAACCGTAGTTCTTGGCATAACTTTCGATTAATCTTTCTCCAAACTTCAAATCAATGCTTTGAAGATTAGCAATTTGGACTTGATGTTTTTTAAAGAATTCTTCAATGTCTTTTATTTGTTTTTCTTCTCTTAAATTTTCATTTATTTCTTTCAACCTCTCTTTCTGTGCTCTCAAAGAAGACAGGTATTCTAAAATTACCTCTCCCAAATCCTTGTTTTGTCTTAATAATTTGGCGATAAAAAATTCTATGTATTCTCTTTCTCTTTCTGAAATTTTATGTTTCTCTAAAATTTCCTCTAAACGAGGGGAGGGTTCTCCTAGCTTAGCTAATTCTATGGCGAGTTTCCCGGCATGGTAAAACTCACCTCTTCCAAAGAGTCTTTCTATTGCTTGTTTGGCTGGTGTTATCATTTCTTTTTCTCCTAGCTTCGCTAGTTCTATGGCGATTTTACCGGCGTCGTAAAACTCGAATTTTTTAAAAAAGAGTCTTTCCATTGCTTGTTTGGCTGTTGTTATCATTTCTTTCTCTCCTAGCTTAGCTAATTCTATGGCGATTTTACCGGCATCGGAAAACCAACGTCTTTTAAGGAGTTCTTCCATTGCTTGTTTGGCTGTGTTTATCATTTCTTTTTCTCCTAGCTTAGCTAGTCCTATGGCGATTTTACCGGCGTAGTAAAACTCGAATTTTTCAAAGAGTCTTTCCATTGCTTGCTTGGCTGTTTTTATCATTTCTTTCTCTCCTAGCTTAGCTAATTCTATGGCGATTTTACCGGCGTAGTAGTAGGAGTCGCCAGTCACACTTTTACGACCTTTTTTAAAGAGTCTTTTCATTGCTTGCTTTGCTGTTTCTTTCTCTCCTAACTTAGCTAGTTCTACGGCGATTTCACCGGGATTGTAAAACTTGAACTCTTGCTTAAAGCTTCTTTCCATTGCTTGTTTGGCTGTGTTTATCATTTCTTTTTCTCCTAGCTTCGCTAATTCTATGGCGATTTTACCGGCCTCGGAAAACCAACCTATTTCAAAGAATCTTTCTATTGCTTGTTTGGCTGTGTTTATCATTTCTTTTTCTTTTTCTCCTAGCTTCGCTAGTTCTACGGCGATTTCACCAGCGTAGTGAAACCAACCTCTTTCTAAGAGCCTCTCCATTGCTTGTTTGGCTAAAAGGGTACCCTCTATTCTATCTGCTATTGCTTCTCTTTTCTTCTTTACTTTTTCTTCTAATTCGGCAAGTTTCTCTTTTTCTTCTTTTGTTATTTCTTTTCCTAATTCCTTTTTTATTTTCATTCTTAAATCTTCAATAAATAATTTGTCTTCTGGCTCCTTTGAATTTCTCAATTTTAAAAGCTGTCCTTCAAATGACCATTTTTCTTTTTCTGGTCTTTTTTGAGGAAACTCCAATTGAAGATAAAAAGGAAGTTTTTTTCTTTCTTCTTTTCTGTGAATTTCTTTTTTCTTGTAAAACCCAAATTTTTCAAGATTCATAGTTATATTTAATTTTAACTATTAATTCCTGATGCCAAGAATTCCTTTTTTAATTTCTGATTTTTTTCATCCTAATTTAAATCAAAATGGATGTCAAATTTTTGGGTTTGAAAGGTTGAAAAGGAGGAGGTTTTTAAAAAGGCAGGCGACGGTGATGGGACCGGTGCCACCAGGAGTGGGAGTAAGATAGCTTGCTTTTTTAAAAACGCTTTCAAAATCAAAATCTCCTTTTATTTTTCCTTTTTTAAAACTTACGCCAAAATCAATACAAATGGCTCCTTTTTTAATCATCTCTCCTTTAATTAAACTTTCTTTTCCTACTCCAGAAATTAAAATATCAGCTTTTTTGAGGAAAAAAGAAAAATCAGAAGAGGACTTTTCTACCAAACTAAAAGAGGCTTTATTTTTAAGAAGCCAGAGAGCAATTGGTTTTCCAACCAGCTTTCCTCCTCCAATTAAAACAATTCTTTTTTTCTTGAAATTGATTTTGTAGTTTTTAAAAATTTCTTCTAAAGCCGAAACGGTTGGTGGAAGAATTTTAAGATCTTTGGTATAAAAATTTCCCAAAGCTTGGCTGGATAAAAAATCAACATCTTTTTTTAAAGGAATAAGATCTAAAAGTTTTTGCTGATTAAATTTTTTTGGCAAGGGAAGTTGAATTAAAAGACCGTTAATCTCTTTTTTTGAGGCGATTTTTTTGATTTCTTTTTCTAAATCTTTTTGGTTTATTTTTTCAGAGAAATGAAAAACCTTAAAGCCAACCTTAGCTTTTTGAGCTGCTTTTTCTTTTTCTCTGATAAAAATCTCTGAAGCTTTATTTTTTCCGACAAAAATTACTCCTAAAGTAAGGTTTAACTTTTTTCTTTCAATTTCTTTTCTTACTTTTTTAAGAATCTTTTCACTAATTTTTCTTCCATCAATTATTTTTGCCATAAATTTAGATCACAAAATTAATTAATTTGCCCGGCACAAAAATTACTTTTTTAATTTTCTTTCCTTCAACCCATTTTTTAACTTTCTCTGAAGCTAAAGCAATTTCTTGAGCCTCTTTTTGACTAATTTCTCTTTCAACTTCAATTTTGTCACGAACCTTCCCGTTAACTTGAACGATAAGGAGAATTTTTTCTTCTTTAATCAATTCTTCATCCCAGCTGGGCCATTTTTGAGTTGAAGCATATCCTCTAAAGCCAAGCTGGCTCCAAAGCTCATCAGCCAAATGAGGCGCAAAAGGAGAAAGAAGTTTCAAAAAGGTTTGGAAAACTTTTAAGGAAAGATTTTCTTTGTTTTGAGAAATTAAATTGAGAAATTCCATCAAGGCTGAAATGGCGGTGTTAAATTTTAATTGATCAATATCCAAAGAAACTTTTTTGATGGTTTTATTTAAAGCAATTTCAATTTTTCTTTCAATTTCTTTATCTTTGATTTGACTTTTCTTTCTTTTTTTCAGCTCCTCTCCTAATCTCCAAATTCTTTCCAAGAAGTTTCTCGCTCCTTTAATTCCTTTCTGGCTCCAAGCAACGCTTTGCTCAAATGGTCCCATAAACATTTCATAAACTCTTAAACTATCAGCTCCATATTCTTTGACAACCTCAATTGGGTTAACCACATTTCCTTTTGATTTTGACATCTTCTCCCCTCCTTCAGCTAAAACAACACCATGACTAGTTCTTTTCTTATAAGGTTCAGGTCCGATTTCTTTGGGAACTGCGCCGATATCCCATAAAAATTTGTAAATAAAACGAGAATAGAGAAGATGGAGGGTGGTATGTTCCATTCCGCCATTATACCAATCAACTGGCATCCAATACTTAAGCTTTCTTTTGCTGGCAAGCTCTTTTTTATTTTTAGGATCGCAATATCGCAGATAATACCAATTAGAACCAGCCCAGTTAGGCATAACATCGGTTTCTCTTTGAGCTTTGCTGCCGCATTTGGGGCATTTTACTTCTACCCAGCTTTTTACTTTGGCTAAAGGAGAATCTCCTTTTTCAGTGGGTCGATATTCTTTTATTTTTGGAAGCTTAACGGGCAAATCTTTTTCTGGCACTGGCACCCAGCCGCATTTTGGGCATTTAATCATTGGAATTGGCTCACCCCAGTATCTTTGTCGAGAAAAAATCCAGTCTCGAAGCTTATAATAAACTGCTTTCTTTGCCAATCCTTTTTTGGAAAGGAATTTTACAATTTCTTCTTTTGCTTTTTGAGATTCAAGTCCGTTAAATTTTTGAGAATTTATCAAAATTCCTTCTCCTTCATAAGCTTTTTTTCCATCAAAACCTTTTCCTTGTTTGGGTCGAATGACTTCAATTATTGGAAGATGATGTTTTTGAGCAAATTCAAAGTCGCGTTGATCATGAGCGGGAACTGCCATAATCGCTCCGGTGCCATAGCTTCCAAGGACATAATCAGCCACAAAGATGGGAATTTCTTTTTGATTGACCGGATTGATGGCTAAAATTCCTTCAAGTTTAACTCCAGTTTTTTCTTTTTCTTGAGAAATTCTTTCTCTTTCAAGCTTGTTTTTTGCTTCTTCAACATAGCTTTCCACTTCCTTTTGGTTTTTTATTTTTTCTTTTAACTTTTCAATTAAAGGATGCTCGGGAGCTAAAACCAAATAGGTGGCTCCAAAAAGGGTATCGGGACGGGTGGTGAAAACTTTAATTGAAAGATTTTTCATTCCCTTTATTTTAAATTCAATTTCGGCGCCTTCACTTCTTCCAATCCATTCTTTTTGCAAAATCTTTACTTTTTCTGGATAATCAACCAAATCTAAATCTTTAATCAAGCGATCAGCATATTTGGTAATTCTTAAAAGCCATTGCTCTTTTTCTTTTCTTATTACTTTTTCACCACATCTTTCGCATCTTCCATCAATTACTTCTTCATTGGCAAGCACAATTTTACAGGAGGGACACCAATTAACTGGCATTTTCGCTTTATAAGCTAAACCATGTTTGAAAAGTTGAATGAAGATCCATTGAGTCCATTTGTAATATTCAGGATCGGTGGTATTAATTTCTCGAGACCAATCAAAAGAAAGTCCAAGCATTTTTTCTTGTTTTTTAAAATTTTGAGTATTTTCTTTGGTTGCTTTTTGAGGTGGAATACCGGTTTTGATGGCATAATTTTCAGTTGGAAGCCCAAAAGCATCCCAGCCCATTGGAAAAAGAACATTTTTTCCTTCCATTCTCTTTTTTCGAGCTAAAATATCCATTCCAATATAGCTTCGACAATGTCCAACATGGAGCCCTGAGCCAGAAGGATAAGGAAATTCAACTAAAAGATAAAGTTTTTCTTTTTTTGAAAAATCTTTGGCTTTAAAAAAGCCTTTCTTTTCCCAAATTTTTTGCCATTTTCTTTCAATTTTAAGAGGTTGATATTTCATAAATTTTTTAAAAATTTTATCAAAATCTTTTTAAAAAGGAAGATTAAAAAGCTTTTTAGCATTTTCAAAGCTAACTTGAGCTATTTCTTCAAATTTTAAATTTTTGATTTCAGCAATTTTTTGAGCCACAAATTTTACTCCTTCAGGTTCGTTTCTTTCTTTTTTTAGTTGAGGCGGGGCAAGATAAGGGGCATCGGTTTCAATTAAAATTTTTGAAAGTGGAGTGATTTTAATTAAAGAAGGAAAATCAATTCCTTCAATTTTTTTAAAAATAAGACCATTAAAGCCAATATAAAAATCAAAATTAAGATATTCTTTTAGCTCTTCTTCGCTTCCAACAAAGCTGTGAATCACTGCCTGTTTTGGAAAAACTTCTTGGTTTTGTTTTAAAAAAGAAATTAGATCTTGATGAGCTAGGCGGCAATGGAAAATCACGGGCAAATTAAGCTTTTTTGCTAATTTTAATTCTTCAAAAAGAAGAGCTTTTTGTTTTTCTTTAAAAATTTCTTTTTTCTTTTTGGTTTTTGGTCTTAAATAAAAATCCAGTCCAATTTCTCCAATGGCAACCACTTTTGGATTTTGAGCCAGCTTTTCATATTTCTCAAAATCAAATTCTTTTTCTAAAGCCTCGGTTTCGTTTTTGATTTTAATGAGTCCAGTATCAAAATTTAATGGATGAAGTCCAACTGAAGCAAACATTAAAGGAAAGTTTTGGGCAATTTGAACTGCTTTTTTTGAAGTTTCATAATTAACGCCAACATTTACTACCAAAATTTTTTCTTTTTGACATTTTTCAATAATTTTTTCTCGGTCCTTATCAAAAGCTTCAAAATTAAGATGGGCATGGCTATCAACCAAAAACATAGTCGTTTTTATCCCAAAGCTTCAGCTTCTTTTTCTCTTTTCTTTTTCAAAAATTCTCTTAAAAATTCAAAAATTACGCTGAAAAGAGGAATGGCAAGTAAAGCGCCCCAAAAGCCCCAAAGCTTACCTCCAATCACCAAAGAAATCAAAATCAAAGCTGGCGGAACTTTCATAAATTTTCTCATCAAATAAGGAGAAAGAAAATTACCTTCAATTTGCTGGATGATGATAAAAATTAAAAGGAGAATGAAAGCTTTAAAAGGAGAGCTGGCAAGAGAAAGAAGGAAAATTAAGGCTCCGCCAATAATTGCTCCAATATAAGGGAAAAAGTTTAAAAAGCCGACTAAAACTCCTAAAATGGCTGGATATTTGGCTTTAAAAATTAAAAGAGAAAGAAAAGTGGCTAAACCAACAAAAAGACAACATAAAATTTTGGCGCCAAACCATCGAGAAATTTTATTTTCAGCTTCATTCCAAAGATCTAAGACATGGTATTCATATTTTTTAGGAAAAATATGGATTAGAGTTCTTTCAATAGCTTTCTCTTCAATTGAAATAAAAAATGCGGTCGCAAAAATGAAAGCAAAAGAAGAAAAACCACCAAAAATAGTTGAAAGAAGGTCAAAAAAGCTTTCTGACATTTTTTGAAGGGTCAAGTTAAATGATTTTAAAAATTCGTTGAAATTCTCATAAGTCTTTAAACCAAGACTTCTTAAAAAAGGAGAGAGTTTTTGATAATAAGAAGGAAGGGCTTTTAAAAGCTCGCCAATCTCTGATTTAAAGATTGGAATGGTAAGGTAAACCAAAATGACGAGAAAAGCAATTGCTCCTAAATAAACCAAAAGGGCGGCTAAAACCCTTGGAATTTTCTTTTTTTGAAGAAAATTGATTGCTGGATTAAAAAGAACCGAAATAGTGATGGCAAAAAGAAACAAAACAAAAATCGATTTGATTGAGTAAAGCAGATAAAGCCCAATGATTGCCAGGGAGATTTTGAAAATAGTGCTCCAAGAGATATCAAGAAGATTTTTTTCCTGATAAAAAGCCATTTTGAAAAATTATAAAATTCTTTTTATCTTCGTCAATTTTTCAATTTCGCCTAGCCCAAAATTCTCCTTCCGTGAAATTTAATTGCGATCGCATTTATTTGTAAGAAGGAATTATTTTTTAGGTTTGACTTATTTTAAATTTTTGAGAAAATTTTAGCAGAGAGTACATTCAAAAAAAACATAAGGAGGTGAGAAAGATGAGAGTGATCGCCTTTATGAGATATCCCCATGTGGGGGAAATAAAGGTTGCTTACACGAACCTTTGGGTGAAGGAGATGAGAGTGGAAGCTCCACTTGGTACACATATCAGGAAAGCTCTAGAAGAGGCTTTAGGCTTAGCTAGGCAGATAGAGGGGAAAGTCATTTTAGAATGGAGCAAGTTTGTAGATATCTCAGTAGAGAGGTGGGACAACGTTGAAGAGCTTCTTAGAGCTTTTGAGAATTTCTTGTCAACAGGGAAGATCACAGCGAAAATACATAGAAAGGAGGTGAGAAAATGGAGCGAAACAAAAATTTAAACCTTTTATTTCTTTTATCAATTTTTCCAGAGGATTTGAAAGATCAAATTGCGATTCTTTCTCTTTATTTTCCAAGAATTAAAGTGCCTCAAGAGATTCCTTACACTTCCGCTTTTGCTTTCATTAATTGGAGAAGTGTAACAAAAAATTATCAAAGCGCATTAAAAAAAGCAATTCAAGCTTTGAAAAGAAATTTTGAAGTCCATCTAGAAATTAATTTGGAAAGAATTGAAAAAAAAGAAGATTTAAAAGCAAAAGAAGATATTTTTTGGGGAAAGGTAGAGTTGTTTGAAAATCTTTCCGCTCAGGCAATGAAAAAGATAAAAAAAGGTTATTTTCTTGGTATCTTTGAAACTGCCTGTTTAATTTTAACTCACATTGAAAAATTTCCGAAACCGGTTGGATTTAATTGTATTGGAGACCGATACTATCCGAGCTATCCAGGAAGTGAGTTAAGAAAACATTTAATTTATCATCCCTATGTTTGTCTAAACAAAAATGAAATTTGGATCGGATATGAATGGGAAGGAGTGATAAGAATTAATCATTTGACTCCAGTTTTTAGTTTCTAAAAAAATAAAAAAGGAAGTGAAAAATGGAAGGGTTAAAATTAGATTATTCATTTTTTCCTGATTTAAGAGATCAACTCACTATTCTTCATTTTTATTTTCCTGAAATTGAAGCTACAAATTTTGAAAACATTCCTCTTTATTTTCCTGGTTTCGCTTTTGTGAACTGGAAAAGTATTGCTAAAGATTATCCAACTGCAGTAAAGAAAATTCTTTCAAGGATCTCAAAAGATTTTGAAGTAAATCTTTTAATTGACATGGAGAAAATTAAAAGAGAGGAAAATTTTGAAGTAAAAGAAAAGGTGTTTTGGGGTAATGTAAAGTTTTTTAGAAACTATTCGGCGAAAGAAGCAAAGGAAGAAATAAAGAAAATAAAAGGATTTGGTCTTGGGATTTTCGAAATTTTGTGTTTAATCTCAATTTTAGCTAATTTTAAAAAACTTCCTGTGATTATAGCTTTTGTTTGTATTGGTGATTATCATCAGAAAAATGATTTAATTTACCACCCTTCTATCCATGTTGTTGAAAACCGAATTTGTATTTATTGGAAATTTGAAAGAATAATAGAAATGGAATGTTTAATTCCGATTTTTATATAAAAAACTAAAAGGGAAGCCAAAAAGGCTTCCCTTTTTTGTTTTTAAAAATTTTAAATTTTTATTTAAGAGCCTCTTTGATTTGATGAAGCAAGCTGGCGGGATCTTCAATTGGGAATTTAAGTTTTGAGATAATCTTTTCAGCTTCTTTTCCTTCAATTTTCAATCCTTTCAGTTTTTTCTTTAAAGTTGAAGCGGATTTGATAGGGAAATCAGTGCCTTTGATTTTCAAAAGCACCTCGACTGGCCATTGAACCTCAAAAATTTCTGATTTTTCAAAAAGATCTTTAAGATATTGAGCAAAAACTTCAAGATAATCTCTTCCTTCTTTTATTTCCTCATAAGCAAGCTTGGCAATTGCGCCAGCAATATGAACTCGGCTTTTACCTCCTTTCATCTCATCTTCAAGTCTTTTTTTCACTACCTCTGGATTAGCTCTTAAAATGTTTTTAACGGTATTTTTGGTGATGCCAAGAAAATCAGCAATCTCTTCTTCGGTCTTTGAAGCTTCATGAAAAAGAACCAAAGTGTAAGAAGCTGCCATCAAGCTAGGAAGCCAGGTTAAATTTCGATATTCAATCAACTTTCTTGGTCCTCCTAAAATTTCAAGTGATTTAAGAAAAATTCGAAAAGCTAAAGCATCTAAATTTTTTTCTTTGATTTCTTCTCCAGATAAAACTACCATTTTTTATTTTTTAGAAAATTTAGCCGACCTTTCTTTTAAAATTTCTGATAAAGAAGGACCAATTTTTACCAAACCCCCTTTGGTGATTTCCATCACCCGAGTTTGAGTGTCATGACCGCACATTCGACAGCCATCAATTCTAAACAAACGAATAATTTCTCCAATAGGAACTTGATATAAATTTTGCTGAGCTCTGGATAAAATGGTTTGTTTGGCAAGCACAATTGAAGCATCAACGATATGAGAAACAGCATAACCTCCAGCGGCTTCAGCTGAAAGCTCTTCATGCCCACTTCTTTTTTGAGAAACGAAAATGGCAGTTTGATACCATTTTTTCATAAAATTAAAAAGTCTTCTGACAATTTGACGTGCCATCATTTCTCGATGCTCATAAAGCCCAGTAACTGAATCAATGACCACATTCTTTACTTCATATTTTTTAATGGCATAAGCTAAAGTATCACAGATATTTAAAATATTTTCTCTTAATCTTCTGAAACTAGCGGCATCAATGATGATAATATTTTTTTCAAGCTTGGCATAATCTTTATTCATCGCTTGGGCTCTTTCTTTTAAAGAAGCGGCTAAAAAAGTGGCTGGAGTCTCAACGGTCAAAAAGATAGTAGGATTGCCCAAACTTGCTTGGGTGATAGTAAATTGCTCTGCCATCAAAGATTTTCCGGTATCAGAGACGCCAGTTAAATTAAGGACGCAGTATTTGGGGATGCCGCCAAGCGGGATAACTTTTGGTTTGCCTTTAACAATTTTGGTGATAAAAAAAAGATCATCTAACCCTTCAATTCCAGTTTTGACACCTTCAATTTTAGGAGCTCTTTTGCCAACCTCTTTTAAAGTTTCAACACTTTCAACAATTGGCTCATGAGATTCAATTTCGGTTTTTGAAAATTCTTCTTCTCTTTCCATGATGTTTTGATTATACCAAATCTTAAAAAATCAATCAAATCAAAAGATTTTTTATTTGATAAAACTCTTTTAGAATTTTTTGATAATCCTCTTTTCCTTCCTCGACCTTATCCATTTTTTCTTCTAATTTTCTGGTTAAATCTTCACTAACATATTCTCCAAAATTTTTTTGAAGATAATTAAAAACTAAAATTCCGAGCCTGGTAGGAAAAAGCTGGTTTTTAAATTCTTTGAGGTAGCGTCTTTGAAGTAAATGATCAATAATCAAAGCATAAGTTGAAGGTCGTCCAAGTCCTTTTCTTTTCATTTCTTCAATTAAGCTTCCTTGAGAAAAAGGTTTTTCTTTTGGAACTAAATAAAACTTTCTTTCCTCTATTTTTACTTTCTTCTCTAACTTACAAGCTTTAATTAAAGGAAAAACCAAATTAAAACCAGGCTCAATTATTTTCAAAACCAATTTTTGAGAAACCTTTTCTTTCCCAGCTTCAAAAATAACTTCAGCTTCTTCCACTTCAGCAGGTTTCATTTGAGAAGCGATAAATCTTCTGAAAATAAGTCCATAGAGTTTTGCAACTAAAAAGGGATTGGTTTTAAATTTCACCATTTTTTGAGTAATCAATTGATAAAATTCTTCTAAAGTTAAGGCTCTGGTTGGCCGGATGCATTCATGAGCTCCTTCTTTATCTTTAAAAGAACGTAAAGAAAGATAATCTTTTCCAAATTTTTCTTCAATGAAATTTTTAGCCAGATATTTTCCAGCATCAGAGACCCGAGTGGAATCGGTGCGATGATAAGTGATAAAACCTCTTTCAAAAAGCTCCTGTAAAATCTGCATTGTCATTTTAGCAGAAAGTTTAAAATAGCGGCTGGCATCTTCTAAAATGGTATCGGTTCGGTATGGAGGCAAAGGAGGAATTTTTTTGATTTCTTTTTTCAAAATTTTGATTTGAAGCTTATCAAGTCCTTCAAAAAATCTTTTTCCTTTTTCTAAATCTTCAAAATCAAAATAAAAAGGAAAGTCATTTAAACGAAAATAAAGGCGAGCTTTTTTCTTTTTGCTTTCAAAAAATCTTTTAATGACCCAGCCAAGAACTGGAGTTTGAACTCGACCAGCGGAAAGATAATTTTTCTTAAAACTTCTCCAAAGTCTTCTTGAAAGAACAAAGCCAACCCAGCGATCGAGAATTCTTCTTACAAGCTGGGCTTTGACTAAATTAAAATTAACTTCGCGGGGGTTTTTTAAAGCTTCAAGAAAAGCTTTGGGAGTAACTTCGTGAAATTCGGCGCGCTTTATATTGGGATTGAAAAATCTAAGATGATTGAAAATATCAAAAGCAATTTTTTCACCTTCGGTATCAGGATCGGTGGCAATGAAAACTTCTTCTACCTGATAAGATAATCTTTGAAAAGCTTCGACTAAATCTTTTTTATCTTTAAAATTTAAACCACATTTTTTTAAAAGATAATCT
>Ga0190309_1000268_pt1 | contig 15333 bp, 28 predicted proteins | sample 48700767_MG_FD_161656 | JGI IMG/M metagenome (GOLD analysis project Ga0190309, IMG submission 161656) | Hydrothermal vent sediment bacterial communities from Southern Trench, Guaymas Basin, Mexico - 4870-07-6-7_MG | ecosystem: Environmental > Aquatic > Marine > Hydrothermal vents > Sediment ... | reverse complement strand
CAAGTATCTGCTGATTTTCGTGTTTTTTCTTTAGATATTCTAATTTTTTAAGCCAATTTTCAATTTTATTTTTAACCTGTATCCAAATAGGCGTTCCATTATTAACAATCATATATCGGAAAGCAAGGCTGTCTGCACTTGTCAGAGCATCCCAGACATCTTTATATTGCAATACAGAAAACTTAACACCGAAAGCGTGTAGTTCATATTTTTTTGGCAAATTTTTCCGTATTTCTGTAATTATGCGTCGTATTTCTTGCGATTTTCCTCTTCTGCAAACGCTACCTATTGCAATTCGTTTTGTTAGCAATCCTTGTTCTTTCATTCTGTCCAGCATATATAAATATTCATCTACTTTCCATCCCTGAATAACGGCAACAAAGCGTGTTTTGAGTTGCGGAAATTCACTATCCAATATATCTTGAATTTCAATTTGATTTTGGATTGTTTTTTCCTGATTTTCTTTCACGCTTCTTTTATATCTTTTAAGAAGTTCTGGCTCACAAGGATAATCTCTATTGGCGAAAAAATCCGCATTCTTTTTAAGAACAAACTTCAAGTAGTGTCTGTGCGGAGTAGGATAATCACTTAGTTTAAAAAAGAATGAAAAACCTCCTGAATCAACAAACAATTTTAGTCGATTTTTTGGAGGAGTGCGGGATTTTGAAGCGTAATTGATCATAATGTTTACAGGAACTACTTTTTCTAAAGCTTTTTTTGTGCTGCCTTCTCCGCATCCAAAGTAGAATTCTTTTACCATTTTCTTTAGATGTCTTTTTAAGGTAGTTGAGCTTTCTTTAATTCTACTTTTCCGTTGTTGTTTACAGCGTAAACTAAGTAATTTTCCTCTTTCGAAATTATCAGAACTTCTCCAGGTGCCAGCTTTTCATAGATTGGCTCTTCCTCTTTTTCCTCTTCCATAATTTTTTTATTTATTTTTACTTAAAAACCTTTCCCTATCCTCATTAAGTAGTTGCTCGTTTGTCAGTATGTTCAGACATTGTATTTTATCCGCCATTTTCAGCTTTTTTATCATTGCTAGGGCTTCTTCCTTGTTACCTTCCAAAAATTCTCTAATTATTTTAGCCACCCTACAATTCATTCTTTTCTTCAACATGCGATAGTTTTTTAAAGGTAATTGCAATTTCCAATTATGGTAGGAGATGGAGAGAACAACGGGAGCGAAGAGAAAGGAGAGGAAGAAGCATCTTGATAAAACCAGAAATTGCAAGTGTCACACCCCCACATTTTTTCTACCTTTTCTTTTTATTCTTAGGTTGAAATTCCTTCTGAACTCTTCGGCAAGCACCGTATTTATCAGAAAACTCCTAAAGTCTTCTCCAGCCTCTTCTTCAGAGAATATCCTTTCGAACAATTCTTTTATCCTCTTCGGACTTAAATTCTTTGTGGGCATAATATAAGGATTTTCTGACTATATCGAATATAGTATCCCTAATACGCTCTATCGGAACTCCGGATTTCAGTAAGTGCAGAAAATAAAGCCTGCACAAGCGATAAATCACATTGAAAAATTCGGAAGTATTAACCTTAAACCATTTTCCGCTAAGCAATTCTTCGGGATTTTCCTTCTTAACCTGCTTTATTTCCAAGACAATTCTTTCGGGTTTATTTTCTTCCCTCTCGAGAACGGACACGAGCAATACAGGAATATTCTCTTTCAACTCGGCTCCGTAAATTCTACCAAGAATCTTTTTAGCCATATTAGGCACCTATGATTACATCATTACCAATCAGATTTTGGAAATATGCTATTGTATTGTCGTACTCCAGCATAGGTACCAAAGACTTAAACTCATTTTTAGAGAGTTTATGAATGCCTTTCGGATAGATAAAGAAAATCATCGGCTCTTTCTTCCTATCGAAGAACACCAGATACAAACAGAACTGCCTGTACTTTTTAGCAAAATCCAGATACTTTTCCAGCTCTTTAGAGGTAGGTTTTTTGTTGGTTTTTACTTGGACGAATAGAGGCTTTACGGTATTTTCTCTTATCCAGATTTGATCGAACAGACCGAATAGATCTTTATCCTTCCTATATTTTGCTCTGAATTCGACTTTTCCCACTTTAAAACCGCATTCTTCAGCGAGCCTTTTTGCCTTTAACAAACTTCTATTTCCTTTTCTTACCCTGTTAACCATGTTTTAGAAATAAGCAATAATATAATTTAATTAGCATATTTAAAATCTCTCAATTCTAAAAGTACCAATCCATTCACAGTATAATTTATGGATATTGCAATTTGAAGCTTATCATCGAGATAACATAAACAGTCGGCAGTCCCTTCTAAAATAGATTTATTGCAGTGTTCTGCGATAAAATGAATATTTCCTGTATAGCCGAATCTTTGGCATAAATCGTTGCAAACTTTTTTGATATTATGTTTGTAATTGCCAGCAGTTGTATTGTGAAGCATTGACATTAAAACCACTGTTAAAGCTATTGTAATTGTCCCGACCAGATATAAAAAATTTCTATGCTTCATGTTCCAACCAATCTTCTAAAAACTCTATAAGAGATCTAACTTGCCTTTTGTTCAGGGATATATCGACACTAATACCATCTTTCCACTGAATTCTGAAAATAGCCTCAGTACTTTCATCTGTCCATTTAGTAGAGAAGGTTCTAACTACCAACTCGGCTGGTAACTCTTTTTCTCGAAACTTTTTTACTTTCATTTTTGGGCTTACTGCGGAAGAAAAAGAGATATGCAGGACCCGACTGTTGTGTTGAATAACCCGCAGCAAGTCTCCCACAATATTAAATATGGGTTATTTATATTAAATTTTCTAATATTGTATATAAAATATGGACTTGGAAAAGATGATAAGAGATGAAGTAAAAAAGACCAATGAGTATAAGGAGTTTATAAAGGCACTAAAAACCAAAGATACAAAAACCGCAAAGGACATTTACCTCAAAACAATAACCAATATTGTATTAAGGTATTTGGATAAAACTTTGAATGTAGATAGCAAATCACCGATAGAAAGGTATATTAATTAAGTTCAAATCATCACCATACCCAATTTGGATTTCAGAATATCTGGCTTTTTGGAAATAAGTATTATGCAAGTTCCTCCTGAATGTAATCCTTTTTTTGAGAAGCAGTTTACGGCAGCAATTATGTACGGATAAATAGATTCCCTTTCCAGTCTGATGTCGTATTTCTTCTCCGATGTATTGAAGGTAAGGCAACTACCTGTTTCTATATCGTAGAACGACCAATACAAACCAGCAAAAGTATCTTTTATTATTTTCTCTTCGATTGGAGATGCAGAAAATGTCAGATGCAGACGCTCGCTGTAAAGAAGCATTTCCTTTGCGGAAATGTTTTCTTTATATTTACTTTTATATATACTGCAAAATATCCTTGCTTTGGAAGTTTGCGGAATTTCTATTACACATCTTTCAATATCTCCGTGATACTTAGTAACAGAAGATGCCTTAACATTTTCTTTGAGCAGAATGTACCCTATGAAATTCTCCAGAAGTTTCAGGGATTCTACGTCCATACTTTATAAGGGAAGCAGAGTTATAAAAATCTCGCTAAGAAGACCACTTGTTTTTAAACGGTGGATAAATTAGGAGAGGTAGGAGGCAAAATATTTAAAGTTTAAAAACAAATAACTTTAAAGTTCAATGAAGGTATGTTACCTGAGATTTTGAGGTAAAAAATAGCCCATGCCTTAACGAGAGGCATGGGATGGGGGAGCCGTGAACCTCCCGAACTCCCAGATGAAGTCCTGACGCAAAGTCAGGATGAAACGGGAGAAGCCATCGGTCTATGACCGATGGTAGTTCACTTAAATCCTAATTCCCGCTTCAGATTGTCCAAACATTCTTCGCAAAGATATACATACCAGCCGCCTTTGTTTTTAGGTTTGATATACACCAATATCAACTCCTTTTTGGTTCCTTCCCTCCCGCACAGCTTACACCTTCTCATATAATTTTCAGTAGTATTGTATTGTATATATATTCCAATATATCTTCAGCATTACGCTCTTTTTCTTTAATCTCTTCTACCAATTTCTCTAAAGGTAGAGGTATGTTATCTTTATAGCATTTTGGCAAATGGTTTCCGTTAATCTTTACCTTTTTATCTCCCAATTCCAGATAATATTCTGTATTTTTCCTTTCGCTTCTTTTTATAATATTAAGATTTATTTTTACACTTACTTTTTTGAAAGGAATATTTACGAGTATGGTATGGTTTAAGGTTTCTTCTTTGACTTTTGGAGTTTCCATTTCTGCGGTCTTTTTTTGAAATTTAACAGGAATTACATCTCGTGAGTTAAAGTTAATGCGTCGGAAATCTTGGAGCAAATCGGAAAGGAAATTTAATTCACTGCCCGATCTTATTTTATACAGCCGAGCAGATTTGCCATCATAAAAGAGAGCGTGCAACCTTTCTTTTCTCATAAACAGCTTCACAGTGTAGAACATTGTTTGCGTTTCCGTGTACAGGCTGCATTTTAGAGTATGTATATGATTCGGGTGCTTTTTTATTGTATCCAGCAAAATCGACGATGTATTGTCAGTAAACTTATTCAGCGTCAGCATTGAGATATTTAGAGCAAAATTTAGGAATTTTATTTTTACAATGCGGTTTTCTTTTTTGTAGTGCCTGTATATTTCTCTGCATTTTACAATGCGTACGAGTTCCTTATTTCCCTTATAGTCGTAGTCTATCTCCATGCATTTGTTTGCAAATTGTTTGTATTTTTGATAATACTTTTCCTTTTTGAATGCAGTTTTCATTTTGTTCTTAAAGTATAGAATGTGTTTTTCCTTTAAGGCAGGTATATTCTTTTTGAATGCTTTTTTCAGAGCCTGTTCATCTTCTTCGCTTTTTATTTTATCGAGCAGACCATCTTCTACATGGCATATTCTTATTTTGTTTGGATATTTCCATTCCATTAAGCACAGTCCGTCTTGAAAAGTGTTTCCGAGCAAATATACACAGTACTTTTCTCTATAGATATCGCTTTCTCTACACACCAGCAAGCAACGATTATTATTCTTTATTGTATATCCCACCTTGAATGCACCTACGCTAAGCGGTTGGCAGTCCAATAACTCGAAAACGCTTTCTGGAATTTCTATTCTGTAGATTTTTTTAAGCACTTCTAAGGCTGCTTCTTTGTTGTATCTCTCGAAAGAGTAATCCCCATCTACACAAACAGTTATTGCCATAATCCAACCTACAGAACATCCAAAACAATTTGGGAGATAATTTCCTTAGGTTCTTTAAGGTTTTCTACCACAATAACCATTTCATAAGGTTTTTCAACCAGAATGTGTTTGTTTTTGGAATAATACTTATACAGGCTATTCAGAACTATATCCAAACTCCTTATGTAGTCGGTAACTATTTTGATATTGTTGTCGTCAGTCTGTATTATAAACGGATATTTTAACGAGAGACGTTCCAGTCCTTGCGGCAGTATATACTTTGAGATATATCTGCCGAAATTGTGCATAAGAAGACCATATTTATTAAAAAGTATTTTACATTCGATGAGAATAGAATCATCGCTTTTCTCGTTTTCGCAGTAGTACTCGACATCGAAAGATGTTTTTGAATTAAAACTCACTCCGTATATGTTCACTTTCATCATGTATTCGCAAAATCTGAGAATTTTCTTTTCCATTATAATTTTTCTAATATGTAATCTTCTAAAATTTTAGCGAGAATTTTCTTTGCAGGAACAATTTTTATGACTTTGTATTTTATTTTATAGCAGTTTGCCGATACTTCATCAGGGATTTTAAATTCCGATTGCAGAAGGTTGTACAGTTCTTCCAAACTTCCTATGCCCCTGTCCCATTTAGGCAATCCTAATTCGTTAGATGGAGAAGAAAGAACAAAATACAAAAGATTTTCGCCGCTTGAAATTACTCTTTCAATATAAACTGAGGTACCTTCTCTGCGTATTGTGTAGGTTACCTCAAATTTTACCGAAACACCGCAGAATTCTAAAGTTCCTTCAATCACAGCAAGCAGATAACTCTTTCTCTTCATATTTTGTCGAACATGATGTCCCTTAAAATTGTTGCGATAATTTCCTTTGCAGGAATAACTTTTTTAGGTATATATTCTACTTTGTAGTGGTCTGTTTCTACATTTTTAGGAAATTCATAGTACGGTGCCAGAAATTGATACAACCATTCTAAGCTATTAATACCTGGTTTATTCTCAGGCAATTTCAGGGCGTTTTGTATATCGTAGAATATATTCTCCAACATATCTATGTTTGAAATTTCCAGACAAATTTCATAGTAGGGCTTGCAATTGGAACATTCTCTCCGTGCCAGTATCTCGTAAGATACATTAAATTTTATTTGGACATTGCAATAATTCAAAGTACCTTCAAGCACCGCAAAAACATACCTTTTCTCTTTCCTTTCCATGTTATCCGATAATTTTTTATGCTATATACCTTTAAAAAATTATGGACGAAGAAAAAACCTTTAAAACCAAAAAGATTTTCAAAGGCGTTTTGTTGTTAAACTATAAAACAGGTGAGATAAAAGCAAGAAGAAGGTTCAAGCAATCAGACCTTAACAGATTAAGCCCTTTTTGGATACCCATTAAGTATGAAATAACCGTCAATATACCAGAGAGAAAAGAAGCAAAACTAACGGGAGAAATAACCCTAAAAGATACTCAGGTTGCCGAGATGGTATTGGAAGAACTATAGCAAATACTTAACCACTTCTGCAGCATTCAGCAAATAAAATCTACTGGCTTTAAAGGATAACGAAAATCCTCCACCGTAAACGATAAAATCTGGAAAGGGAGTTGACTGAAAATCAAGGAAATAGGGATTTTTCACTTTAACCAGTATAAATTTATCAAAAAGTTTACAGATGGCTTCTTTGGGAGAAAACACTTTTTCTCTTTTGGTTACGATGTGCATTAGTATATTTGAGTTACTTTCCAGTAAATCAATTAATTTAGAGATGGGATACATAGGTTTTTTCAAAGATTTATCAATATATTGAATTTCATTGTAAATTTTTATAGTGATAGCCATCTGCTGCATATCGTGAGCCGCTTTGTAAGGATTTTCAACCAATTCCAAAATATATATCCGTCCGTTTTCGTCGCAGTAAGTTTTAAAATATTCCTCTTTATCTTGATATTTTCTCAGAATACCAAAGCATAATTTACTGAAATCTTCTACTTCAAGCAATTTCATAATATATTCTTACAGCAAGTGCAAAATAGCTTCCAGTTTATCTATCAGATAAAATTCGAATGAAGAAGACTGTGCAAAGGGCATATGGGTATATACATCAAATCTCCAATAATCTTCGTCAAAAATTTCTGAAAAATAAGGACTTAACTTCTTTACAAGCAGATATTTATCAAATAGTCTATAAATGCATTTTGTGGGAGAAATTTTTCCCATATTTTTAACGATTACGTATATATCAATTTTGCGTTCCTTTTCCAGTAGATTTATTAATTCAGGAATTGTATATAGAGGTCTTTCCGAAACAATACAAAAATATTTTAAATCCTGTAGAATGTCTATATCAATCAGCATTTGTTCAGTATATCCTTTTTTTGGGTTTTCAAGTAATTTCAAGTTGGTTAGCATTCCTCTGAAGTCCCAACAAATTCTAAAATTTTCTCTTTTATGCTGGTATCTTCTCAAAATATCAAAGCACAGCTTTTTAAGACCATTAGCGTCCAGCTTTTTTATAGGTTTCATTTTAATGGGTAGTAGTCCTACAGTAAATATAAAACGGCTTCTGCATTATCCAGCAGATAAAACTCAAAATATTCGTATGCTTGAGGACGGTAAGTATTCTTTTCATAGACTGTATATCCGAAGAAAGGCACACTAAACACAATATCTGAAAAAAGACGGGACTTTTTCTTTATAAGCAAATACTTATCAAACAGCCTGCCGACCAGTTCATCAGAAGAAACCTTCTTTTCATTTTTGATAGTCGCAACAATACTGATAAGTTTGTCCCTTTCAAGTAAATTTATTAGTTCGGAAAGCGTGCAGAAAGGCTCTTTTGAAACTGGGTCTAAATACTTTATAGCTCTGTGAGGTGTTATGCGAATTTTTGTCTGCAACTTTCTGAAGTCTTTTTTGTCTCGGAGAGGATTTTCAAACAGTGTCAGATACATCAATACGCCTTTAGTGTCCCAATAAACTACAAAATGGTTGTCCTTATCTATATATTTTTTGAGAATATCAAAGCACAACTTCCTAAAACTTTCTGGATTCAGTAGTTTCATAATTTTAGGTTATTTCTGCAAATACTTTTTCTACATAAATACTGTTACTCCGAAAGGCATTTTCTCCTTAATTCCGTCTCTGGAAATAACCCAGAATGTTGTCAGTCCCTGCGGAGGTTTCTTCGGCACTTCCGTATAGCCATCTGTTAAAGCAACCAGCACCTTCACATTCTTCAATTTAGGATTTTTCTTCAGCTCCTCAAATACAGGAATGTGGCTTGTCCCTCCACCACCTTTTATCTTGATGTTTTTCAATTCTGATATGTTTTTTACTTTATTTACCGAATATACTTCGCAGTCGCATATAATAGCCCAAACAGTAGCATTACACTGCTGGATTATCCCTGCCATCTCCGATACAAAATCTCTCAGGTCCTCTTCTGATATGCTTCCCGAAGTGTCTATCGCTACTGCCAATTCCATTCCTTCCTTTTTAATCGCTGGTATATATACACCTACAGCTTCCGATTTTTTACTGGGCTTACTGTAAGTATAATCGTAAGGAATCAACTGGGAAAAGTACCTTCTCAGCACAGTTTTCCAATTAATCTTCGGTTTTACTAAGCCCTCTACCAATCTTTCCAGACCTGCAGGAACATTTCCCCTCAGTTTTGCTTGAGTATAGGCTTCCACTGCAAGATCCTTCCAGTTTAGTTCTTTTTTACCCTCTCCAGAAATTGAAGATATTTCCGTTCCTGTTCCTTCTTCCTTTCTATCAGAATCTGCATCGCCTTCATCCTTACCGAACAGAAATTCTGTTGGAACTTTCACCTTTTTCAGCATATCCTTAGGTATGTCTTTCATTATTTCTTCATAGATTTCTTCAGTAGTTTTCTTATCTATGTTGTTTATTACTATTTTCATTCCGCCTATCTGAACGGTTGCTGTGTTTTTCTCTAGGTCCAATCTAACCACTTCTGATTCTGGCAATGGTAACGACCTAAGCACCACATTATCCACAACTACATCTCCTGCTAGGTTGTAGATGTAGTGACTGCCCTCTCTTTTCTTTCTCAGCATTTCAAAGAACCTCTGTGGATGGTTAAATACTAAGTGCATTATTTCATGTGCCAGCATTCCCGCCTGTTCCTTCACTGAATATTCACAAAATTTCCCATTTAAAGCCAAAGTTCCGTCTTTGGCTACTGCTATTACATCTATACCCAATTTTTTGCTTTCCTCTTCTGAAATCACTTTAGGTTTAAGGTACATCGCTAGGTAACTGAAGAAGGGATGGTACCTCAGCAGGTATATTCTCGCCCTTCTGAAATCTTCCAAAATTTTTTCTTTCATAATCTTTTTTGAATATATCCTAAAAAATCCCGCCCAGCAGGAACAATTCCTGCTGAGCTTTGGGAAAAGCCAAAAAAAGCAAAAATTATATATTGGATAGAATTTTGCTCAGCAATTCTTTTTCTTTTCCTTTGCTGTAGATATACCTACCAGGATTATAGCCTGCTTTGTATAGCAAAGTAGCAAATTCAGTGGCTTTTTTTCTGTTCGGAGCACGAAATATTAGATAGCAAGAAATTTTGCAAAGATTATACTGCTCTATTGAAATTTTCTCTTCTATCGTTACATCGTAAGTGCCACATCCGTCAATATCTGCTCCTACCTTTTCGCAATCTATATGCAACACGCTACAGATAGATACACAGACTTTCGATAAGTCTCTTTAATTCTGCGTTGGTATGCATCGTTTTATTCATATGTTCCCAATCCACCTCCTTGAGCATCCTTATAATCATTACTTGCCATTCAGGTTCATTCAGTACCTTCAGCACTTTTACTATTTTGCTGAGAACCTTTCTGTCTTTCTTATACCTTACTGGCAGCTCTGTAAGTACTGCATATTTAGTTCCTATTTCATCTTCAGGAATTTCATTTATCATCTCAGGATTTTCTAGTATTCTGTCGATATCTATCGACATTTTTGCCTTTACGAATGCTGAAAACTGGATCGCTGCAGGCATTCCTACTGCACTGGCACTTAGCTTTTTAATCAGCTCTACTTCCCTGTCTGGAATATCCTTTATCAAATTGCTGCAAAGTTCCCAGGTCCTTGGAGTAGGATATGCTGTCATTCCTTCCTCATATTTCCACAGCAGACTTTCCTTAAACTTAATAAATCCTATTATCCTGCTGTCTATTCCTTTAGATATTGCAAAGTTGTTTATCCACTCATCAGCACTAGGAACACTGAGCCATATATGACCCATCCTGTTTAACAAAGGTGCTGGCAATTCAAAGACAACATTGCTTACCTCTGCTGGGTTCCCAGCACAGAATACTACCCAGTCCTTAGGTAGCGAGTAGTTTCCTATTTTTCTGTCCAGAATTAACTGAAAAAAACTACTTTGTACTAGTGGCGGTGCTTGGTTAAATTCGTCCAGAAATATTATTCCTTTTCCTTCTGCAGGTAGCCATTCTGGAACCAGCCACTGGGTTCTCCCATCCGTTCTGAACGGAATTCCTCTAATGTCAGAAGGGTCTAACTGTGATGCCCTTATGTCTATTAGCTCAATTTCCAGTTCCTGTGCCAGCTCCCTTACTATATAACTTTTTCCTATTCCCTGATATCCCCAGATAAATACTGGTTTTCTTGCTTTGTAGTAATGCTTTAGAATTTCCTTTAATTCTTTGTGATTTACGCAAATAATATCTTTATTCTCTTCCATAATCTATCACCTCTCAGATTTTAAAAAATTCATCGAGACACAGCATCATCCGAGTTATCCTCTCTGCCGTGCCTCTCTGGAAAAAATTAGATAAGAAGGAGTGTAAGATGGGCGATATGATTATCCAGCATTTTTCTGTAGTAAGCAGGAACTCTGTCTTTAACCTCAGCCAGTATCTTTAAGAGCATTCCCTGATCTAATTCAGATAATTTGAGAGGATAGCCATTATGTATGAAAAAATCTACTACTTCTGAATATTTTTTATGCATCAGCAATTTTCCTAATGCAGCTTCTTCATGCCAATCATCAACATGTTCATAAAATACATTCAGTTTATCGGATACAACAATCAGATAATTATCTTTAATTATACAAAAACCTTCTAAGGTGCCTATAATATGCGTTCTGTCTGTATAGTATTCACGATAGCGTTTTATAGTTTCCAGCCTTTTTTTGCTGATTTCCAAATTTCTTTTAGCAATTTTAATATAATTTCTAATTTCCGAAACTTTGTCTTCAGCGAGACATTCCGTAACAAAATCAGCTTTACCTAAAACAGTATAATAGGACAATTTTTGATTTAATTTGTTAATTTCGTCTAATATTCCACCATATTTTTTAATAATTTCCTCTATTTTGTTGTAGTTAAAATTAAGCATATTTAGATTTAAATATACATTTCTAAACTCTGCAGGAGAGTAATATAAATCTCTTGCATAACAGATGTAATAGTAATGAATTCCTATTCTCCAGAGAGTGTTAGAAATAGCCATTCCATCTGAAACAGAACATATATTGCTGTAAATAACCCTTGAAGGGGTGCAGTCTAAATCTACTTTTAAAATAGTAGTGCCGTAATGTCTCAAAATAAAAATAGAATTTTCAAATTCTGTTTGGTAGGTGTGGTATTTGTAACCTTTACGATTATATAGAGACCTCTCTATAATATCTGCGAATGCCATATTGGTGAAAATTTATAATTTTCTCAGGGTAACTTCCGCTTTTATCTCTTCAGGCAATTTTATTTCAGGAAAATTTTTGGACAACCAGTATAAAAAACAGGAATAATGGAAATGAATATATTTTACAAAATATGTGCCGTAATTTGCATAAGATATATTGGGTATAGAAACTCTTTTTTCACCTTTTTTTATTGGATGCTCACACAGATAACATTCCTGTTTATGGTTGGTAGGTTTATTTTTCACTTCTATTGAAAACAGGTTCATAATAATAACAGATAGATAGTATCGACTGCTTTTTTCAGGTAAGGATAGATTATTTTAAAGTATTTCAGACACAAATTCATAAGTTTATCGTCAAAAGCAGTTCTTTTTTCATCAAAACCTTCTTCACCTTTTCGCTTTATCCAATACAGTATTTCTTCAGATTCCTCTCTAACAGCTTTCAAATTGTCAATGAATTTTTTATAAACAAATTGCTCATTTTTGAGAGTTTTGAGAGTGTTAAGCATTTTACAATGCAGGATGTGGAAAGGAAAAAGAGAAATTACAGCGTAATCAACCAAACTTATTACTGTTAGACGCAATCTTTTATCCGAAAGGAGATAACTGTAGCCTTTATCTGCTCCGTATCGATACAAAACATCATCAAAGCATACAGTCAGTTGATCAGTATCGCTTTTATACAGATAATAAGCATAAGCATCATCTTTTGGGTCAGATGTTGAATAGCAGAAGCGAATATGTTTAATATCGGGCAGTATATGAAGTTCAATCAAACCATATTGAGAGACCTGTATTTCTATTTTTGCTCTTATTTTGGGTATTTTAATTTCGGTTTCCATAATTATAACCCGCACCGCAGGAAAATCTATCCTGCAGTGCTTTGGGAAAGAACTAAAAAAGTAAAATTATATATTTTTCCTGATAATCTCACCTGTAGGGTGCTTTTCCATTATTTCTTTGGCTTTGCTTAAAGCTTCTTTCAGTTTCTTGAAATACCAGGATTTCCCTGTGATATTACCAAATACTGCCGTTACTACCCAACCTCCTGCAGGTACTTTTTGCACATATACGGAAGATTTGCTTGCAGTATTGATCCACATATACTTGCAGTCTGGATGCTCTACTTTTTTCCAGTATTTCTTTATATCTACTTTTATTTTGCTTTCGCAGTAATCATATCTCTTGCACCTGTGACATTCTCCTAGTGCCCTCAGTGGTGACATACATAACCTTTTGTTTTTTCTGTCGAACATTTCAGAAACCCTTACAACCTTTATTTTTGCCATTTTTATCACCCGCCCTGCTCCCGCAAGAGCAGGGCTTTGGAAAAATTAAAAAAAGCAAAAACAGAATAAAGTTATGGATCGTCCTTTGCTGACAATACTAAGTCAGGCTTTATTAATCATCTAGGTCTTTTCAAAATTTTCAGTTCGTCTATTTCTATAAAGTCATCGAATTCTTCCGCAATTTCTTTGCTGATATCTTTCCATCCTTTTTCTTCGCAGGCTTCGTCATACAGTCCGCTTTCATCATAATCTCCTACTACCAGAACTTTGCAGCCTGCCCATCTTCCAGCATACTTGTATTCTTTTTGGATGTCTCCTCCGCCAGTTTCTGAACTTTTTCTTAGTAAAAATACTAGCAAGCCACCGATATTATCTGCACAGATTTCCCACAGTTTGGCTCCCTTCTCTAGGCTGTGAGGATGGATATATTCTTTCCTATCCAGACATACGATTTTAAAATATTGTCCCATTTTCACCACCCGCCCTGCAGAAGCGTTATATAAGCCCCCGCAGGGCTTTGGGTATTTCTCTAGCAGTTATCTACTTCCAGGTGCTATTATTCCGTATTTGGTTCTGATAATTTTGTCTTTCTTTTGCTTTTGTTCCAGTAATTTTTTATACTCTTCTTCAGATATACCTAGCCATCTTTTTTCTAGCATAATTAATTTTGTATTTTCATAAAATCCATTTTTGATTTGCTATTATATCCTCAGCCAGCTCTCTGATACTTAAATAAAAATACCAGTTTTTATTGGGCAGTTCCTGTGGATCTCTTACAAACAGAATTCCTACTTCACCCGTCACTTTATCCCTTGCTATAAACCATTTCCTGCTGAATGCTCTGCCTAAGAATTGGATAATTTCAAATACATGGATAGTTTCTGTTATCCATTCACCTTTACTTTCGTCTGCGTATCCTACTGTTAAAGTTACCCAATCTACTTCATCATACTTTTTTTCTAATTCATCTCTATTTTCAAACCAAATATTCTCCACGCAGTATATTTCCTGTGCCATTTTTATCACCCGCCCTGCTCCCGCAAGAGCAGGGCTTTGGAACTGTTTGCAGTTACTCTATTAATTTATAATTACTTTTGCTATTATTTCGTCACAGTAATAGCAAAACAGTCTTACTACTTTGTTGCCATTCTCTTCATATGGCAGTCCCCATTCCAGCAAACTACCGCATTTTTTACAGTAATTTTCACCTCTTAAACTTATATCCTGCTTTTTAAAAATTACTTTTACCTTCATATTCAACCCGCCTGCTGGCACAACACCAGCAGGCTTTGGGAAAATTAAAAAGAAAAACAAAAACTATAATTTTTCTTCAAGACTGCCTCTGACAGCAAGACAGTAGATTAGAAACTTGTTTTTTTCCACTCTTTCGCCATCTTTTCTGCCAGCTCTCTAGCTTTCCTAGAAATTCCTTTATACGCTGGCGTCATGTCATCCTCAAATATATAGGTTATTCTTCCGTCCTCTACTATGATAACACCGTTTGTTTCTATCATTCTTTTCAGTAAATCCTCATTTATTTCCATTTTCCATCACCTCCAGAAATAAAAACAGTCATCAATCCGCAGGGACATCCGATTTCTCTTCCCCTGCGGACTTCCAAAAACAAAAATAACCTGCCCTATGCAGAATAAATCCTGCATAGGTTTGCAGACAAATAGCCAGAAAAAAGCCTAATAAAAGCATATCAAAAGCCAAAATTAACAAAAAAACAAAAAACAAAAAATTATAAAGTTATTTTTAGTTTATCAAATACAATTATTTTTTTGTTGTCGTTTTTAATTACTTTAATAAACTTTACCTTTTCCTTTACTATATTTTTTATTATGTCAAATTCCCGTTCGCTTAATTCTTTTTTCAGTTCCTGTTCGTTTTCTATTAATCTTTTCTGAGAATTGTCTTTATTATTATCATTTCCAAAAACCTGCTCAATTATGCTTAACATTTCCTGTCTTTTTTCTTCCATTTCCTGCAGTTCTTTTTCTTTTTCCAGTAATTTACCGTAATATTCCTGCATTTTTTCTTTTACTTTTTCCCTGTAAGTTTTCCTGGAAAAGAAATATAAAAAATTCCGAAATTCCAGCCATTCCTGTAGATT
>Ga0190309_1000267_pt1 | contig 15341 bp, 34 predicted proteins | sample 48700767_MG_FD_161656 | JGI IMG/M metagenome (GOLD analysis project Ga0190309, IMG submission 161656) | Hydrothermal vent sediment bacterial communities from Southern Trench, Guaymas Basin, Mexico - 4870-07-6-7_MG | ecosystem: Environmental > Aquatic > Marine > Hydrothermal vents > Sediment ... | reverse complement strand
TGTTGTGATGGCAATCTCTTCAGGATGCAAAAATCTTGGATAAAACACTTTCCTTACTGCTTTTCTCACAAAAGGAGGCTCTGCAAAACTCACAAGAGGTTTAAAAGTTGCCTCACCATGCAATTTTTTGATTTCAAGTCCAAGTGAGGCAACTCTCCCTCTTGGAAACTCTGCAACAGACAACTTCAACTTCACAGGTGATTTTCCATAGGCATAAGGAGTGAGAATTGTTGTTGCAGTCTCAGCAGCAAACTCATAAGGTCGTTGCTTGATGTATTTTCCTGCCTCAATAAACTCTTTCTTCAGTCCTGAAGGTGTTGCAATTCCTTTGAATCCCATTCTCAGTAATGGAATGCCTGTAAGTGCAATAGGAGTTCTTAACAATCCTCCAACAACACCCCTCTTCACTTGCTCTGCTGGTGAAAGTGGTGCTGGTTTTATCTCCTTCAAAACCTCTCTATGAGTTATCTCCTTCCAGCCCTTTTGTGTGTATGTTGTTGTAACAAACCCTCTTGGTGTCCTTTCTGTAATACTCCAAACTTTCGGTCTCTGTGGTATTCTCTCCTTCCATTCTCTCACCCTCTCTACTGTTGTGAATTTCTCTGGAGCAACTTTTGCAAGAACAGGTTGCACAACAACACTCTCATATCCTCTTTCTGCTCGCTCTGCAAGTTTTGATGCAAATCCTGTGATATATTGAATTCCTTTCCAAATCTTCTGTGGTGTTGGCACTTGTAATCTTCCTGTGTAATACCACACAGGCACTCCTTCTCTCCTTAATTCTCTTCTAACTGATTCTGTGAAGGAAAAGAGAGGTTTGAGTGATGGTTTTGGTAGTGAGAGTTTTGGAAGTGTTATTGAAGGTGGCTTCAGCACTTGCACTGGTTTAGGTGTCGGAGAGGGAGGTGGAAGTGAGGGGGGAGAAGGGGGTTTTGTCGCTGTGGGTGTTGGTGTCGGAGAGGCATAAGGCATATACTTCCTTCTCCACTCTTCCTGTCTCCGCTCCAGTCTTTGAAGTGTTGGCTTTGGAGGTTTAAAGTATGTTGTCGTTACATATCTGAAAAAGTCAAAAATCACAGGCAGTCACCCCCTTTCATCTTCGCCCCGCTCATATTCATATTATTATCTTCTCCCTTACATAATATAAACCTTGCAGATAATTTCGCCGACACTCGCCTCATACGCTCTCCTCTCCCACCTCCTTGCCCCACCCCCTCTTCTGAAGGAACTTCTCCAAATTCTCCACCGCCTCTTCCAAGTATTGCTCCCTCATTTCCAAATATTGCTCATAGACATCGCTTGGAATTCGCAAATTGTAGTAATCTTCAAACACTCGTTTCACAATCAGCTTTCCCGAAGGCAATAGATATGATTTGTAGCCGACTGCGACTCTATTATCCTTCGGCAACTTCACAATCCTCACACGGTAGAACTCATAACCTCTGATTACTTTCAAAAGATTTTCGGGATTCGGCGTTGTGATGAGAATCGCTTTCACAGCCAATCCAATGACATCAAACAAGTTCTGCAAATACTCGATGAGTTGCCTGCCTCCGCCCCTGAAGAAAAGATACTTAGAGCCGTGAACGCCTGCATCATCCCAGCATATCACCTTCAGTTGCTTGCTTGCAGAGAAGTTCGTGAGAACACGCTCTTTAATTGCACGAATTAAATCATCCAATGTGAAGAAGACATGGCTCAGCACTTCGTCCCAATCTCTGTAAAAATCATACATCACAAGCAGTGAATACATCGTTTTTCCGCTTCGCTGCATTCCGTATATAGTGGCGCCCACCATGTCAGGTCTGCTGGCGATTATTCTTGAGAGGGCGAACACATGCTCGTCGTCTGGTGCAATGAGCCTCCACCTATCAAAAAAATCCTTCATGGCATTAAGCCGCCTCCCCGCAGCACTGTCTGCTCCTCTATTAGCAGTAAGCCGACTTCATCCAATTTCTCAATCACATGCTGCACATATTCCCGCACATATCTCACTTTCGCTGCCCTTTTCATCTCTCTGTATGTGGTGATACCCACTCTCTCTTTCACTTTTGCGATTCTCTTGATTTCTTTCTCCATCCTCTTTCTGCATTCCTCCGTTTTCATATCTATTTCCGCTCTCCAAGAAGATTTCAGTAATGCCTTCAAATTCTCCAATTCTTCCATGCCGTCGCCACCCGCATCTATACTGTCCATTATTTTCTGAATTTGAATGAAAAGCAGGTGCGGATATGCAAGTTTTGATACATACTTCTCTTCAAATTGCGGAAATGCAGAAGAATACTCATCAAAGGTCATTCCTCATCCCACACCTCCTTATCTCTCTTTTCCTTCTCCGCCTTCGCTGCGAATTCCCTTAAGACGGAGATTAATTGCATCACTGTCTTCTCATCCACAGATGTTATCTCCCGCCTTATTTTCTCCCCCTTCCTCTCCCTCCTCCTGCGCTTCCACTCCTGAAACTCATGAATTCTCTCCCGAAATCTCTTCGCAAATCTCTCAAGCAATCTCTCCTTACGCTGCTGCTTCTCGCTGTTCCTGAGCGCTTTCAGGACTTTCTCCGCTTCCTTTCTTGATGTGCAAAGAATGCATTCGCCGTTCAAATCTTCAACTTTTCTTACCTTTCCATCTCTGTCGCAAACTGCAATCCATCCGCCATCTGAATTGATGTGCAATGCAAGAACTGGCGTAATATATGCGTTGCCGTTGTTATTAATCACGCACCAGAGGTCAGGAAGAAGTTTATGATATGATGCTTCGTCCCATGCGTTTAGAATGTCCAATCCTCTCTTCCTTATACCCTCTTTTTTCTCAACGGATGAACACGCACTCATCTCAGAGGGATTTGATGCCTCTGCCTCTCGCATCTGATTTTGAGATGTCTGATTTCGCATCTCCTTCTCGTGTGTTCGCATGTGTATGTGAAGAGCGCACTTCTCAACCTCCTTTCCGCAAACAGGACATGGCACTTTTGACATTTTTCACCATCACCCCTCCTCATCCCATAAACGAGTGCGTCAGAATGAATAACACGCCTAAACCCAAGCAACCTATGAAAATCAGCATTCCATACTTGATGTAATCTTTCACTTCGCTTCCTAAACTCTCCCTTATTGCGCTCTCCAACACTGCTTTCGTGTGAGCGACATTCGCAGATGTGTATGCTGAAACTGTGTCAAGCGCATTCGCTATCACCTGATATGTGAATTGTCCTGTCTTTGTCTTCATCTTCTCAATTTCTTTCCTATTCTCCTCTATGAACTTCAGCAGATTTATCATCTTCTGCACCATTTCCTCGTTGTCAAGTCCTGTGTCCTGGAGCGCCTGACGCATGGCACGCTCTTCTATCGTCGCTCTCACGACTTCCTCAATTTCCGCATCACTAAAGTATTTTCCTTCCGACCTCAACTGCCTCTTCAATTTCTCTTTGAATTCCTCCTTCTGCTCCAGTAATTTCCCTAAGTATTTCTCGTAGCGATTGATAACGAAGAAGGCAATATCTTCAATTCCGCTTATATCAATCCCATGCCTCTTCAGATAATCCTTGAACTGCGAGAACGCAACCGCTTCTCTTGTTGCAATCGTCTCAGGAATATTCACAAAGTAGTGAAAGACAGGGATTCTGCCTTCCCATTTCTCAACCGTTGCCGATGAACCTTTGAATTTTATACCGACATCGCCAACATACCAGTAATTTGTCGCCGATGGATTTAACCTTCTCTCTTCTCTCGGAATATACGCCCTGACAATTCCTTCAGGATAATGAACTAACGCTAACGGTTTTCCTTCCCGCCTTGCTCTCCAGAAGATGAATGCTTCAGGAGCATATTTTTTGATGGCGAGTGCAAACATCACCAAAGCCATAGATGCAAGTATCGCCCAAAGGAGAAAGCCAAAGAATAAGAATTCAGGAACGATTAGCATTTGTCATCACCTCCTGAATGAGCCCAATCTCTAATCCATAACATACCGAGTCCAAAAGGACAGAATGAGACAGAAACAATATCATCTGGCTTCAGTCCTATCTCTTTCGCCCTCTTCACCTTCTTGAAAAAGCACTCATACGGGTCTTCTCCCCCTTTGCATCTACCTTGAATGTAGTCAAGGCAGTTTTTGCATTCTATTGGCTTCCTCCTCTGAAAATGAAAACCAAAAAGAACAGCATAGACTTCTCCCCAGTCCTCTTCTCCTACCTCTCTTCTGACTTTGGCTACATACCTATCAAGTTTCTGTGCATATTGAAAACATTCCTCCGAGCAAAAGAATTCCACCTTTCCCCCATTTGATGCTGAAATTGCCTTTCTCGTTTGCCTAATTCTCTTTCCACAGTAAGCACATCTGACAATCACAGCACATCACCTCCTCCTGAAGAATGGAAGAATACCAAGAAAACTTCTCTGCGGATACCTCTTTAATCGTTCTCTCACCTCATATTCATCCATTCTCATCAGTTCCTCTCTCGCTACTATTTGTCTCTGTGATACAAGTGCAATTCGCTCAAAACCATCCATGCTTCTCAATAACTTTGCTTGGAATTTGATTGTGATTAGTCCGACGATATGATGGAATTCTGGTGTGAGGTCAAACTTTGTTAATCCAAGTGGTAAGTCAGCGTCAATCAGAGATTTCTGAATGAGAATGCGATGCAAATCTCTCTCACCACGCAATCTTGTGATTGCGAATTCCTTATGCAAGAGAGTATATGCATACAAAATCAGTTTCTCCTTCGCTTTGATTGAGAGAGATGAACGAAGTATATATTCTGCAATTTCTCTTGTTGTGCTATCTTTCAGAAGGGTGTCAAGGAAGCGCACAAATTCATTGTCAAAGAGTGCTTCATCCGCTTGAATGCGTGGTGTCGGTAATCTGCCTTCGGGTGCTATCGCCTCAAGCTCATCAAAAACCTCATCACTCCTTGACTCTCTCCCCTCCTCTTTCTCTTCCCTCTCTTCCTCTTCCCCCTCATATCCGTATCCGTTGTATTCGCCAGCCATAACTGCTCACACCTCTTCTTCCAATCTCACCATATATTGTCCACCCAACATCACCACGCTCACCTTTCTCTCAACCTCCAATTCAAAGACAATTGACCTCGCTGTCGGCGGTGACGCTTGAATTGCTCTCGCAAGCATCGGAATTGATGCTATATGACCATCCGCATTTTTCAGAAATTCAAGAATCTTTTGCTTCATTTGTTCTCTTCTCTCCCTCTTAAACTTCATTCCATTTCACCCTCTCAACAACAAGCACTTCATCGTTTTCACAACAACCTTCTAACCTTGCTATGTGCTTTTGACCCTTATCAAGTCCTGCCTTTTCCGTTATTAAATACTTTGTGGTATTTGAAGAAAAATTTGAGGGGAGAAAAACTTGAGCGTAGAAGCAGCATAGGCAATAATTCGCCCACCATTCCTCTTTGTCCGCAAGGAATGCGACGTCCCCGCCTGAATGCTGCTTCAAAAAGTTGAATACAACGCATTCTCTCTCCTGAGCTGAGATTTTGTGCATGTTGTAGAGGTTTGTCGCAGAACTTCCAATCAAAATGAGTGTGAGGAGGGAAAACGCAACAGCACATCTCTTCTTTTCGCTCTTCATCAGAATGTAGGCATAGAGCGAGGCGAAAGCAATCGCAAATACCGCTAAGGGCGTAAGTGTCGTTGAGAGAGTTATAGGAAGGGTTAAAGAGGCATTCACCAAATCAGCATGGATAAGCGTAGGGAGGGCGAAGAAGAAATATGTGAGAATGCATAAGGCGGTTGTCTTCGCTCTTGTTCTTGCGAACTCATCAAAAGCAGGAATGAGTAGGAAAGGAATTAGGCACTCATAATACCTCCCATGTGCTTGCGGTAACTGCGAGGCGAATGCCACTAAAACCGTATATGATGCTGCGAGAGCGATAATATCAATGTGCTTCCTGAAGTCAAAGTTCAAGAGTGAAGGTGCTGTTGCACAACTCAAATACACAAATGCAAGGAATAACTGAATGAAGAATGGTGAGGAAGGTGAGTGTGGTGAGTAATGATAGCCTGTTGCTTCTCCTGTTGCATTTAAGCAAAGAAGGAAATGAATTGAGGGAAGTGATAATGCCAGTATCACAGGCACTATTGAGTGCTTCCTGAACTTCCAAATCATGAATGGTAGGAGTGCAAGTCCAATCACTTTTGTTAGCGTTGTCAATCCAACACCAATACCTGCCTTCACTTTCTCATTCCTCAAAATCCACAGCACTGAATATGCAAAGAGGAGGAAATACAGGTTCTCGCTCATCCATACAAATGAGTATGTGAGTGAGAGCGGGGCAAATACTGTGATTGCGGAAACGATAAACGCTTTTTTCTCATCCAAGAACATTCTCGCAATTTCAAACACAGGGAAAATAAGAAGAGAAGAGAGGATTGCATTCACCGCCAATCCACTCATGTATCGCAAATTCACATCTGCAATCACTGTGAGTGGTGAAAGTATGAGAGGATAAAGCGGAGGATACTGCGCTCCAAATGTTTTTCCATGAAGAATGTAAGTGAGATTTGTCCAAATCTCCTTTGCTTGTAGGAAATATAAAGTCTCATCCATCACGATTAAAGGTTGCTGAAATTGTGCTATGGAAAGAATTAGCAATTTCGCTGCAACTGCAATTCCGAACAAAGCAAAGAGCCGTTTTCTCATTTCACATCATCAGAATGATTGTCAATGCAACAAAAGCACAGAAGAGTGCTGTGAATGCATAAACAATAGAGAGGCGAATGAAAAAACGAATGCCAAAATAGGTTTTGATTATCTGCTGTAATTCTTTCGTCGCCTCTTTCTTCGTCTCAGCATCTTTAAAAGCATCTTTTGAAATCTCAACTATCAAATTTCCTCGCTCAAATCTCGCCCTCACATATTTCGCATAAGTATTCATTTTCTCGCTCACCTTTGAGGAGAGATTTGGTGGAGGGAGTAGAAAGGAGAGCCCCTTAGGAGGTGATGATGGGTGCGAAGGACAAAGAAGTCATACCCCCTCATTCACCTCCTCCCCTCAGTAAAAAACAAAAAATAAAAGTGAGGGGGTTTTTAACCCCCTCCGCTGCCTTACTACTCTACTTTGCTTCGCCTCCGCCCTTCTTGCCGACACCGAATCCACCGAGCAGGTATGTCATTATGATGCCCGCTATGATGGCAATAGCCACGACGATAATCAACGGATAAGTTGTGTTCATAATTCGTATCGCCGAATACATCGCCGTGTTGAACGGTGATGTAGAACTCAATTGCGTGACATCGTATATCTGCGAGCTGATGTAAACGCCGATTATCGCTACGACAACTGTTGAGACTATCGCCGTTGCTATCATCACCATGTCGTTGAAGCCTTTGCTCTTATGAGTCAGAATCTCCTTCACTTTCCTCAAAAAATTCACCACCTTTCTCATTTCTCTCGCTTTCCCTCTTGCTTTATCACCTCCCCTCACATTAGGATATGTGTGAGGCACTATTTAAATAGTTTTCGGTGCTTCTTTTCTTCGTTCCTTGATTTCAGCGATGATTGTCGCCGTGAGAAGTGCTAACCAGTATGCCAGTAATACTGCTCCAACACCAGTCAGCACAAACACTGGCTCTGCTCTTCCAAGTGTTGTTATTCCTTTCCCTGCAACGACGCCTGCGATGAAGCAGACTGCCGAAAAGGCATACCATTCCCCTCTCTTCAACTTATCTCTCAATCTGCTCCATTCCATTATTTTGCATCACCCCCTTAATCTTCTTTGCAATTCCTGCCATCCCAAATAGTTCTCTATTTCTTTTCGTATCAGTGTCTTCAGAGGGCATCCGACGAACTGTGTCACTTCTCTCAGATGTTTGCAGAATTTCTCAATTGGACATTTTTCACATATCCCCTCTTTCAGTTCTCCTTTCATCATTTCTCACAACCTCCTCAACACTCCTCAACGCCTCAATCAGTGCCTTGAGCGTTGAATGCTGTGTGATGAATTTTCGCTCAATTGTAAGGACAAAATTATCCGTGAGTTTGTTGTATGTGAGTGAGAGAAGTGGAAATGATGTCTTCGCTGTGAAGCAGATTACTTCCACTCTCATTAGGTCGCAGCACTCTTCAGTTATTACTGTTTTGAGATTGTAATCTCGCCTCATAAACGCTGATGATTTCTCCAACATACTTCACCAACTCCTTGTCTCCTCTTCTTTTGGCATCTCTCAACAAACCCTTCAGATATGTGATTGCGAGCATGATTTGCTCTATGCTCGCTGTTGCCTTAAGCATATTCATCGCCTCCTTCTTCCTCCTCTACATCCGTCGGAAGCTCAAGGAATTCTTTGCCTGCTTCGGTGATTTTGTATGTTTCGCCTTCCCTTCTCAGGAGTTCAGTTTCGCATAGGAATTCAAGTATTGTATTAATCGCCTGCTCTGGCAGTGGAAACATCTTCATGATTTCATCCCGCCGACGACCTCTTTTACACTCCTCCAAGATTATCTCGCAGACGCAGGAGACATCTTCCATGAATTTCTCCATTATTATCACCTCTATGAATTCCGCATTCTTTTCTCGTTCTTAATCACTCCACATAGCAAAGACATTAGCATCACTGCTTCATGAATCTCAAAAACTCTCTGATGGACTGTAATCATTTCCACTGCTCCTTCTTTGTTGAAAAGAATGCTGAGGAATGGTGTGTTTGTCGGCGGAATGACATACTCTACCTTTCGCTCTCCGTTGTTGAACCTATATTCTTTCGTCCTCAACTCCATTTAAATCACCCTCACTCAATCTCAACAAGCCGTAGCCAGCGATGTCTAACCACGCATCCTTCTTCACATCTTTATCATTTGCATTCGCAATTCTGCAAATCTTGTCAAGCACCCTTATAAGAATTGCGACATCACGATATTTGCTCGTCGGAATGCCATTTGGAAAAAGAATAGAGAGAATGTGACTGACTTTCTCAAAGGCATTGCCATATCCTCTGTTCTTCTCCTTCACTATGCTCGCAACATCACGAGCAATTTGCTCCAATTCCGCAGGTCTCATTTTTTCTCACTCCCTCGCCCTCACCCTCACCTTCGCCCATACGCTCATAAACCTCTGCGAGTCTTCGCAGAAATTCGGCTCTTCGCCTCGCCTCTTCGGAAATGCAAGGAAGCCCCGCAAGCTCTCTCAGCAGCTTTGCTCTTCGCCTTAAGTCCATATTTCTCACCCTTACGCCATCAGAATTTCAGCAATATCATTGAGCAAATCCACGAGAATTGATGCAACATCTGAGGCGTCTTCGCAGAATTGGAGCTCGTGAGCTGCTTCTTTAAGCCTCTCTGCGATTTTTTCTCTTTTCTCTGATGATTCATCGTAGTGCGCCCAGAACTCATCGGATAGATTATCTAAACGCTCTGAAAGTCTTCTCACCATGAATTCCTCCATTTTCACTCACCCTTCTCCAAGAATTTCTCAATTACCCTGACGATTTCATCTGCGTCTATGTAGTAGTCCGTCTCGCCGATTACAACCTTACCCTTCTTGTAAAGAACGAAGCGCCTCGTGTCCGTTGTCGGCAACGCCTCCTCATAGAAGAGTGCTTCCTTCTCCTCTTTTGAGGGGAGAATTGCGAGTATCCACAGCCCCTTGTCACTCATGTCTATCAGCGTATCGCTCTCAAAGATTTGCTGGAAGTTCTTGAACTTCTGCGAAAATTCGCCAACCTCTAATATCTTTACCTCCATTTTTTCAGCACCTCCTATGAATTGACCACTCCAACACTTCATCCAAAGTTCTCCTGAATAGTGGTGTGAACTTTATCCTTCCATTCCTACAAACACTGATTATCTTCAACTCCTGTAACTCTTGCAAAGATTGCTTCAACTTCTCCTCTGACATCCTAACTCTTGCTCTGAGTTTTCCTGTTGTTCTTGGAATTGCCATCTGTGTGATTGCTGTGAAAACCTGAAGGGCATCGTCGGAAGGAATTTCAGCATCGTTGTAGCGGGTGGCTGTGACAATTGCAGCATCCATGTATGCATCATCCCACTTTGTCATCCTTTCAGCACCTCCCTTCCACCTCTTCCAAATTCTCCACACGAGACTCTTCGCCCTGAAGCAGCGGAAGCAGTATGTGAATGAAGTGCTCACAGAGGAATTCCTTGTAGTAGAGCTGTGTTTGCCTGATGCTTTTATCTGCTACCGCAGACATGAGAAATCTGCGAATGCCGTAATCCGCAATGGCTCGCCGAAGCCTCGTGATGTGCGTTGCAACGGTGCTGTGCGATAAGAGCTTTCTGCGGTGAAGCCTCTCCTCAAAAGCAGATTCAAGCGGAACTCTGCGATTTCGTCCCTCCAACGACGCATCCAAAGCTGCTGCTTCGTCGCTCACGCTCCGCACCACAACAACACCATCCGCCATCCCTCACGCACCTCCAGAGCAGAGATGCGGATGCGGAGAGGGTAGGAGAAGTCCGCCTCCACACCCCTCTCATCATAATATTATGATGACCGTTATTTAAATGTTTAGGTTTTCTAAAAAACAGAAAAACATATTTTAAGAAAAGTGAAAGTGAGAGGGTGAGAGAGCGAGGAAGTGGGCGAGAGAATGGCGGAGGGAAAGAAGCGAAAGGAAGGAAGAGAAGTTGTCGTGAGCGTTGCGCTTCCTATTGAGGAATACTTGAGATTGGAAGAGGCGGTGATGCGAAAACACGGAAGGAAAAGAGGCGTTTTCAGCGAATTCGTGAGAGAGGCGATAAAAAAGGCGGTTGAGGAGGTTTTGCAGGCAGGGGGCGAGGAATAAGAACTCTGCTTTGCCAGACCCTGCCAAACCCCCGCTGCCTCCGCTGCCTGCGCCCCGCCCCGCCGTTTGCGCATAAATGAATGAGCGTGCCCGCCCGCACGGCGGTAGAGTGCCAAAATATGAATGCCTATATAGCTCTATATGCGTAAGCTTTAAATAACCTTCTTTTCATATGGAATCTATCTCTCTATCTCATCTCATCTCATCTCATCTTGATTATTAAGATTAAATTTATTTAATTAATTTATTTCAGAGAAAAAATTTTTGTGGGCGAATGATGACATAGGTCATCTCATCTTTCTTTTTCAAGAAGAATTTCATAAAAGGAAATTCTTAAATACTCATGAAAAGGAGGGGAAAAACGAGGTGAGGGGCGAAAATGGGTCGTCCTGGTCGTCCTCCAAAACTGCGGAATGCGAGGTTCGTGGGCGTTTTCATGGAAGAGGAGGTTCTTCGGCGCATTGATGAGAAGGGCGTTGAGCGCTCGGAATTCATAAGAGGAGCGGTTGAGATGGCGTTGAGCGCAGATTCTTTGACGGAAGTCTTGAAGGAGAAGGAGCGATTGCAGGAAGAGGTCAAAGCACTTCGTAGGGAATGCGAGCTGAAGGACAGGCGAATTCGTGAGCTTGAGCGGGAGCTTGAACATTCAAGAGGCTTAATAGCGGAGCTGGGTGGAAAGTTAGTCCATCATTCTGAGAAGGTGAAGGAATTGCGAGAAAAGGCGAAAGCGAAGAAATACAGGACATCAATGGGTTACCTCACTCTGGATGAGATAAGGAAATTATATGAGACGAAGAAAGATAAAATCGCAAATCCGCAGGATTGGCTTTCTGCGGTGTTGTATGACAATCCGATTGCGGTTCGTGAGGTCGCAGAGGCTTTGTTCCAAGATTCTTCTTCAACACAGACCCCAACACCCTCAACATCATCACCGACATCATCGCCTGCTGTCGTGATTGTGGATGCTGCTGAAGATGCTGCTGAAGATGCGGAGGAAAAGGAGCGAGTGGGGAGGATGTTGAGAGCGAGAGAGGCGAAGCGTCGCCGTCGGATAATGAAAGAGATGGATTTCAAGGCGCTTGCGTCGGAGATGGGATGTTCAGAAGAGGAAGCACAGAAGCTCGTAGCAGAGATGGCATCGTCAGAGAAAACACAATCAGAGCTGTCGGAGGAAGAAGCTCGTGAGATGATAAGGAGGGCGAGAACTATCATAGAAGGCTACTGATGGGGGCGATTAAGATGTCTTGTCCTTACAAGGAAGGCTCTGAATACTGCTGGCTCTGCTGGAATTGGATGGAATCAGCGGAGTATTGCCTCTACGACGAAGATGACCCGCAACGAGAGTTTGTTTTAATTGATGAATTCAAGGACATTGACCCTCAAACCTATAAGGAGCGAATGGAGTGGATTAAGGGTTTGGGTTTAATGTCTCTTTATCGAGCATTCAAAGCACGCAGGTCGGAGAAGCAAAGGTCTTTGAGCGATTTCGGCGTCGTGGTGATGTCGCATGAATGAGAAAGCATTCTTCAAATTCCTTTTCAAGATATATGTCAAAGAGGTTTCGGAGAAGCTGAGCAAGCTTAAGGGCGACGATGCAATCAGGTTCTTAGAGGAAGAGCTGAAAGAGAATGAGCGTTATCGTGAGTTCGCCATTCAAGAGCTGATACAAGCGGAGAGAAAGAGAAAGTTTCTGATAAAACAACTGAAGCGAGTGAAAGAGAATGCAGAGAACAGTTAGGATGCCGTATTTTCCCCCTCATTATTTTTATTCCTCTTTCCTGCCAGTCCGAGCTTGCGGAGTTTGCCATAGAGGGTTTTGTAATTAATTCCCATCAATTTAGCAATATCTGAGATGGAGATGCCAAGCTCCAAATAGCGTTTGATTTTCCTCATCTCCTTATCTGACAATTCTACGGATGGACGACCAATATGCTTTCCTTGTGCTGCAGCTCTCCTAATTCCCTCAATAGTTCTCTGCCTGATTAACTCACGCTCTCTCTCCGCTGCCCACGCTAAAAATGTAAGGATGAGGTCTCTGATGGTTCTCTCCTGCGTATTCAGAAATTGCTCCTTCTCGCTGACGCTGAAAACCCTCACATTCAGCTCCTTCTCAAACTTCCATATCATCGTCACGGTGTCTGACATATCTCGCCCTATGCGTGAGATTTCATAGACATAGAGATTGATTTCCTCGTTCTTATCTGACCGCCTGACTTCGTGAATGAATTTCAGCATTTCAGCAAACCCCTTCCTTCGCTTTGCTGGAATCGCCCCACTCACGCCGACATCAACGAAAAACCGTATTTCCTTATCCTCGCCGACAAACCTCTTGATTGCTCGCATCTGATTCTCTGGATTCTCTTCCGCTCTTGAAACCCTCACATACGCAATATTCACACTCATTTCTCCCCTTCACCTATCACATCTCTCTAATTCTTAAAAAGGGTTTCGGCGGGAGAGAAATTCTCTGAAAAGGGTTTTGCCTCGTTTATGGAAAGCATTCTCTGAAAATGCCCACTTTTAAGAGTGTGAGATTATCCTATCCGCTGAATGCAAAAAATAGAGAAGAGATAAGATGAAAATCTCGCCGTAGAATTCTTCAGGCTCATCTTTTAATCAACTTCCACCCTCTCAGTTCTCCCGCTTCTTTCAGTTTCTGCAATATCTCATACGCCTTCGCATCATATACAATCAGTTTCCTCTTGCCTTTTTTCACCTGCCTCTTTGAGAACGACCACGCATAAGTCTGCCACTCGCCATTTGGCGGTTTGCACAAAATCAGTTCTGAATGCTTTGTTCTGCCAACATCCTTTATTCTGAAAATCCATTTCTTCTTTGTCTTTGGCGATGCCCTATGATACCTCCTCCATAAATCGCCGACATGCACAACTACTCTGTTCGTTGTCTCCTTAATCTTTGGCATTTCTCACCTTCTCCTCTCACACTCTCACTTCCTCCTTTTCCTTCTGCTCCCTCTCCTCTTTTTCCTTCTCTCACTCTTCGCCTTCTTCGCAGCATCAACAGCAACTGACAGCAATTCACGCTCTCTCTTTGTGAGCTTCTTGCCTTTTGCAATCTTGCTCATCAGTTTGCCAAGCAAATCCTTCTTTGCTGCCATTTCACTCACCCTTCTCTCACAACACATTCATCAATGTAGGCTCAACATCTCTCCTTCTTGTGTAAATCTTCACATTCCTTGCATCTGCTGGAAGTTCCACAACTTTTGTCACAGTCACAGTCGCTTTACTCACCTTGTATTTCTTCCGACCTCTCTGTGCTGTGAATGCCTTTCTCGGATTCTCATACACAATCTTAACTCCATGCACTTTCCTTCCAAATTTGTTCTCAAATGTGCCTTTCTCCCACCTCACCAACTCTCCTGAAACATATACTCTCTTCACATGTGGTTTCCATCTCACCTTTCCACCTCTCACTCTGTCCCTGCTCTCATAGTAGATGTAGAGGGTTTTTGTTCTGCCTCTGTATTTTGCTGTTGTGGGTTTGTATTTCAGAGCCATTTTTGCATCACCCTCCTTACCATATCTTCCATTCTCCGCTTGCGATTTTCTCAAGGTATCTGCGGTGAGGCTCGCTTAGGTTTTTCATGCTCTCCAATCGCCTTTTCGCCGTCTCTCTATTCCACTCATTCAATTTCTTTCTCATCTCCTCATCTGCGAGGAGAGCGTCAATATCTATTTCCACCATAGAACATCACCTCCTCATCCAATCTTCTCATCATACCTTCTTCCACCAAGTCCTAACTCCTTCAGTCTCTTGTTTGCTACTCTTGCTGTTTTTGCATACTCTTCTTTTGCCACTTCCCTCATTCTCCTTATTTTCCCCTCAAATGCCTTCTTCCATGCAGGTGCATGTGTCAGTGTGTAGAGATAGAGAGAGCGACGCACAAGTTCAGTGATTTTACTTCTACTTCTTGCCTTCCTTATTTGCTCCCTAATATAGCAGTTAATTGCTCTTATATCACTCACTCCTCTCACTGCACCATAGATGTGATGCTTTCCCTTCTGCAAGACAGGACATTTTGTTCTTCCCACTAAAATCACCTCCTTCTCTTGAGATACTCACGCTCCTTTCGTGTTAGTCGCACTCCTCTTGCCACTTTACTCATTATCTCACTCAATTTTGTTCTCCTTCCACTCTTTCTCCTCCTCCTCCTTCTTGCCATTTCATATCACCTCCTTTTCCTCTTTTTCCTTCTGCCAGCATTTGTGCTGGACTTTGATTTTGGTGAGATGAGGTAACGCTTGCACAGAGGACACTCCTTCGGATTTTCCACCCTTGCATACCACTCATATCCGCAGAACCGACATCTCACCTTCTTTTTCACACCCATCTCTCCTCTCACACCCTTTCACGCTTATTATTAATATTATTTTCGTCAAAGGTTGAAAAATCAAACTTCCTTCATCGCACAATTACTTCAGCAAGTCTTTCACAGGAATTCCCATCTTTCTGTCCAATACCTCAATTGTTTTCTGCATACCTTTCACAAGATTGCCTCTACCTCTTCTCCATCTGAACACAACTTTCCCGCTCTCGTCGTCCACAATCACGATTTC
>Ga0190309_1000263_pt1 | contig 15493 bp, 16 predicted proteins | sample 48700767_MG_FD_161656 | JGI IMG/M metagenome (GOLD analysis project Ga0190309, IMG submission 161656) | Hydrothermal vent sediment bacterial communities from Southern Trench, Guaymas Basin, Mexico - 4870-07-6-7_MG | ecosystem: Environmental > Aquatic > Marine > Hydrothermal vents > Sediment ... | reverse complement strand
CCATACAAATGATGCTCCAACAGCTTTTACAAGATTAATTGAGATGGGTGTAGAACCATTTTTGGTTTCTTCCTCTATTTTAGGAGTTTTAGCACAGAGATTGGTAAGAAAAGTCTGTGAAAAATGCAAAGAAGAATACAAACCTTCAATAAATCTTTTGAAAGCATTAGGATTAGAGAATGAGGTATCTCAAGATATAAAATTTGTTAAAGGTAAAGGTTGCAAATTATGTAGTAATACAGGGTACAAAGGAAGGACAGGAATATTTGAATTATTAAAAGTTACCCCTCAAATTAGAGAATTAATTTTAAAGAGAGCTTCTGCTGATCAAATAAGGGAGTTAGCTAAAACTCAAGGCATGAGAACGTTAAGAGAAGCTGCAATTGAAAAACTTTTGCTCAAAATTACTACTCCTGAAGAAGTGATGCGTGTAACACAGCAAATACAGGTTGACTAAAAGAAAAAAATGTGATATTAATTATAGTGTGAGATTAATCGTAATATGTAAGAACAATGAATATGGAGAAAAGTAAGATTCTTATAATAGCAATAGTCATAGTTTTAATATTGGTAGTTATTGAAATTATTATAGTTTTACAACCCAAGAAGGAAATGATGACTCTTATGTCTAAAGAAACAAAAGAGATTTTTCGTATGAAAGTTCCTTTAAATGCTAAATTTCCTTTGATAAACCCTAAGACAGGTAAACCTGATTTGTACCCTGTACAGAAGTTTAAATGTAATAAGTGCGGAGCAGAGTTTTATTTAATAATGGGCACAGAGGGAAGATGTCCCAGATGTAAAAGCGAAAATATTACTCCTATAGAATAAAGGAGGTAAGAAAAGAATGAAAAAAGGATTTACTTTAATGGAATTGATGGTAGTAATAGCTATAATAGGGATTTTAGTAGCAGTTTTATTACCACAATTTGCGAGTTTTCAGGATAAAGCTAGGACTGCTCAAATTCTTTCTTATTATGATTCTGTAAGGACTGCCTGCAGTGCTTATCGTGCAGATGTAGGTTTATGGCCTTATCATAATATTCGTGATGGTGCTTATTGGCAGTTGGTAAACAACCCTAGAGGAGTTTCAAACTGGCAAGGACCTTACATAGATAGACCTCCTACCAGAAGCGATGGAAGGGTAACTAATCCTTTTGGAGGAAGGATGATGTTGTATGATGTGGATAATGGATATGGAGATAATCCTTGGAATTTTAACGGAGGAGCTTCTCCTGATAGACATCTAATTCTGGAAGGAGTCCCTCAGTCTGTGAGAGATAGATTACAAATAGCTTTAGATGGAAGGGATGATGGAAATAGAGGAAGAGTAGCTGAATTTTGGGGAAATTGGGTAGCTTTAACCTTCAGTGAAGGTTCTTAATTAATTTTTCTCAATTTTTTAAACTTCTCTTAAAGAGAGCCTCCTATTAAAATTCTTTTCAGGTGAATAATTCTTTGGTTTCCATAAGAGCTCTTAGAAAAAAATTTAATGGTAAATCTGTTTTAGAAGACATATATTTAGAAATAAGAGAAAGAGAAGTTTTAGGTCTTTTAGGAATAAATGGAGCAGGAAAGACTACTCTTATTCGAAGTATATTAGGGTTTCTTAAGATAGATCAGGGAGAGATTCTTTTCAAAAATCAATTCTTAAGACCTGAACACATTCATACAAATTTTGGCTTTCTTCCTGAAAATTTCTTACCTCCACCTCATTTGAAGGGTAGAGAATTTCTTAAAATCATAGCAGAAGGATTAAAGGTGAGTTTTGAAAGAGTCGACTATTTATTGGAAAGAGTAGGATTAAGAGAGAGTGGAGAAAAGTATATAAAGAATTACTCTAAAGGTATGATACAACGTTTAGGATTAGCTTGTGCACTTTTAAAAGACCCCCAAGTATTGATATTAGACGAACCTACTTTAGGGTTAGACCCTTTAGGTCAAAAACAATTGTTAGAAATTTTAGCTGAGATGAACAAATTAGGTAAGACTATTTTTTTCTCTTCTCATATTCTTTCTCAAATAGAAAAAATATGCCATAGAATAGCTATACTTCATTTAGGTAAAATAAAATTTGTGGGGAAAATTGAAGAAATTTTAAAAAAATATAATACGAGCTCTTTAGAAGAGGCATTTTTAAAGGAAATTGAAGGCTAAAATGAGAGGAGTTTTTTCTATAGCTTTATTGAATTTTAAGGAGGGTTTGAGAAATAAATTTTTTATAGGAGTTGCTTTTTTTCTTATATTTTATTTGTTATTTTGTAGTTTCTTAGGAAAACTTTCAGTGGGAGAAACAGAAAAAGTTCTCAGAGATACAGGTTTGGTAGGTATAGAAATTACAGCAATATTTTTAGTTATTTTTAGTATAATCTTTAGTTTCTATCAAGAAAAGAATACAAAGATTTTAGAATTTTATCTTTCTAACTTTAAAAAGACGACTTACTTAACTGGAAAATTGATAGGGTATGGATTCCTTTCTCTTTTTTATATATTCTTAGCAGGTTTGGTTTTAAGCCTGATACTTAGTTCTTACAAAGCTTTTAATTTTGCTTGTTTGATTGCTCTATACCCGATGTTTTTAAAGATATTGATAGTTATGTGTTTATCTCTAACGTTTTCTTGTTTGTTTTCTTCTCCTATAATAGCTCTATTTTCGTCCTTCTTTTTATTCTTTGCTTCACAAGTTTGCCCTTCAGCTTTAGAGTTAGCAAATAAATATGGAAAACCTTTTCAAAAAACGATGATAAAAGCTATTTACCATCTTCTTCCCAACATGGATAAGCTGGATATCAAATACTTAGCTGTTCGAGACAAACTCCCAAGTTTAGATTATTTTCTTTTTATAACTCTCTACGTTTTAGTTTATATTGTGTTTTTATGGAGCATAAATGTAGTTATTTTTCGAAACAAAGAATATTAATTTCTTTAATTTTTGGACTATTTATTCTTACTATAGTCAAATATTCTATATTTATTCAGGAAAATTTTTCTTTTAAAAGAGAGAAGCTTTTTTATCTTCTTCCTATAGAGTGTTTTAGATTGAGTGGAAACAGTTTAAGAGGTTTCATAGCAGATATTTTTTATATTAAAGGAATCTTAGCAATTTCTGACAGGATATATTTTAAAAAAGCTTCAGAGTGGATAGAGTGGGTACAAAAGAATTTTGAAATAGCAGTTTCTTTAGATCCCTATTTAGTTCAAGGGTATTTTTTTGCAGGGATAGTGGTGGGAAGAAATAAGGAAGGAATAAAGAGAGGCATTGATTTCTTGAAAAAAGGTTTAAAGTTAAATCCTTATGAATGGAGAATTCCTTACTGGATAGGATTTAATTATTATCAGTTGGGAGAGTTTTTGAAGGCAGCTTACTATTATAAAAAAGCTTCGATTCTGCCCAATTCTCCTAAATTTCTAAAAAGTAATGTAGTTATGTTTTATTATCAAGCTCAAAAACCAGAACTAGGAATTGTATATTTAGAAGGCTTGCTAAAATCTGTTAGAGATCCTGCGCAACTGAAATGGATAAAGAGAAAATTAGAATGGCTCAAAAAAATTGTGTTTCTGGAAGAAAAAGTAAAAGAATTCAAGAAACTTTATCAGCGTTTTCCGCAAAGTTTGGAAGAACTTGTAGAAAAAGGATTAATAAAGGAAATTCCTAAAGATACTTTTGGTAAAGGATATTATTTAGATCAAAAAGCAAGAATAAGGAGTAAGTTTTAAAAGTTTTTTAAGTTTAATAAAATCATTTGCAAATTTAATATTTTCAGTCTATATTTTATGTGATGAGAAAAGATTCTTTAACTCTCGTAGAAGTAACTATAGCTTTAATGTTAATAGCTATGATTTCAGTAATGGGAGCATTATCCTTCAATGTTATTGATTCTAAAATTTTAGAGAGAGATGTAAGAAAAATATACACTGATTTATGTTGGATAAGGGAAAAAGCTTTGGCTACTCACACTAACTACTGTCTTAGATTTTTTTCTGATAATTATACGATTTACCAGAATAGTTGTGGGCTGGCATCTAATATTCTTAGGACCGAAAATTTGCAAGCTAGGATAGTGGGTGGGAGTTTACCGTTTGATGTAGTTTTTTACAGTTCTTCAGATGCTCGTATTGGGGGAACTGCTGATAGTACTATAGGAACAAATGGGCAAACTTCGATAAATCTTACTTATGGAAACAGAACTCAAGAGATAAAAATATATCATTCTACAGGCTATATAAAGATAGAATGAATTCTAAAAAAGCTTTAAGTTTAATAGAAGTTGCTCTTTCTTTACTTATATTAATTTTAATTATTGGAGGGGTATTAGGAATTTTTTCATACGGATTTAGTGTTATCAAAAATTCTGCAGAAAAGCTAACGGCTTTAAATTTAGCTAGATACACTTTAGAAGAGTATTTTGATTGGGGTAAGTTAGATGAGGTAGATGGCAGCCTAAGCGATGGAGTGAATAATGGAGTTTATACTCTTTCTTCTATTTCTGTAAATGGAATTAGTTACAATAGAACTTTAATTATTCAAGACGGTCCTGTGAATCCTACTGAGTTAAAAGAAGTTATAGTGAATATTTCTTGGGGGGGAGGCAAATTTATTAATGTTGCTACTTTAAAAGCAAATTATTAGAATGAAATCATTTACTTTAATAGAGATAATGATAGCCAGTGCTATTTTTGCTTTAATTTCATTAATGATGGGAGGAATTTTTATTTCTACTCAAGAAGCTCAAAAAAGACAGAGAGATAAAATTGAATTACTCGAAGAAGCAAACTGGGCAATGGAATTTATGTGTAATGAATTGAGGCAAGCTCAGTTAAATTCTATTCCTTTAAATTGGAACAGAGATTTTATTAGATTTCGCTCAAGAACAGGAAGTATAATTAGATATCAAAGAGATCCTCTTCAGAATTCTCTTTTATGTAGATGTGAAGGAGGGGGAGGATGTAGATGTAGCTTACCAGCTTCCAATACTGCTCAAATTACTCAATATATTAGTAACATTAATTTTCAGAGACCTGCAGGCAAAAATTTTGTAATAATTACCTTTACTCTTCAAAAAGGAGGGTATTCTTACACTTTACAATCGAGCGTGAGACCTAGGAATTGATGAAGTATTTTAAAGGAGAAGTTTTGTTTTTTGCTCTTATTATATTGCTAGTTATAAGTCTTCTAATCACCATTGCTGGATTTCTTCTTCAAGCTCATACTGATATTCAATTTCAGCATCAAAAGAGTATTTTAGCTTTTTATTTAGCCTCGGCAGGATTAGAGAGAGCAAAGATTGAGGCAAAAAATGGAGTGGTTACTTCTCCTTCATGGGCAGGTCCTTATTCTTTGGGAGGAGGAAGGTACTACTTTTATATTGAAAATATAGGTGGAGACAGAAGACGTCTCAGAGCCATAGGACAAGTATTAGATACCTCTGGAAATATAATGGCAGAGAGAAGAGTAGAGGTATTAGTTAGAAATGTAAGTACCCCTAATCCTCAAGAGATATCTTCTTCTTGGAAAGAAAATTAGAGATTATGCAAAGATACATATATACTGCAAGAGATAATCAGGGTAAAGTGATTAAAGGAGTAATGAATGCTGAAAATGAACTAGAGTTAGCTGAAAAAGTTCACAGTTTAGGATATTTTCTTACCAATTTTAAAATTGTCGACCAAGAGAAATTTTTAGAAATAAAAATGCCTAAAATGAAACAAAAAGAAATCCTTCAGTTTACTATTCAGTTAGCTGCTTTAATAGAAGCAGGTTTACCTTTATTAGAAGCTTTGCAAAGTTTAATTCAGGATGCACAAAATGAAAGGGTGAAAAAAATTATTGAAGATATCGCTTCTCGTGTAGAAGGAGGGGATTCTCTTAAAGAGGCTTTTTCATTCCATCCTAAAAGTTTTTCTAAATTGTATGTAGCCATTGTAGGTGCAGGTGAAGCAACAGGTAAGCTTTCTCAGAGCTTAAGAGATTTAGCAAATTTTTTAGAATGGCAAATGGACTTAAAGAGTAGGATTAAAGAAGCAGCTACGTACCCTTTTATTTTATTTTGTGTTATGGTAGGAGTGGTATCCTTATTGGTGACAAAAGTATTACCAAAATTTAAATTAATATTTGATAGTGCAAATATATCTCTGCCTGTTTTTACTCAAATTTTGTTAAATGTTAGCTATTTTGTAAGTAGATTTTGGTATATAGGAGTAGCAGTTATTTTTTTATTAATCTTGGGGTATAAGACTTATAATGCTACTAAGAGAGGCAAATATTTTTTAGATACAATTAAACTAAAACTTCCTCTTTTTGGTGAGTTAATTAGAAAAATTGCTTTGTTAAGATTCTCTCATACTTTAGCTTTAGCTTCAAGAGCAGGAATAAATTTATTGAGTGCTTTAGATATAGCCAAAGAAACCTTAACAAATCTAAGACTTAAAAAAGCTGTAGCAAAAGCAAAAGATAGTGTAAATATGGGAGAAAGATTAGCAAATTCTTTAAGAGAAACAGGAGAGTTTCCTGCTATGGTAGTGCGTATGATAAGTGTTGGAGAGCGTTCAGGAAGTTTGGTAGAAAGTTTAATGAGAGTAGCTGATTTTTACAATAAAGAGGTTTCCTCAACCATTAAAAAGATATTCGCTCTTTCAGAACCTATAATGATAGTTATAATGGGAATTATAGTAGGAACGATAGCTTTAGCTATATTTTTACCGATATTTAAGATGGTTAGAGTAATGGGGGTGTAAAGATTCTGTGAAGACATTCATAGGGATAGATATAGGGAAAAGATTTACAAAAGTAGTTCAGAGTTTTGTGCAGAAAAAGAAGATATGCATTTCTAAATTTTTCTTATTTGAAACTCCATATGAGAAAGATAAAATAGCTCCAAAAGAGTTTTTTGAGAAGATAACTTCTAATATTCCTAAAGAAGTTCTTAAAAAAGCTCAAATAGGAATAAGTATTCCTTCTCCGTCTACTAATTTGACTATAATAGAGTTACCTAAGATGTCACCTAAAGAATTAAAATCAGCTGTAGTTTTAGAAGCAAAACGCAAAATAATTCCTTCACCAGGACCTGAGAGTACATTTGAATACGCTGTTTTAAGAGAGATAAAAAAACAAGAAAATGTTTACTATGAGATTTTAGTATTGAAAACAGAAAGAGTATATATAGAAGAAGTTTTAAATCTATTTAAATTTTCAAATGGTCTTTTGCCTTCTCTGATAACCCCTTTATGTTCTGTTGTACCTTTATTTTTGTTATATGAAAAAGATTTAAATTCAGATAGCACAGCTTTTATAAATATTGGTTATGATTCTTTAGATATAATCATTACTAAGGATAGAAAATTAAATTTCTATAGAAATGTTAAGTTTGGATTAAAAGATATTATCCAAAAGATATCTAAGAATTTAAACTTAACTTTCCAAGAAGCAGAAGAACTTGTAAAAAAAGAAGGAGTGCCTACTATAGATATAAATCTAGAAGATAGAATAGAAGTAGCTGAGCAAATAATGCGTCAAAGATATGAAGCTTTTTTAAAGGAAGATAAAAGAAAAAAGATTAACTTATTGGAACTTAAAATGCTTTGGCAGACAGAGATAGAAAGAATAGTTCAGGAGATTAGAAGGAGTCTAATTTATTATAAAGAGTTAACAAAGGGAGAAAGAGTCAGAAATTTATTTTTCTTTGGAGGGGGATTAGGAATTAAAGGGTTATTTAAAATGTTAACAAAAAAGATAGGAGGAAGATCTAAAATCTTGAGACCTTTTGAATATTTTGAAGTTTCTTATGCATCTACATTCTCAGAAGAAATTATGCCATTATTTGCAGGAGCAGTAGCTGTAAATTTAGGTCTTCTTGTAGATAGAGAGAAATTAAAAGTAGTAAACTTTTTACCTCCAGAGTTAAAGAAAAGAGAGGTAATAGCTGCAAGAAAACTGATCCTTATAGTAATCTTTATTTTTATTCTTTTTTTTATCTGTTTAAATTATGTTAATCTTTTGGTTAATAACTACAGGTTGAAATCTATGATTAAGAATTTAAATGTTGAGATAAAAGATATAAAGAAGGTTGTAAAAATGGTAGATGAGTTTAAAGAAAAAAAGAGGTTAATCTTTGAAAGATCAGAGAAAATTAAAGGGTTAATGAAAAAAAAATTTGATCTTTCTGTTATCTTAAAAGAAATAGCAAGGTTTACTCCTCCAGAGGTCTTAATAGATACTCTTTACATAGGAAGTAACTACAATTTAACAGAATCTTCAGCTTCATTAGATGTGCCTGAAATGTATAAGTTAAGAATTGAAGCTCAAATTTTAAGTTCATACGAAGATGCAATAGAGATAATAAAAAAGTTTAAATTAAATTTAGAGAGAAGTCCTTATTTTGCAAATGTGAAAGTAGATTTTCCAAAGTTGAAAAAGTTCTCTTTTAATAATCTGAATACAAAGAATTTGCCTTCTACTCTTGTAAAGATAAGGAAATTTAATATAAGAGCAGATATTGTTAAAAAATGAAGTTTAATTTTATCATTTCAATATTGGTGATATTTATTATCCTCTTTAGTTTTCTTTCTATATTGCAATTTAAAGAAAATCTTTCTTTAAAAAAACAGTTAAATTATACTCAACAAAAATTAGATGAGGCAAAAAAGATTAAAAAAGAATGGGAAAACTTTCAAAAGGAATTGGCTGAATATAACAATAAACAAAAATTAATAGAAAAAAAAGTGCCTAAAAATGAAAAAGTACCTTTAAAATTAATGAAAAAGATAGCTCTTTTGGGTCTTAAACATAAATTAAAAGATATGGAGTTCAAATATGAAGAAGAAGATAAAGTTTCTTTTGAAGGAACTTCTCAAGGAGTTGAAAGTAGTTTTGAAGATAAGAAAAATTTTTCTCTTTCACAAACTGGATCCCAGAATGTTTTTGGTTCAGAGTTTTCTCAACAAACTACAACTTCTCAGAAAGAAATATCAATAAAATCTCTTTCTTTTCAGATATACTGTAAAGGTGATTTTTTTAATCTTACCTCTTTTCTGAAAGATATTTTAAAATTAGAAAGGATAACCTTAATAAAGAGTATAAAGATAAAGAGAAAAGAAGAGATCCTTCCATATCAATCTATAACAATGGATTTGGTAACCTATACTTTTACAGATTTAAATCAGAATGAGTAATAGAAAAAATATAATAGAGGAAGTATTAAAAGATTTTTTAGAGAGGAGTCTAAAGTTAAGGTTTGATATCTGTACTTGTGAAAAGTGTAAAAAGAAGATGTTAGAAAAACTACTTTCTAGATTCCCTTCTGAATATATAGATGTGAGTAATGATTACGATTTAAAGAAAGAAGCTGTTATGAAAAAGTATTTCAAAGAGATTTTTATTCAAATAAATCAAACAATAGAAGAGGTAAGTAAAAATCCACCTCATCCTATAGAAGAGGATAGAGAAGAAGCATTCAAAAGACTTTTAGAGAAGATTTATCAAGATAGAGGAGTAGATTTTAGAAATTATAGAGAAAATGTTTTGAAAAGAAGAATAGCTTTAAGACTTTTAGCTAACAAAGTGGACTCTTATTCAGAGTATTTGAAAATTTTAGCTAACTCTCCTCAGGAGTATGAGAAACTTTTTGAAGTTTTAGCTATAAATGTTTCAGAGTTTTTTAGAGACCCTCCTTTATGGAAAAGACTTGAAGAAATTCTAAGGAAGATTATCGAAGAGAAAAATAAGAGTAATGAACCTGTTTTTATTTGGAGTGCAGGTTGTGCTGCAGGTCAAGAAGCTTATTCTTTAGCAATCCTTATAAATGAGATAGATGATTTGAAAATTCCTGTAAAGATTTATGGTACAGATATAGACAAAGATTCTTTAGATAAAGCAAAAAAGGCAAGGTATTCTTCAGATGATTTGAAGAATGTAGAAGAAGAGCTTTTGAAAAAATACTTTATTTATGAAAAGGGGAGTTTCCAGCTAAAAGAAGAGATAAAAAAATATGTAGAGTTTAGATATTTGGATTTAACTTCTTCAGAATACTTTTCTAACATAGATATGATATTATGTAGAAATGTATTTATATATTTTACAAAACCTCTGCAAGAACAGATATTAAATAGATTCTATAAAGCTTTAAGAGACGGAGGTTATTTAGTTATAGGGATGTCTGAGACTTTAGTTTCAGAAGCTAAGTTAGTCTTTAAAGAGATAGATATGTATAATAGAATTTATCAGAAACTTAAAGTTAAAGATTAAAGTTTGTTTTCCTTGACTTTTTATAGAAATTTGTTATTTTTAAAACAATGAGAAAAAAAATCTTTTCTTTCTTTTTTCTGTTAATTAGTTTGAATTTTTATATATTTGCTCAAACCCATCTTTTAGAAGAAGAAGCCAAATATTACAGAAAGTTAGGATTAAAAGCACAAAAAAGTGGAGATTTAGAGACTGCTCTTAGATTTTATCAGAAAGCTATTCAGATAGATCCTTACTTTTCTGAAGTTTATAATGATTTAGGCGTTGTCTATGAAGCTTTAGGAGATGATAAGAAAGCAGAAGAAAACTATTTAAAAGCTATAGAGATAAATCCTAAGAATTTAGCTGCATATTCTAACTTAGCTTTATTCTATGAGAAAAAAGGGAATCTTGAAAAAGCAGCCAAGTACTGGAGGTTAAGATTTAAATTGGGTAGGAGAGGAGAATTGTGGAGAGAAAAGGCAAAGCAGCATTTAAAGATTTTGTCTACAAGATTTCCTGAGTTAAAAAAAGAATTATTAGAAGATGAGATGATAGAACTTTCTAAAAAAATCTCTTACCAAAAACAACAGAAAGCTGAACAAGCAAAAGAGCTTTACAAGATGGGTTTAAGTTTTTTTAATCAAGGTAAGTACTCTCAGGCAAAGAGAGAATTTCAAAAGATAATAAGGATGAGCCCTTCCAGAGAAATTTTAGAAAAAGCAAAAGAAATGTATAAAAAGAGTGTGAAAGAGGAGATAAAAGAAAGATTTAAAACTTATGTTCAGCAGAGCCTCTTATACTTTGAAGAGGACAGTTACTTACTTGCAGGCCAACAATTGAAGAGAGCTTTAGAACTTGTCTCAGAGATCTTAAAAGAACAGGAGTAATTTTTTTCTGGTTCTCAAATAAAAGTTTAAAAAATTCATGAAAGAGAAGTTAATTTTAATAGATGGAAGCTCTTTCTGTTATCGTGCATTTTATGCTTTAAAGAATCTTTCTACTTCATGGGGATTTCCTACAGGAGCAATCTTTGGGTTCAGTAATATGATAAATAAAATATTAGATGATTTTTCTCCTCAATATATAGGAATATGTTTTGATGTCTCTAAGAAAACCTTTAGGCAAGAAAAGTTTAAAGAATATAAAATCCATAGACCACCTACTCCTGATGCTTTGCAATTGCAATTTCCTTACATTAAAAGACTAATCCAAGCTTTAAATATAAGGATAATAGAAAAAGAAGGTTTTGAAGCAGATGATCTCATATGTTCATTAGTCAAAAAGTTTTCTCCCAATCTTTTGATTATAATAGTAAGTAATGATAAAGATGTGTTGCAGCTAATAAAAAATAAAGAAGTCATAGTTTACGACCCTTTAAAACAAAAAATGATAGATGAGAATCTTATAGTTAAAGAATTGGGCATTTTACCTCAAAGTATACCTGACTATTTAGCATTAGTAGGAGATACTACAGATAACATCCCCAAAATACCAGGGATAGGCAATCAAACTGCTTTAAGACTTTTGAGAGAGTTTAAAAATATAGAGAATATTTTAAATAATTTACATAGACTTAACCCAGTTCTAAAAAAAATATTTTGGGAAAATAAAGAAAAGATTCTTTTAAATAAAGAATTAGCAAAGCTCAGAGAAGATGTAGAGTTAGGTCTTTGTATAGATGATTTAAAATTAAATTCACCAGATTTAGTAAAGTTATACAAGATTTATTCTGAGTTAGAATTTAAAAGACTCTTAGAGAGATTACCTCCTTTACCTGTAGAGAAGGTGAATATAAGGACTGAATTTTTAAATAAAAATGAAATTCTTTTACAGAAAGAGATAGTATTCTTGTTAGATAATTCTAATTTAGAAGATGTGTACATTTTAAAAGAAGATACTGTTTACAAGACCAAGATTTTTGAGATAAAAGAGCTCTTAGAATCAGATTCTGTCAAAAAGATATCTTATGATTTGAAAACACAGAGTTATCTTTTATCTAAGAAAGGAATAGATTTACGGGGCTTATATTTTGATGTAGAGCTAGCTTCTTACATAGATAGACCTGATAGAGCTTCTTTTAAATTAAGAGATTTAGTCTTTGATTATTTAGATAAATTTATAGATGACACTTACATTGAAAGTGCTCTTTATTTTATCTCTAAACTTTATCTTAAATTGAAAGAGATCTTAAAAGAAAAGAACCAAGAAGAACTCTTTTATAAGATAGAGATGCCTTTGGTAAAAGTACTTTCAAAGATGGAGTCAAATGGGATAAAGTTGGATTTAGAGAGATTAAAGAAATTAGCTAAAGACTTAGAGTCAGAATCATTAAAGATAATAGAAAAGATTTACACTCTGGCAGGAACTCACTTTAATCTAAATTCTCCTTTGCAGTTAAGAACACTACTTTTTGAAAAATTGAAATTACCTGTAATAAAGAAAACAAAGACAGGTCCATCTACAGATGAGGAAGTTTTAGAAAAATTAAGTTCTCAACATCCTTTACCTAAGTTAATTTTAGAATACAGGCAGTTAAATAAATTAAAATCTACTTATGTAGAGCCTTTATTAAATTTCTTAGATCCTTCTACACATAAAATTCATGCATGTTTTAATCAAACTTCTACTTCAACTGGAAGGTTAAGTTCTTCACATCCTAATCTTCAGAATATTCCTACTTCTAAAACAGAGTTAGGCAAAAGAATCAGAGAGTGTTTTGTATCCTCTTTTGAAGAAGGATTTTTAATGTCAGCTGATTACTCACAGATTGAGTTGAGGATTTTAGCCCATCTTTCAGGAGATGAAAATTTGATAAAAGCATTTCTTGATGATAAAGATATCCACACTTACACAGCTTCTTTAGTATTCAAAGTAGAAGAAAGAGATGTAACTCCTATTTTAAGAGATAGAGCCAAGAGAATAAATTTTGGAATAATTTATGGGATGGGTCCATATTCTTTAAGTAAAGAATTGAACGTAGATTTAAAATCTGCAGAAGATTTTATTAAAGAATACTTTTCTAAATACCCTAAAGTAAAAGATTTCATAGATAAGATTTTAGAAGAGCTTTTACAAAAAAATTATGTGAGTACACTCTTAGGAAGAAGAAGGTACATACCTCAAATAAAAAGTAAAATTCCTGAAGTGAGAAACTATGCTATAAGAGCAGCTAGAAACTTTCCTATTCAAGGAACAGCTGCTGATATCATAAAGTTAGCTATGATCGAGATAGATAAAGAGATGGAAAAGAAAAAGATGCAATCAAAACTTTGTATTCAGATTCATGATGAATTAATATTTGATGTGAAGAAAGAAGAATTAGATGACTTAAAAAATATAGTCAAAGAAAAGATGGAAAGGGTAATAGAATTAAAAGTACCTTTAAAAGTGGAGATAAATGTAGGCAGAACTTGGGCAGATTTAAAGTAAGGAGGTCTTTTAAAATGAAAGTATTGTTTTGTTCTTCAGAAGTTTTTCCTTTTGCTAAGACTGGGGGGTTAGCTGATGTTTCAGGGAGTTTGCCTTTAAGTTTAGAAAAATTGGGACTGGAAATAAAGATTAGTATGCCCTGGTATAAAGGAATAAAACCTCAAAAGAATTTTGAAGATTTTGGAATTTCAAAGATAGGCAAAAGTATTGAAGTTATATTCATAAAAAATGATGAGTATTTTAATAGAGATGGACTCTATGGGACAGAAACTGGTGACTACCCAGATAATTTAGAAAGATTTAAATTTTATTGTGAGAAGACTTTAGAAATAATTAAAAAAATAAATTTTAAGCCCCATATTATTCATTGTAATGATTGGCAGACAGGTTTAATCCCTGTTTTTCTTAAATTCAAATTAAATTCTGATGAGTTTTACAAAGATATAAAGACTGTTTTTACTATCCATAATTTAGCTTATCAAGGATTGTTTGAAAAAGAAAAATTTCCTCTTTTAGGCTTAGACCAGAGTTTATTTTCTATTGACGGATTAGAATTTTATGGGAAAATAAATATACTAAAAGGTGCCCTCCTGTTTAGTGATGTTTTGATAACAGTAAGTCCTACTTATAGTAAAGAGATACAGACTCCAGAGTTTGGATGTGGGTTAGAAGGAGTCTTAAGAAAAAGAAAAGATAATTTGTTTGGTATTCTAAATGGATTAGATTATAAAATCTGGGATCCAAAGAAAGATAAATTGATTTTCAATACATATGATAACAAAAATTTGAGAGCAAAGACTTTAAATAAAATAAAGTTGCAATCAGAATTAGGTTTAAAAAAGGATAAAGATTTGATTCTATTAGGATTTGTAGGAAGATTAACTGAACAAAAAGGTATAGATTTAATCTGCAAAGCGTTACCCCAGATTCTAAATAAAAAGAAGTTTGAAGTAATAATCTTAGGTAAAGGTGATGAGAGTTATCATAAGAAATTAGAAGAGCTTAGTAAAACTTTAGATAAAAAATATTTTTCTCTGAATATTAAATTCGATGAGACCCTTGCACATAAAATTTACGCAGGTTGTGATTTTTTTCTGATGCCTTCAAGATTTGAACCTTGTGGATTAGGTCAACTAATAAGTTTTAAATATGGAACTATTCCTATCGTTCACAGTACAGGTGGTTTAAAAGATACTGTAACAGATGTATTCAGCGAGAAAAAGGGAAGAGGTATTGTCTTTTATAAAATGGAATTAGACTGTTTTATGGAAGCTTTAGAAAAATCTGAAGTTCTTTTTAAGAATAAAAGATTATTAAAAGAAGTAAGAAACAGAATTATGAAATTATCATTTAGTTGGTTAGATTCAGCCAAAAGTTATCTTGAGATTTACAATAAATGCCTTTCTTAGGTTTAACTGGTGGTTTTTGCACAGGAAAGACCACAGTTTTAAATATGTTTTCTTCTCTGGGAGCTAAAACTCTGAATGCAGATGCGATAACCTATAGACTTTATAAAAAAGGAACCAGAATTTATAAACAGTTAGTAAAAGAATTTGGAAATCAAATCTTAAATTCTAATAAAGAAATAGATAGAAGAAAATTGAGTAAAATTGTATTTTCTTCTCAAAGAAAACTTAAAAAATTGGAAGAAATTGTTCATCCCCAAATAATAAAGATAATAAAAGATTTTTTAAAAAGAGATAATAAAAAAGAGATAAAAATAGTAGAAGTTCCTCTTCTTTTTGAAAAAAAATTAGAAGGTCTTTTTGATTACATTATCTGTGTAAGTTCCTATAAAAAAAATTCTATTGAAAGAGCAAAAAAAAGACTCGAAGTTCCAATTCA
>Ga0190309_1000262_pt1 | contig 15537 bp, 19 predicted proteins | sample 48700767_MG_FD_161656 | JGI IMG/M metagenome (GOLD analysis project Ga0190309, IMG submission 161656) | Hydrothermal vent sediment bacterial communities from Southern Trench, Guaymas Basin, Mexico - 4870-07-6-7_MG | ecosystem: Environmental > Aquatic > Marine > Hydrothermal vents > Sediment ... | reverse complement strand
TGATACACCGAAACCATTATTGGATAAGGCGGTAAGAGAGATCAGAGGATAATAGAGGAATAGCAGCTTCTTGGCGTAATGCTTGTCTCCGCCGAACCCCTTCAACCGATCCCAAGAATCGATCTTCCTACATATCCTCTCATCGTCATCGACCAAGGTCTTGAGGAGTTCCTTGAAGGTGGCCAGATCCTCCCTCGCCCTCCTCCAAGCATAATCGTTGTAGACCGTTATATGGCCGAGGGGTTTAAGCTTCTTCTCAACATAGTGGAAGAAGTCGCGTCTAGGCTTATCCGCCCCAAGGTTGTAGACGTCCTCTGGAGTGAACTCCTCGATCTTCTCGGGCCGGCGCGTGAATGCAAACCTTTCGATGAACTCCTCATAGGATCTCCAAGCCTCCTTAAACGCGGGGTTCTCGCGAGCTCTTCTCATGACGCGCTCCAAATGCTCGACAACGCCGCTAGTAATCTTAATCAGATGGTTATTAAAACTATTATACATGGTTACTTTATATGGGAAGGCTCTCAAGAAGGAGGAATTGCTGAGATCTATTGGGGGCGTGGAGCAGGTTGGTGGGATAAAGCTTTTCAAAATATCCGACGGTGCCGAGAAAGATGTTAGGGTTGCATTGATGAGAACTGGTGAACTTAGTCTCTTGATCATAATTGATAGATGCTTAGATATAGCGAACGCGGAGTATAGGGGCATACCGATCGGGTGGATAAGCCCGACGGGGATAGCCTCCCCATACTTCTTTGAGCCTGAGAAATTTGGATGGCTTAGGGGATTTTTCGCCGGATTATTAACCACATGCGGATTAACCTATATGGGTGCCCCAACAATAGACCAAGGAGAAGAACTCGGGTTACATGGTAGAATCTCATATTCTCCAGCGAAGCTAAGTAGCGTCGGCGGAAGATGGGAGGGAGATGAATACGTAATCTGGATTGAGGGAGAAATGAGGGAAGCGAAAGTCTTTGAGCCTAACCTCGTCCTAAGGCGGAGAATAGAGTCCAGACTTGGCGAGAGGAAGATAAAAATATTTGATGAAGTCGTGAACGAAGGATGGATTAGACAGCCTCTGATGATCCTATATCACATAAACATAGGCTTCCCAATAGTTGCCGATGGATCGAGGTTTATCTCAACTTCAAGACTTTACGTTCCAAGAGATGAGGAGGCGAGAAAGGATGCGGAAAAATACGATCAGATTCACGAACCGGTCAAGGAGTATAGAGAGAAGGTGTACTTTCATGACCTTGCCGTAGATGGAGATGGGTATGCATATGCGGCTGTGATAAATGAGAGGCTTCTCGATGGACTCGGAGTCTATGTGAGATTCAGAAAGGATCAATTAAACAGATTCATAGAGTGGAAAATGCTAGGAGAGGGGACATACGTCATTGGAATGGAGCCTGCGAATGCCTTGGTGATGGGAAGGGATAAAGAGAGGAAGTGGGGAACATTACAATACATATCTCCACAGGATCATAGAAGATTCGAATTAGAAATAGGGGTAATAGTTGGTGAAGAGATAAGGAGTTTTAAAGAGAGGGTTGCCGCGATCACGCGTGGAGTTAAGTCAAGGATGATTGAGGGCGTGGAAGAGTTTATCGAGGAGACCAAAGCTCAGTTAAAATAGGAATCTCTATATTATTTTTGAGCGTCGTAGCTGAAGGCTCTATCCCGAAATATCTACATGAGAAGATTGTCGGTAACATGATCAATGAACAGGTTTCTGTATTCTTTGCTCGAAGTTCATGTGCTCTAATCATCGATTTAAACTAACTCTTTTACCAGAACTCTTACCCACTTCCATCACCATCTTAAAACCAGGTCAAGGATCTCTCCATATACGGCTTAATCAGAACACTGGTAGTCTGATCCTAAGGTAGATCCTACATAAACGGGTTCGCAGAGATCATTTCTTTATCACATGTCTTTAGATTTGAGGGCAGGGGTTTAAAGGTTATTGTGGTCGGTAAGGCTATGACGACGACCTATACAATAATGTGAATTCACGAGGGTAATACATCTTGCTTTTCTCCAACCTGAATAGAGGGTCCCCAAGAGCTTTAAAGACCTCTTCCATAATACTCTGGTTCATCCTGAGCATTGAACCGCCGGATGTAAGTCAAGTTGACAGAACGTCAAGTAGATCCACGCTTGGTAAGCTCCCAGCCACGTTCCCCACAAAACCAGCTCGATTCCTCAATCAACCTAGGCGAGATTTAGAAATCTTTACATACTGAAATATAGATGTTTGAAAGCACTTAAGGCTACATTCTGCACCGAAATCTCAAAGCTCCTTAAAATAGAGGCTATTATCGTGTAGGCAGCTCTCTCCAGCATCCTCAGATACGGCTTCAGCCTATACGAGCCTTCTACAGTAAGTTGAATCGGAATAGCTTTAGATGGCCTACTAGCTCCGGCTATCACGTACGTTATGGCATGCGCTGGCACAACTCATTAATCTTTTAATAATTTCTTAACTCTATTTTCATCTATGACATTTACAGCCTTTATTCCCGTTCTTAACGCGATGTTAATCAATTCTTTATCAGCACTTAAGAGTACATTACTATCAGAAAATATGCATGTTTGGATTTGAAGGGCATCAGCTTCGTAAATGTGCTCCCCTAAAATCAAGTGCCAACTCTCGATAAGTATCGGTGTCAGGACTGGAAATATTTCTAAGACTTTTAAACGAAGTAACCTTATAACCTCGCCTGTGAAGTTTCTCAGAACATTCCTAAATTCATCTTCACTGAGCCATCTCCGCCTCCTCCTTATATCAAATACACCTAATACCTCACCAATATTCCAAATAGACGTGGTGATGGACAACTCTCCTAACCAACATTTATCAAACACTAGATCTACTGCAGAACTTCCAGGTTCGGATACGTATCGCTTAACTATCGCGCTACTATCAAGATATACCTTCAACAACCCGTCTACCCCTCAACTCCCGAATAAGAATCTCCGAGGATGGACCTCTTAGTTTAGGCCTATTTTTCTTTATTTCTTCAGAAGATCTTGGGATCCTTACATCTAAACCCATCCTCTTGAAGACATGTCCGATCTCTTCATCGATCAAGGATGCTCGAAGTAAGCCTTCAACCTCGCTACTTAACTTCCTTAGTGTTCCATGTTTTCTTAAAACAACCTCTTTGAACTTATTCCATAACTCCTCATCTATATAAAGGCTAACCTTTTTCAGGTATACCACCATACAGTTTAACTGGTAAACTATATTTAAACCTATCGATAATTCTTTAATAACGGGTCCGTATTTATCCCCTCACACCATCTTTTTGTTGATTTATTTCATAAAGCGAAGTTGATGCGATTGAACTTCTTCACCAAAACTTTTATATAGATCTTGGAGTATTACGAGTTATCTGAGTCATTACGCCTTGCCGGTGATCAGGAAAACGATACTATCCTACTATGAGACGCTTTTAGACGCGGGCTTAGCCGTAAAGATTAGCCTTCATACCACGAAGGGGGGAATATTTCGGCGATGCGATAACAACCTCTCCTGAGGTGGTAAGGCGATGCTAAGACAGGTATTGGAGAGCGGCTTACCCAGCGATCGTGAGGTAGGAGCGCTTAACAAGATCGCATTAATCTGGCGCCTGCGCAAAGGAGATTACAGGGTTGGTGAAAGTGAATCCTTGGACCTGTTGGCATCCCATGGGATAGGAACAGATGAACTGAAAGAGGAGCTAAACGCCTTAAACAAGAGAAGAGCCACGAGCAAGTATATGGACAAAGCCGGAGAAAAGCCGTTCATAGTGGTGGATGAAGGACGCTTCAGAGAATACGTCGTCGACAAGCTGAAAGAGGTTGAAGCCGCCGTGATGGGAGCCGAAACATGAAAGAAGCTTCACCACTCATCCCTCCAAACTTACATAGAATCCATATCATAGATTCGATGGGGGGCTCTAAGACTTTCTAGGACGGGTGTGATCATCGTGTAGGCGGCCTTCTCTAACATCCTCAGGTACGGCTCTAGCCTATATGAGCCTTCTTCGATGAGCTGGATTGGAACTGCCTTGGAGAGTCCATTTGCCCCGGCTATCACGTACGTGACCGCCTGTCCCGGGACGATCCTTATCCCAGCTCTCTCGAGATGTTTGGCGGCCACCGCCTGCCTAGCCTCGACCACATAATCATTTGGATCCATGCTCAGAACCTGGGTTATGGCTAGATCCTCGATTGGGACATCTCCTAAGATCAGCCTCCTAGCATATCCTCGATAGATCTCAACAGCCTCTAACGCCTTCTCCCTAAGTTGCTCAGGATCTTTAGCCTCCGCTAACTTACCTAGGATCTCTAATTGCATCTTCTTGACTATTGGAGGCGCATCCCTCCTCCTAGCCTCAATACCACGATACTTCAACCTACCATCCATGAATACTCCAAAGTATCTATTGTTCGCCGGTCTATCTGGATGAGTCCTTGATGGTAGGAACACTATCCACCTATACCTCCCCTCATAACTTATCGGAAGACCGGTCTCATCCTCGATCTTCTTAGTAAGCTCTAGGTAGTCTTGATCATCAGCATCCTCCCTCCGAACCCATAATGAGTCAACTATTCCGTGAATTACCTCGAAGCCATTCTCCTCAGCAATCCTAATCGCCTTCAGTAACGTTTCTCTCGCTAGGGCGCACACGGCTAGGTGGGCCTCCCTAGAGCCGAACTTCGCATTCCTATAGCCTAGGTATCCGAAGGCCGTCACCAGAATCCACTTCAAGGCATCAGACCTAGACTTGTAAACAGTTCTAAGCCGACCATCTCCAACCTGCTTGATGAGATCCTTATACCTCATCCTCTTTCTCAACGGCAATTCTATCGCCCTCGGAACTATCCCCCTCCACCTCCTACAAACATGATAGCCGAGTTCCGGGATCTTCTCACCATCATCCTTACAGCATTCACAGTTCACTGTTTCGCCAGAGATGTTATGTTTCAGCATCAGGGTTGGGTATAAGCTCTTAAAATCCAGTTCGGCCACGTTCCAGTAGACTCCGGTCTTAGCGTCTAGGATTAATCCTCCCCTATCGGCCTTATTCAAGCTCCAACAATCCATGTAAATAGTCTTAGATGGCTTCCAAGGAATAAGGATCCCCAGCCTATATGCTTGATAATATTGTAGGGATAACATGCATGATCCTATCGTGTATCTGGCCGCATCCTGGATGGATATTCTGGTAACCCTAGAGACCTCGATTAACCCATCGAGACCTGTCTCACGGTAGAGCATAGAATTTGACGAGTCTATATGAATTCTGCCCTTAAGCTTGAATCCCCTAAACCTGCAATAAACCCTGCCATAGCTGAGGTATGTGGATGAAGATGGCTTGAAGTTTCTCGGATCGTCAGCCCTCCCAAGCCTAAGCCTGACCTGATTCACGTAAGCTCTGTGATGGAGGTATGGTAGTAGGAATGAGTCCCCGCCATCGGTAATTATGACATCTATGTCGAGATCGTGTAGAGTTTTCATAAGATCCTCCAAGATACCCTCTTCGCCGCCATCTAAGACAACCCTCTCACCATCCATCTCGATCATGACTTCCTCAAGCCTATCCGAGAATCTAGGAGCAATTGATGAGATCTCCACTTTAGCGTCTAGATGAGCGACCCTAACCCAGCTCAAATCATAGTCTATATCTTCTACGGAGTCTAGAACCTTAAACCCATCATTCGATAAGTCGATTAGTGCTGTTGGGTGGAGCTCATGCTGGTATAGGAATTCCTGCATGGACGGCAAATCAACATTATAGACCTTGAATAGTTGATGGTTTCCAAGGTCTAGTATAAGGTTGGCAACTCTCTTCTTACTCCCGAATGGAACCCTGATCTCCAAGACAGTCTCCGGAGGTGATCCTGGCTTAACGCTCCTCTCAACGAAGTCAACAAAATACCTTTGGGAGAGCAGTCTTCCGAGCTTTACGAGATTCTCGAGGGATCCATGGACGTATATTCTCGGCATCCATTTAATTCGATGAGAGACCACCCTACCATCTAACCGCTTAATCCATATGGTTACCTCATCCCTACCAGATGGATTTATGTCTAATAGGTAGCCTCTCATCGACCTTCATCCCCAGCCTAAGCTCTTTTTCTAAGCTTTTGAGTCTCCCTTCATGTGAGATTAGGGCGGACATGGTGAGTAGGTCGAAGGTATCTCGCTCAGGATACATCGATCCAGCATGGCATAGCCTAAATACCTGATCCGCTAGGCTGTCGAAAGATTCTCTCTCATCTCTTAAAAGGGCTTTTCTAAAGTTCCTCCACCTATCGAGCTCTAGCTGAAGCCTCTGCCTATACGTCAACGCATTCCTACCCATCCTCTACGAGGCGCCTTAAGGATCTGGGAGATAAATTATAGAGGTGGGTGAAAGTGGGGGAGACCTATCTGAAAGTGGGCTTGAAAATCGTGGGGTATCGGTGAAAGTGGAATGGTTTGGCCATATCTCAGTCCTCGAAGCCCTCCAGCCTAAGCCTAAACCTCTTGAAGCACTCAACGCATCCAAGCCTAAAAGGGAGCTTAAGAAGCTTGATGAACTCCTCAAGGAGAAAGAGTATTATACGGTTAAGGTGAGGAGTTTCGGGAGCACCATCAGAATCAGTGCCAAGATTATCGTCAATTCAGCTGTCATCACCCATACCGCCTTTCGAATAGACGCTAAAGCTTCCGTTCTCCCAACCAATTTTATTAAAGCCTCATTTGCCTTCATCAATCCGTTCATTATCAGATCTTCAGACATATCTTGATTCTTCCTCTTCTCTAATATCTTCTTTTCAAGGTACCCTCGCATCAGTCTAATCGACTCCTTAAGTCTCTTGATGATCTCTCTCGAACCCTTCTTTACCATGCTCCTTTTCGCTCATCGATTCATGATTATAAAATAAAAAGTTTTCATCATCGCCTCCCTGAAGAAGGTTCAAGTCCGTGATCGTAGCTAAGGATGAGGCGATTCCGTTCAAGAGAGACCTCGAAGATTTCACTAACATATATGAAATCATAGCATTAAATCTTGAGCTTGAGAATTAAACTTTCTTTTGAAGACTTTTTGAATAACTTAAACTTCTTTTTGCTTCGTTAGTCCTTATGGGAAGACTGGTTTTACCCATTCTATTTTCTCGAAGTCTTTGTCATTTGTGTATATCTCCTGTACTCCATTTCTCCTCATCTGACATGAGATGATGAGATCGTCCCATATTTTATAGTCGAGATTATGCTTGCCCATTTCAGTGATGGCTTCAACAAAATCTAGCAATGTCGTCTCTATAACGATTATCCCGGTTTCGCGGACGTAGTCCATGAAAGGTTTAATCGCTTCACCTTTTCCACGTCTGGCTAGGTGTGCTATGACTTGGCTTAACGCTAAAGTCGAGGTGACGCCCTGCTCTTCCCCTCTCTCCACATTCTCCAATATCCTTAAACATGCTTCCCCATACCTTGGATCTTTTAGCAGAACATAGATGAAGATGTTTGAGTCTATGAACCTACGCCTCATCTGAGAGCGCATTCTCTACCTCCTCCAAGCTCACCTCCTCCTCGCCCGCGATCCCAAATAGATCCCGCGCGGTAAGCTTTCTAACGGGCGTTAACACGATTCTTCCATTATCTAGCTCCACAATAAGCTCAGACCCCTCTCTGATTCCGAGAGCCCTCCTTATCTCAGCCGGAATGACTATCCTCCCCCTCTTCTCCACAGTGATTTTGCCCATTTTAAATGACCCACTATGGAACATGAATAAGCCCATATTTTAGCTTTATCCTCACAAGTCAGTTAACATCCCTTCCCTTAACCTCCTTCTTTCCATCCAGTCCCAGATCTCATATCAAAAGCAATTTCCTAGGCTCATCTATAGGATGATGGAGCCGAAGGTTGTGATTTTGATGTTTGCGAGCGGTAAGTTGGTGTGTACTGGTGCAAAGACGGAGCGAGAGGTCTACGAAGCCGTCTATAAGCTGAAAAAGAATACTCGGGAAGTCAATGTAATGGAGCTCTCTTTCCCTCAGGGAAAAGAGATTCCTCCTCTGCAATATCGTTGAAGTATGTGACAATTGTGGCGGATACTTGCCTTGATTGAAACCTGGGTCAAGAATCGAAGAGAGCATCATAGATCCTTATCAGATTAGGGGGTCTATAGTGCGGCTGTATGTATGGAAATCCTTATATACGGTAATACGGGTACATATCGATGGAGAAAAGCCTTGGCTAGAAGAAAGGTTAAGGTCACTCTTTCCCTCAGGGAAGACGTCGTGAGGAGGGCCAAGAGCAAGCTCGCCATAGAAGGAAGAAGTCTTAGCGATGCCGTAGAGGAGTTCTTGCTAACCTACGATGAGCTCGATTTTCTCGACAAACTCTGTGAAAGCCTAGGTCTAGAGAGCAGATTCTATACGAGCTCTGAAATCACGTCCAATAGATCTACAGGACTTAAGGCCGAAGAAGTTGTGCGGGAGGTCCGGGATGAGCGATCAAACAATCTATCTAGACACTAGCGCCATAGTCAAGAGATACGTCATTGAAGAAGAAACCAACAGAATTGATAAAATTTACGAGAAAGCGCATGCCGGAAAAATTAGACTAAGCTTCTCAGTATGGAATATCGGAGAGACAGCTGTAGTGCTGGACAAATACCATAGGAGAGGCATCTTAGGAAACGCAAAGGAAGTGTTTTCCAAATTTATCGGGGAAACGCGTCTTCTCGTAAAACTCGGCCAGTTAAAGCTTATTCCATTAAATCTAAAGATGCTTATCGAATCTACCACGTACGTATTCAAGCATGGAATATACATCGCCGACGCAGTCCAGCTGGCATCCGCTAAAGGCGCCGATAGCTTCCTAACATTTGATAGAAAACTAGCTCAAATAGCTGAGATCGAAGGATTGAAAGTAATAGAATAACGACTAAACGAAGTTAATTACTGTTTAGGTTAAGCTCTTGTCAGAGAATTTCTACTATTCCCGCGTTATTGATCTTATGCCCAATCTACTGGCTATTTGAGCTTGTTTCTTATCCGATGTTACAAGTATTGCTTTTTTTGTGAGAGCTTGTGCGATAAAGAGCGAGTCATATATTGTTGCATCATTTTTCAACGCTATCTCGAGCGCTTGGCCGAGGTATATGTCTTGCGGCTCTATTCTCAGCGCAGTTCTTGTTAGCTTGAGTAGATCTCCTAAAATGGTTAATGCTTTTGTTTTCGTCTATGTCTTTCAATAGCTTCACTCGTTTCCATATCGAGTTCGCTACTTCTTTCACGGCGAGCTCGATAGTGTATAGTTTCTCGCGCAGTATCTCCATTATTCTTTTCCATCATCCCTCCTTTAATAGAAGAGCGGCTAGTGTTAATGAATCAGTGACTTTCGCGATCACTTCTTATCCATCTAGTCATAATGCCTCTGGGAAGTTCAACTACCTCCTTTAAATGCTCCTCAATTCCTTTAAGAGTTCCTTCAACTTCTAGCTGGGTTATCTTCTCTTGGATAAAGTTTCTGATCGGCTCACTTCAACTTACCCCACCCAAATTACTTTTGGTAGCTTCTTTTAACGGTACACATTAAGCGACACACTCACTTCAGAGCACAAACACATAAAAGTAACCTTAAGAATTATACAGCCATGAAGATCACCATCGTTTATGACAATACCGCTTTCAGGAAAGGTTTGCAAGCTGATTGGGGATTTTCTGCCTTAATAGAAGTTAAGGGGAGGAAAATCCTTTTTGATACCGGAGCAAATGGAAGGATTTTGCTCTCAAATATGGAAAAACTTGAGATCGATCCTAAGGAGATAGAAGATGTTTTTATCTCTCTCATCCTCACTGGGATCATGTAGGTGGCTTATCGTCCTTTCTCCGCGTGAATGATCAGGTAAAACTCTGGATCCCCTCCTACCTTCCTGAAGCAAGGAATGCGAAGGAAGTCGTCGAAGTGAAAAAGCCTACAAAGCTTTACGAGGGGATTTACTCTACGGGCGAGCTGGAAGGAATAGAGCAATCACTCTGTGTCGAGACAGAAAAAGGTATCGTGATCATAGCAGGATGCTCTCATCCAAGAATGGAGCACATCCTACAGGTAGCTTCTCAATTTGGCAAAGTTTACGGTATCGTGGGGGGCTTGCATGGAACTAGACCTGAATCCCTAAAGGACCTTGACTTGATCTGTCCAACCCATTGCACTCAATATAAGTCAGAGATCAAGTCTCTCTATCCTGGAAAATATGTTGAAGGAGGAGCAGGGAAAATAATTGAAATTTGATCAGCGATTTAAAGCCGGTGCTAACCCAAGATGCCTCGCATGTTTACGAACAGTGGGGAAATTGAGGTGATAGAAAAAATAACGCCTTATGTTAGGCTGAATGCCGAGCTTAGATCTATTTAAGTAGCGATCTTAAAACGGACATGATTTACCAGTAGATCTTTGCGGAAATCCCACCTCCCGCACAATATTTTCTTCAGGCGAAAATCCATATACGTAGAAAGCAGTAATATTATTGAGGTTAATTGGATTGGGCTACGAGTATTATTTGGTAATTGATGCCGGAACCACGGCGATCAAAGTATTCGCCTATGATGACTCTGGGAAGATTATCAGGAAGGTGGCCAATAAGGTGCCTGTATCGTCCCCTAAACCCGGTTGGGTTGAGCAAGATCCGCTACTCTATTGGGAAAAGGTGTCCAACAGCGTGAAGAGCATCTGTGATGAGCTGGGCCGGCCGCTGGCCGTCGGCGTCACCAACCAGAGGGCGACTACCGTGGTGTGGGATAAAGACGATGGCGAGCCTCTCTACAACATGATTACCTGGCAGGATACACGCGCATTCGATCTCGCTGAGGAACTCTCCAAGGAGTCTTTGATCAGATTGGGTAGGCTTTTAGGCTTGGTTGCCGAGGCTTTTGCTAAGATTGTTAAGCGCGTAGCCGAGAGTAGATCTGTTAAGTATTTGATCACCATGGCCCACTTCAAGTTTGGCAGTAATCAGCCCGTTGTTCACTTGAGGTGGTTGATGGATAATGTGAATGAATTTGCTAGGGCGGTTAGGGCTGGAAAGGCCGCGTTCGGCACGCTTGACTCGTGGATTCTCTGGAATATGGTGGGGAAGCATGTGATCGATTTCACGAACGCCAGCGCGACTGGAATGTTCGACCCATTCCACCTGAGTTGGAGCGACAGGTTGATCAAGATGTTGGGCATACCTAGAGGGATTCTGCCATCCGAGGTGGATAATATGTGCTACTTAGGCAAGTCTAAGGCGGCGTTTGACGCTCCAGTAACAGCTATAATCGCTGACCAGCAGGCCTCACTCTACTCGGCGGGCGGAACTAGGAGGGGTGCGGCGAAAATGACTAACGGCACGGGGAGCTTCGTTGACGTTAATGTGGGAAGCGAGCCCGTATCCGCCGTAGGCGGCACCTATCCTATGATCGCCCTTAAGCAGGGGGAGAGAGTTATCTACCTAGTTGAGGGTATAGCGCAGGCAACAGGCTCTGCCATCGACTGGCTAATCGACTTAGGACTGATAAGAGGACCAGCTGAGGCCGACGAACTAGCTAGACTGGCTGAGGATTCATTCGGCGTGGTCTTTGTACCCACTCTGGCGGGAATAGGCACCCCATATTGGATTAACAAGCTACGCGGCTGCATCTATGGATTGTCAAGAGGCACTAGAAGGGAGCATTTGATCAGGGCGCTGATGGAGGGACTAGCGTTCAGGCTTTCCGAGGTGATTGATGTCGTGGAAGCCGTGTCAGGAATACACTTCGATGAGATATTAACCGATGGGAATGCATCTAGACACGATGTACTCCTGCAGCTGGTAGCCGACTTAAGTGGTAAGAAGGTACTCAGAGCTAAGAACTTAGATGGCTCCTCAAGAGGCGCCTACCTGCTAGCGAGGGGCGCGATTAAGGGTTTAAGCATCGATGAGGCATGGAGAAGCCCTGAGGTGGATAGCGTGTTTGAGCCGAGGGCCGATGTAAGCTTTAGTCGTGAGCGATGGCTTGATGGCTTAAGAAGTTGCGTGAATTATTATGAATCGCTAAGGTTATTAGCTGTTGGAGACGTTGCTTTACGTGGGAGGTGCCATGAACGTCAGGGTTAAGCGATAAGTTAGCTAGGGCATTTAGTAGCTCTAAGAAGATATGCGAGGATCTGGTTAAGCTGTTGGGCGCCGACAAGGTGTCTAACAGACCCGTTGACATACTCATCTATAGCCACGACTATGCGCCTATAAACTTGCATAGGCTCTTAAACCTTGAGCTAGATACCCTACCCTATGTGATTGTTTGGCCGGAGTCGGTAGATGACGTGATGGGGATCGTTGAATATGCCTACACGAATGAGGTACCAATATATCCGTATGGCGGTGGGAGCGGCGTCTTAAGAGGATTCGCCCCAGAACGCGGCGGTATAGTTGTTGACTTAAAGAGGATGAGGTCTATAGAACTCAATAAAGAGGATCTAATGGTTACCGCTGAAGCGGGCGTTAACGGAATGCTCCTTGAAGAATACCTCAATCACAGAGGCTACACGCTAGGCCATATACCTCAATCACTCTATGAGTCAACGGTAGGCGGCTGGGTCGCTACCAAGGCTACAGGCCAGTTCTCAACTAGGTACGGAGGCATAGAGGATATGTTGCTCTGTATGGAAGTGGTCATACCTCCGGGGAGAGTTATCTCGCTGAAGCCTCAGCCAAGGACGGCTACGGGCCCCGACCTGAAGAGGCTCTTCATAGGCTCTGAGGGCATCTACGGTATAATAACCAAGGCTACCTTGAAAGTGTGGCCGTATCCTGAGAAGAGGGTTAAGCTGTCCTTTGCTACGGAGACATTCGAGGAAGCGCTTAACCACGTAAGACAGATAATGAGGGCTGGAGCCAGACCAGCGGTGATTAGGATATATGATAGGGTCGAGACCTTAAGATACTTCTATTGGATTGAGGGGATTAAGGGTAAGTCAATGACCATATTCATCATTGAGGGCAATAGCAAAATAGTTGACGCTGAAGCAGGAATAGTTAAGGAGATATTTGAGGGCAGGGAGCTGGGTGAGGAGCCAGTTAATCACTGGCTGAAGACCAGATTCATGGTTAAGGAGGCCTCGGAATATGCTCCGCTGGGCTTCGTGTTTGATACAATTGAATTAGCCGCACCGTGGTCCAAAATAGTTAAGCTTTACAGAGAAGTGATCAAGGCCATGAATGAGGTTGAGGGCACCTTGGTAGCGTCGGTTCATGCATCCCACTTCTATCCTCAGGGTGCATGCCTATACTTCACATTCGGTGGCTTGCCACCCAAGAACATGAGTCCATATGAATATCACTCTAAGGTTTGGGCGGCGGCGATGGAGACCGTGCTTAAGGTAGGTGGAACGATAAGCCACCATCATGGCATAGGCAGGGTTAGGGCTACATGGCTGAGGAGAGAGCTGGGTGATGAGGCCTACGAGTTGCTTAGAAAGCTCAAGGGAGTGATCGATGAAAAGGGGATCATGAATCCAGGAAATATGGGGTGCTAGAAGTGAGTGAGAGGGACTGGATATTTGAGGCGCTTAAGGAGAAGGGGTTAGCTACCGCCACACGCATAATCACCAAATACATAGCGGGTAGGTTGAAGGGTGTCGAAGACCTAGTTAAGTGCGCCCTATGCCCTAACATGTGCAAGTTCTCATGTCCAACACATATAGTATTGGGTAGCGAGACATATTCCCCAGCGGGTAGAGCTAGAATAGCTTATTATATCAAGAAGGGGTTGCTGGAGCCCAGCGAAGAGAATATTAAACCTCTTTACACATGTCTAAACTGTAATGCATGCAGCATTTGGTGCCCATTTGAATTCTCCCTTCCAGACGTTATCCATCAAGTGAAGGTCTGGTTGAGACAGAAAAATGCTCTGCCCGAGAGGCTTAGAGAGGTTGAGGAGAACTTAAGAAATTATAGATTTCTCCATGGCATTAAGCCTGTTGAGCAGGCGCGTAAGGGCGATGTGTTGTATATAAGGGGATGTACGGTGAGACATCGCATACGCGACCTCGCCGAGTTAACGGTCAGGGTGTTCAGGAAGCTTGGCATAGACCTAGCCACGACACCTGAGGAATCTTGCTGCGGCATACACGCATACTATATGGGCTCCGACGACCTGTTTAAAGAGCTTGCTAGAGCAAATATGGAATCGTTAAGAAGCTTTGGATGGAAGTATGCTATCACTTCCTGCCCTATAGCAGCATACGCTTACAGGGTTCTTTATCCTCGCCTTGGTCTTAAGCCACCCTTGAAAGTCTATTACGTGGCCGAGGTGCTTAAGGAGGTGCTTAAGGATAAGGAGCTTAACGAGGTGAAGAAGACAGTGGTGCTCCACGAGCCATGGGCGCTAACACGAGGTCTTAACTCAGATAGCGTAATCGAGCTGCTTAAGCTGATACCCGGTCTTCGCGTAAAGCTTCCCATGAGACATGGTAGGGAGGTCTTCGACGTAGGTTACTACTGCACCCTACTAGCGTTTATCAACCCCGAACTGGCTAGGAGGGTGGCCGTTGAAAGGCTTCGGGAGCTTAAGGAAGAGGCCGATGTAATTGTAACAGCTTCACCCGACGCCAAAATACTGTTCACCGAGTTAGGCGCTGAAACCTATGATATAGTTGAGATCGTTGCCGAGGCCTTAAGAGGTGTGAGCTGAGTGGGGCTAAAAGACCTGTGGATATCGTGGAGGGTGTCTAGAATCTTAAGCAAATATCCCCATACAATAAGATATAGGGTCAAGGACGGTGTAACATTCCTACACGGTAAAGTAGGGAGCTATAATGAATACGTTGACATAGGGCTTAAGATAGGCTCTATCAGGGGCGTTGAGGGCGTAGTGAATAATATTGAATGGGATGGCAGTCCAGAAAAGCCAATTAAGAGAGGTGGTGAAGAATCATCAAATGGGGTGAGTGAAGAAGTTTTAGGCGAATATGATGTTGTAGTCATAGGTGCTGGAGTAGTGGGGTCGATGATCGCTAGGGAATTATCTAGGTATCTGGTTAGAGTCGCCTTGGTCGAGAAAAATCCCGACGTGGCTCAAGGAACGACTAAGGCGAACAACGGCCTGATACACTCGGGCATCGAGGAACCTTTAGGAAAGCTGAAGACCAAGCTATGCGTTAGGGGCAACATGCTTTACGACGAAATAGCTAGGGAGCTCAATGTGAGGTTTAGGAGGGTGGGCGGTTTATGGCTCATAACGCCTAGATCGCTACCCAAACTCAAGGGTAAGATACCTGACGGCATCTATTCCTTCATACTAAGGTATATCCTACCAACATTAATCAAGCTAAAGGCTCTCATCCTCGGCGTACCCGGCGTTAAGGTGATAAGAGATCGTGACGAAGTACTCAGACTTGAGCCTAACGTAATCAAGGACTTTGTTGCCGCCGTCCAAGTACCCACCATAGGCATCATAGAGCCCTATGAACTGGCCATAGCTCTCGTAGAAAACGCCGTGGATAACGGCGTCGACGCTTACTTCGAGAC
>Ga0190309_1000258_pt1 | contig 15706 bp, 23 predicted proteins | sample 48700767_MG_FD_161656 | JGI IMG/M metagenome (GOLD analysis project Ga0190309, IMG submission 161656) | Hydrothermal vent sediment bacterial communities from Southern Trench, Guaymas Basin, Mexico - 4870-07-6-7_MG | ecosystem: Environmental > Aquatic > Marine > Hydrothermal vents > Sediment ... | reverse complement strand
AGTTGACGATTTGACAAATAGATTGTTTTACAATTGTTTTACGTTGTAATTTGTTGCAATACATAGGAGATTACATCGTAATCGGTTGCAATACACAAGAGACTACAATGTAATCGGTTGCAATACACTATCTTTCTTTCTTGATTATAAGAGCCAGAACTACTATTGCAATTATTAAGAGAATGATTATCCAGGTTAGGTCGAATTTTCTTATTTCGTAAACATTTACTTTAAGCTCTCTACGATATTCTCTTTGCTCGGAAAAAACTTTGAATTCGATAGTGTCGGTTCCTAAATAGTAAGAATATTCTATCTCGAGAAATTGATGTTCTGGAAGGCACACCTTAACTGGAACAGTTGCTCTATACGTGTTGGAGGCTATTTTTGAAAAAATAAGGATTTGGTCATTTTTAGGCTCGATGGTAAAATTAGAGCTTGGATTTTTAATTAGAGATGAATCTGGTTTTTTTGTATACTGCCAAATTAACGTTGCAGTAAAGTTCATACATTCACCTTTATGTAGATAAGCATCTATTGACTGCGGGCTTACAAAAAAATTACCTAAACAATCTATAGGGCAGGTTTTAGGGTCTTCATCCGGTTCGCAGATTCCGTTTCCGCATTTGGTTGGAGGCGGTGGAAGAGAAACGCCTCTTTGTCCTAATTCACAACCAAACGGACATCTATATACATCTCCAGAATCAGTTAAACCATATACATTACAAGTATCGTAAGCTATAGATACGTAGGTAGAGGGGTTGTCTAATTTAATCAAATCTTTTGATAGAAGATTTACGACATAAATGCCCCCATTTTTTAAAGCCGCTATTACGAAAGGACCTTTGTATCTAAGAGTATTTTTTCTCCAATTATATAAGATAATATCGGATGGAAAAGCCGTTACATAAACTGGATTTCCCGATACAATTTTATAAATAGTTCCATTAGTATAAACTATATACAAACTGTCAGAATATTTATATACTCCACCACCACAAAGGTCCGTTGCAAGAACTTGTGAAGACCCAGTATCCAAATCTATCTTTGTTAAAGTATAAGGGCAATCCTCACCCGTATATTCTGTATTATTGAGCAAATATAAAAAGCCATCATCTGCATAGAGACTCATAATTTCACCAAAAGAATTATCTATAGATACAGTCCAATTTCCATTATTTTTACATATACTATATAAATAACCTTTACCAGAATGTTTAGCCTCAAGGGTTAAAATCCCGCCACCTATATACACACAATTATCATAACCAGAAGCATCTGTTAAAATAGAAACTGATAAATTACTTATTTTATCTACCAGAGATAAAGGATTCACATCCATAATGTATATATTAATACCAGAAGCGTTTACATCTGGTTGCGTAGCCAAAGTCCCATTTACAGCAATCATTAATAGCAAAGAACCATTATTAAACTTATGAGCATAAAGCATGGCAGGATAATATTCTTCATAAATAAATAGTTCATCAGAATCCAACAAATTTTTTATAGAATATACCGACGAAGTATTATTGCTTAGACAATACAAAGAATTGGGAACGGTCTCTAAGTCCAGGGGCTTGGAAAAGGTGCAGTTTCCTATCCAAGTTTTGCTAAATACGGGCATTGTAAGGAAAAATGCTAAAAAGAAGCCAAAGAACCATCTTACTTTCATAATATAAATATTAAAAAACTTTTTTTCTTTCTTCTTTCGGAGTAATCTTAATAAAGAGCTTGCTGAAGCTACTAACAACACCTAAAATAACATTTCCCTGAAAACCATCCATTCCCTGAATAAAGGCATTTTCTATCGGTTTAACCACCTCGCTATAATAAGAATAAATATTACTCACATCATACCGAGTTTCTTTTTCTTTTTCTTCAATAAAAGAATCTACCTTTTTCTTTAGTTCTTCTGCATCTTTTAAAGGCAATACTTTATAGGCAGTATCTACAATAAAAACAAGCAAATCTTTGATTAGACTTTTCGTATATAAAATATCTACTGGATTTATTTTGCCTATTCTTTCCTTTTCAGTTATGATATGCATACTTCCCTCTATTTTGACCAGGTATTCTAACAACTTTTTTATAAAAGAGTGGTATCTGATACAATCTTTTAAAGCCCGTATTCTAAGTGTGTGATACATACTATATCCCACCACCGCCTTTTTCTTCTTCTGGAGCTTTGGGTGTTGAAGCCCTCGCCCTCTCTATCAACTCATCGACACTTCTTTCAAACTCTTCTATTTTTTCTTCAGTAGTTTCCGTTTCCTTAAGAGACTTTATCTCGGCTAAAATTCTCTTCAATTCCTCTACAACATTTTTTAAAGCCAAACCCTTAAACTCTTCCGTCATATATTTCGTCCTGTATTTAGCGGCATCATAAGCATAATCTCTTGCCGAACCAACCGCTGCAGAAATCAAAGCACTTGCCAACTCATCTAAAGAACCTCTTCCGCTCAATACATTCTTATATAAGCTATTCTCGTGCATTAATCTCTCATTCAAAGCCTGAACATCCCGCAACTTGTTTCGGTAATAAAGCATTTGCTCGTATAAGGAAAGGTAAGCTTTCATTTTCTCATCATCATCGAGCATTTTGAAGGTTTCCGCCCTTGCCCTAACAAGCTGAATATCTTCATTTGTTGCTCCTTTTATAGACTCTACCGAAATATCCTGCCTAATAGTAATATAATGAGGAACTGGCTTGCCGTCAGGTCTCAAATGCACACCGATTTTACCGAAATCAAGCAAATGAGTTTTGATTGGTGTTGTGTCTAAAGCATCCGCATACATAACAGGAAGCTCCATAAGTTCGCCATCTTCAGAAGCAAGCAGGAACGACAAAACCCAATATCCTTCTTCATTTTTATTAAAATGAATTCCCGCCCAGTAAGGATATTCTTTATATACCATCGCAGGATTTCCCTTTTCGTCCTTCCCATAAGCCTTATAATAAAAAGGTTCGTTTTTATCGAGGAATGTGCTAACAACCTGTAAAGGAAACGGCTTCTTAAAGAAAATGGTATAAGCAGGGCGTTTCTTCTTCAAAGATTCTCTTATTGCAACTTCTTTTTTAAGTTTTTCTTCCTCCTTTTGTTTTTTCTCAAGTTCTTCCAATTTTCTAAGCACCTTAGCAAGCAACGCATTAGCCAAAGCACCCTGTTCCTCTATTTTAGATACCTCTCTCTTTGCAAGTTCTGGTAGTGCTTCTAGAATCTCGTGCCTAACAGCACCCCGCTTCGGAACCATTAATTCAGCCATACTACGAAAACGGAATTAGCGCAGATTCTTCTTTTCTTTTAGTAGTTATTTTGGGCTTCTTTCCCTTTTTTTGAATCTTCTCCCTGACCTTTTCCACAAGAATGTTTAAGTGACCTGTGTAGTGGAGTGGAACCAACACAACAGCCAAAATCAATACTGCAACAAGTAGGTAATTGGCAGGTATGTGGATTGTTGCCATTTGCGGAACTTCTACATTGAAAGAACCCAAACCCTCCACATAAACAGTGTAGATACCCGGTTGGTTCGGAGTGAACTTGATTGTATCGCTGTTTCCTTGTGCTACAAGCTCACCCTGATAGGTCACATTCCAAAAGGTCGTATCAGAAAGTTTTATTATAACTGGATTTCCTACACTAACATTACTAGTATTCAATATGGTAATTGCTTTTTCTTTAACAGTTAAAGTATAGGTAGTTGTCCTGTATTTATCTCCCTTGCCCTCAAACCTATAAGTTCCTTTCTCCACTTTAAAGGTCTTTTTGTAAGTGCCTGTAGATTGGTTGTTTATGTATAGTATGGCATCGGTAGCTTCTTCAGAGCCAGTCATTAGTGTAACTGTTATTTCATCTCCAGGTTCTGGATTTGGCGGATTAACGGATATTCTTAAAGGTAATCTCGATACGGAAATGGCGAGAGAATTTGAAAGATATCCCTCTTTCTCTGCATAAATTTTGTATGTGTGACCTGCCACTGCTCTGAAAGATTTTGTGTAGATTTCCCTTATTAAATTGTTGTTTTCATCATATTCCTGAACTTTAGGCACAACATCTGGGTTGGTGGTTATCGTAACCATATCTCCTGGCAAAGGCTCTATCGGAGAAATCGCAATAGTTATCTTTTTGGTGACTTCTTTCGTGCAGTTTATCTCAAGATTGTATCTATTAACAACGCCCTTCCTCTTTACATCAATCTCAACATTTTGAATCCCTTCTGCCGTGCATTTTACTCTCAAATACCAATTATTACCTTCTCTCTTGGGATAGTCGCCCAAAACAACAATATTTTCTCCCAAATATGCGTAAATGTCGTCGTTAGATAATAAACCCGTAACATTTATAAAGAAAGGTTTGTTTAATTTCGCTTTTTTCGGATACTGGATATTGAAAGAAGATATGTTTTCTTGGGGAACCGCCTTCTTAACCACATTAATAACCACATTGATGGTTGCCTGATAATAGTTGTTGGACATATCTCTTGCATATACTGTTAATGTGCAAGGGTAGATGTCTGTGCTGAGCCCCCTTGTATCTACTGTGACGGGAATTGCTAACTGACCTCCAGGAGGAAGTTCCCCCGCCGAAACATCGCCAAGAGATATTGGTTGCTCTCCGAAGGTAGTGGTAGTTGTTCCGCCGGTTCTTATATCCATTATGTAAACCTTTCTATCCAGATTATTGATAAGCAAAAATGTTTCCGTCTTTCTAACATCTTGTTGGTAAGAGCGTGAGAAAAAAGTCGGAATAAACATAAGAGTTCCTTCAGACGCTTCTTCTTCCTCAATTTCAAGAGTAATGGAAGTTTTATTTATTTTATTATCCCTATCTTTGGCTTCCAATTCAATTTCGTAAGTTCCAACACCTCTAAAGGTGTAGGTGATAGGATTTCCATACCTGGTGGCTCCGTCTATTTTCCAAGTATAGGAGATTATCGGCTTATCGCAGGAAGCTTCAAATTTGTATTCATTTTCGGTAGAAAGTTTTGTATAGGAAATAGAACATTTTGGAGGCAATATTTTCTTTTTAATATGAATTTCTCCATGTATAGGTAAAGAACTGCTATTATCGGAAGCTGTGAAATTGAAAGTATAGACGCCCTCAACAGTATACCTGTGGTAAATTGTGTGAGTTCCTGTTGAAAGGATTTTTCCCGACTCTATTTTTCCGTCTCCAAAATCGAAAGTATATGTGCCGGTCCCATTTAACTGGGTAACCGTTATGTTAAAAGGTATAAAATCGTTTACATAGCCTTCCGTAGGAAAGTTGGGCGGCTGTATCGATATAGAAAACACCGGAGCTATGCAAAAGAGAATTAAAATAAATAACGCACCGAGAGATATGAAAGGTGACGGGTAAGGTGTTCTATCTGGAAAATAGAGCCTCCTGGATTTATGCACAACTTTGATTACAAACCCACACTTAGAACAGACATACATTATCCTATCCGAATACTCATGCTCTGTTGCAGGAACATCCCTTCTGCACCTTGGACAATACATAGTCAAGATGTGAGATTGAACAGAGTATTATTAATCTGTTGAATAAGAGACACATTATAAATAGTTCCGAACTTGAAAGAATGTGTTACAGACCAAGTTTGGTTTTGGGTAAATATCCACCTTTCATATTTGCAATAGCACATATAATAGTCACCCTCTTTATTGACATAGGCATATTTAACAGAGTTATCCCCCCAAATAGAACAGGCTTTTTTGCATAGAGCCACTTGCTGTTGATATACAGAATAATCTGTTATGTAATAATAGCCAACAACTATCACTAATGAAACTGCTACCAGAACATAAAACATATACCAAGCTACCCTCATAATATATAAAAAATATTTAAAAAATTTTTATATATTTAGATTCAATTGGTGTAGGTGACAGCCATATAGTCCTTACGACGAATTATCTTTTTATTGCGTGCATTCCAATAATACATCTTTTCTATGTATTTATTCGGAAACTTCTTATATTTGAAGAAAATCCTAATTTCTTCCATTAAGCGTATAATCTGGGCGGGTTTCCCTATGAAGGTAATTTCGAAAGAATCATTACTTTCCCTGACCATACCTACAACTCCATCGGCTTGCAAAAATACTGCTTGCATATTATTTTTCGACTATGTATTCCACATCTTCACGGGGGATTAAAAGGCTCCTGACCGGTAATTCCTTTACCTCTCTGTAAGTAAAGGACTCTCCTGTAAAGAAACCCTCTTTAGGATTAGAAACCATTACCCAACCATCATCCGCTGTAATATTGCCGCAAAGGACGTCTCCTCTTTTAAGAACAACTGCACGAGAGCATATTTTTCCTTCTTCAGTTTCCTTTTTAGCTCCCTCTACCTCTGCTCGCTTCCAAGCAGGGGGTGGTAGTGGTGGTAGCACTTCAGGTGTTTTCTCCAACTTAACCTCCGGAAGTCGCCATTCCGCCATAATAATATTACTAATCTATATAAATATTTTATGGAATTTAGATGTGCAATCTGTGGCGAAAGATATCCTAAAGATATGGTCAGATTTATCAACGGTAAAATAGTGTGTGAAACCTGCTTAGAAAGAAGGAAAAACAACATTCCTTTGGAAGTTTTTAAACCCTAAAAAGAAAAAGCAATAATGGAACTGGAAGATTCCCGACTGGACGAGGAAGATATTAAAAGATTAAAAAAGCTTGATAAAGCACTAAAAAAGGGAGATATCATTTCTCTGGAAGAAATTAAAAGGGATTTAAATATTTAACATATTATATTATGAATCCAATACACGAATGGTATAGAGAAAAAGAACGAAAAATAAGACAATACTTGCTCGAAAGATTGAAAGATAAAGGAACTTTTATAACTTTTTGAACAAAAAATAATTATGAAATGGGAGGTTATAGTTGAAACAAAAGAGGGAGCAAAGTTAAAAGGAGAATACGAAGATTTTGAAAGGATATTGGAAGTAGTAGAAGGAATGGAAGATTTGTTCGGTGTTTCTAAGGTTGAACTCATCAAGGCAGAACCCGAAGAAAAGACGGAATAGTTAGGAAAAATCTAATTTTCTAAAAGCAAAAAACTCCGAAGGTTTTAAATCAGGGTCTGCTTCCCATAATTCGGGGTCCACAAAAACGCCTTGTTCCTCCAAATGGTCAAGAATTTCCCAAGAAAAAGGATAAACTTCTTTTCTTCCTGTAGCTGTATCTTCAACAATTATTTTGCAATTAGGTTCGCCTCCTACATCCAAAATAATAGCTGCCTTTGTATAAACAACCCTCGCTATTTTCATAATATTTGTATAAATTTTTAAAGAATATATCCTCACTATCTACGTTAAGTTCGTTAAGTTCGTTAACTACTTCCTGCCGAAACTACTCCCTCTCCAAAAGCTTTCTCAATAACCCCCTGATTTCGCCCAATTGTCTGTTTATGTCTGCTATTTGTTTTTCCATTTCGGATTGCTTTACCAAATTTATTTGTTTCGGAGAGGTAAATTCTCCTTTAACATATTTATCTTTTAAAAGAGACTCTACATTTTTCATAAGGTCGGCAAATTCCTTAGCCTTTTTACAGGCACCATAGTGCGAATTTAATTTGTGTCTTGAAGACAAAACCTTACCACAAAATTCGCATCGATACTGCATAACATTATTTAAAGATTTAATTTTTATATTTTTTATATATTATGGGATTCAGAAAAGTCTGCACCAGACTGGACGAAGAAAAAATAAAAGAATTGCCGCCAGAGCTCCAGGAAAGGGTAAGACCTGGACAAGAAATCTGTATGGCTATGTCGCAAGACCCTCTCGATAGAAGAATACTCGGCGCTGTGGTGTTGGATAGCAGCAACAGAAAGGATATCGTAGATGGAAGCCCTATTGTAGAAATGGAAGACTCATTTGGAGATGAAAAAATAGTTAAAGAACTGCTAAAATTCTATAAGGAAGAATACTTTCCCAAGAAAAAACACTAACAGCCTTTTTTGGTTTTTTTGATTAGTGACATTTGAATATCGTAGCTATTTTCTTCAGCAGACTTTGATTTTTTTCTTCCCAAAACCACAATTTCCAATATAACCAACGAAACCAAAACAAGAATAATCTCCAACATATTCTTCTTTCTTTCAATTTCACCCCCAACCAGCCCCAAGGGTTTTTCCCTGGACTTATTTCTTATTTCTTGGGATGGAGGCTGGCAGGGTTTGGTGTTATTATTAATTATAGCAAAAAATATTTAAATATTTTTACTTAAGTATTTATATGATATCTACAGTAATAATGGCTATAATCATCGGGATAATCTGTCAAATTATTTCGTCCGACATATCACTAAGCATGTCACTCGGTCTGTTTGCACTAATTTTAGGTATACTGGATGAAGAAACAAAAAAAGTATGCAAGCGAATGGACAATCCTGATGAATGTAGGCTATTTGCAACGATTGAGTTGGGATTTGCATGCGGAATTGTCGCAGCATTATTTCTGCCAATACCCGAAGCAGAAATGTCTAGTGTATTAATAGCAATGGTGGGCATAGCGCCAGCAGTTTCAATAGGTAAAACTTTTATAGAGGATTGCCTTAAAAGTTATACGAGAGATTAAACAAGCCTAAAACGATGCCCCTCTGGACAGACAACTTCCTTACCTAAAGCCTTTACAGCAAAAGCAATTGGCTCCGGCATATAAATAACCTTTCCACACACAGGACATGTTATTGGATATCCCGTCTTTATAGAAGGCATTTCCCTCCTAAGTTCTTCAATTTTTTTCTCCAATTCTTCTTTTTTCTTTATTAATTCAGATAGCTCTGAATATAGTTCCAACAGACGCTCCATTTTCGGTCTTAAAAGCTCTTTTAGCCCTTCATAAAGCCTATCCCTGTCCTTTTCTGTTAAACGAGCAACACCCGACTCTAAAATATCTCTGGCTATGACACTCGAGATATTTTTGGAAATTAAAGAGATAAGTTCATCTCGCCCTCCAGCCAGAAATTTAAAAAAGTCCCACCAGCGACTGAATTCTTCTTTTTCCATAATTTATTTAAATAAATAAAATTATGAACTGGGCTCAGGAAGATGACGGGGAAATAGAAGAAGAAATGGTAGAAACAGAAGAAGTGGAAGAAGAAAGTGAAGAAGAATAATCAAACCAACGAAAAAAGCAAAGAGGTTTGGGCTTTTAACAAACTGATATTCTCTTTTCTTTTTTGTATTTCCATTTCGATTGCTTCTTTTACTATTTCTGTTATTTCCCGCTCCAATCTCTTTTTATCCATAATATAATTAAAAAATATATATTTATATGATTGGTGAAATAAGAAAATCCTTTGAAGAAAGCCTAAAAAAATTAGACGAATACATAGAAAAAATACAAGAAGAAAGAGAAAGACTGGTAAAAGAATTCGAAGATAAACTAGAAGAGCTGAAAGTATTTGAGATAGATAAAAACGCCCTTAAAGACTTTCTGAAAGAACCCTATGTTTTGATTCCGAGAAAAAAAGATGAATATTACGTCATAGTTCCTAAGTTTATTCCTATGCAAATAGGATGGCTTGAACATCAGACAGCTTCTTATAACATTTTTGTTATCAACAAATACATCCAATGGATTTACGATTTACCCAAAGCCATAAAAGACAAGGTTAAAATTCCGGAACCATTACCTTTCAAAGTAATAGACGGATATCTGCATACAGGCTCTAAATTGCAAGAAGTTGCATGGGAAAGATATAAAAAGTTCCTGTATAGAAAAGAAGGAAAAGATAGAATAAGAATTAAAAAAGGGTATGAGTTCCTGCTCATAGCAAAACTAATAGAAGATGGTTGTTTGCCTTTTGTCCCTATGCCTATAGAAAAAGAAGATTTGCGAGAATTCAACAAAATAAAACTCAGAGACTATCAGAAAAGGGCTTGGAAAATGTTTCTGAAAACTGGAGCTATCGGTGTTTTCTGGAGTTTCGGTGCTGGGAAGAGTGTGTTTGGACTGTATGCCCTTGGAAAAATTAAAGGCAAAAAATTGGTGGTCGTGCCTACCATAACTTTGAAAGAACAATGGGAAAAAAGGACAGAAAAATACTTATCAGAAGATAGAGAAAATATAGATATAGTTACATATCTTGGCTATGATAAAGTCAAAGATAATGAATATACTCTTGTTGTTTTTGATGAATGTTTAACTGGTGATACTATTGTTGTTTTAGAGGACGGTGGAGTGAAAGAAATAAAGAATATCAAAAATGATAAAGTATTTGAAGGAGGCAGGACTTCTTTTGAATTTTCAAGAAAAACAAACCTCATTTATAAAATAAGAAGTAACTTCTCAATACTTAGAACCACACATACACATCCACATATTATAGTTAGAAGAAAGAGAGATAGGCATAATAATCAATGGTTCAAAGTTAATGAAAGAGATGTTAGGGTTTGTTTCGCAAAGGATTTGAAAATAGGAGATTTATTTCTAATTCCAGAAAAAATCCCTCATACGACAAAGAAAAATTGGACACCAGAACAATTAAGGTTTGTTGGTTTAATAGCTTGTGATGGACATATTGAAAAAGGTAAGAATGTGATAAAGGTAGCTATAAGAAAGGAAGGGGAAATAGAATGGGTAAGAGATGTCTTTATTAAAGGAATAAATTCCTTTGGGGTCAAGAAATATTGGGAATTTACCAACAAAAGAGGGGATTATACAATTGGTTGCTCTTCTAAAAGGTTGAAGACAATTCTATATGAAAAATTCAAAATACCTGAAGGGAAAAAAGCGAATGAAATAGATATTTCTAATGAAATATTCTACTCTCCGCTTGAAAGCATAAAAGCATTCATAGATGCGTGTTTTTCATCAGAGGGTTGGATAATGGTTGAAAAAAACAATACATGCAGAATCTATTTTTCCTCAACTTCTTTAAAATTTGCCCACAAATTTCAATTGCTTTTAAAGAAGTTCGGCATCCATAGTTGGTTGACCATAAAAAAGAGAAAAGGTCATCATACTGTTTACAATATTCATATCGGAAACCAAGATTTTAACAAGTTAATGGACTTAATAAAATTTTCAAGGAAATCCCTTAATATTGAAAAGAGAAATAAAGGAAAGTTTCAAAATGATAAGATAATTTGGAAAGGAAAGAAATATAGATTAGCAAAAATTTTAGAAATTAAAAATGAAAAAATAGCTACTGATGTATATGATTTTTCAACAGAAACTCATAAATTTGTAGCTAATGGTTGTTTAACACATAATTGCCATCACCTCCCAGCGAACACCTATGTTAAACTTTCTACTATAAAAGCTAAATATAGAATTGGATTATCAGGTTCGCCCTTTAGAGAAGATGGGAGAGAAAATTATATTTTCGCATTAACAGGATTTCCCATAGGTTTAAACTGGGAAGAATTAATACAGCAGAAAGTTGTTGCTGTTCCGAAATTCAGATTGTATGTGGTTAAAGACTATCACGAAAAAATGAAAAGGTTGGAAGAATTGTTAAAAATCCCTATCAAAACCATTATATTCTGCGATGCAATAAACTTAGGCAAGCAAATTTCTAAAAGGTTCGGAATACCTTTTGTATACGGAGAAACAAAGGACAGATTAAGCACAATAAAGGATAGTGATGTTGTAGTGGTTTCAAGAGTGGGAGACGAAGGCATTTCAATAGGAGATATAGAAAGAGTAATAGAAGTTGCATTCTTATACGGAAGTCGCCAACAAGAATCGCAAAGATTCGGCAGACTTATGCACTCACAAAAGAAAGAACCAGAACATATCATCATTATGACTGAAAAAGAGTTCCAAACTTACCAGAAAAGACTATATGCCATCTATGAACGAGGTTTTAAAATTGAAATAGTTAGATAATATTTAAATTTTTTTAAAATATTCTTATGGATGAAGAAGAATGGAAAGATATGGAAAAAACTCTGAAAATTCTTGAAAAAATAATGCAACTAAAACCAAAGGAATGCTTGGTTGGTGAGCTCAAAATCCCAGAAGAAGGCACAATCAAAGGAAAAATTTGCCGAATGGATGAATATTCGATTAAAGGAGAACTAGAATATCCTGAAGAGGGTAAGGAAGAAAAACTTGAATTTATGCTAAAAAAGGAAACACTATAAATTTTTTTGGTATTTTTAATGCCTCCTTCCTTTAAACCACTCGAACATATCCCTTCTCAACTTGCACATCTCCAAAGTAGTTAATTTTCCTCCCGGAGCATCAGGATGCTTTACCAAATTTATTTCTTTATCCTTCCTATAAAATACAATACCTTCAGCCGCCATACCCTCAAACCCAACATTCTCATTTACCTCTCCTTTAATACCCTTTTGCCTCTTGTATAGGCTCCAGAGACCTCTAAAAATCTCATCAACAATTTTGAAAATATCCTCATCGTTCTTTCCCTTAAATTCAGGAATCAACTTGTCCCAGAATTTAAATTTCAATTTTACCTTCATAACATCAAAAGGTATCCACAGATGGGTCTCTAATTGATAAGGATTTCCGTTAACCAAAGGTCCTATAAGCTCTCCGAAATACTGACCGTCTTCTACTTGCTCGGGATTGAAATAACCTTTTTCAATAGCCTCCAAAATACCCTCAACAAACCTTTTGTTTCCCTTTTTCCAAATTTCTATTTTGTTGGTTCTGTTCCATATCTCCACTATTTTTCCATCCCTAACAACAACGCTAACATTTGTTCCGTCCAATTTTTCAACAGCGATTGCTTCTTCCGTAAACACCCACCTAAATTCTTCTCTAATTTTCGGAACGCATACATACTTCTTGTTAATTTCCTCTCTATAGAAAGGGCTCAAAAGCTTTGGCATATCAATCACAGAGTTCTTACTTAGGAGCATAATATTTTTACTTAAAAAATAAATATGGAAGTAAGGAAGTATATAATAGATTACGATAAAAAACACGACATATTATACATCGCAGAAAAACGGAAAAACATAGCCCATAGCATCGACTTAGAAGATTTTGTAGTGGATTTAGATAAAAATAATAACCCTATAGGACTGGAAGTTTTCGGAATCTCGAAAATGCTGAGAATACCGAAAAAACAATTCTATAATTTGAAAAATGCTGAACTAACCTACAGAAAAGGCGAAGGAGTTTTTGCAATATATCTGCTATTGCAATTCAAAAACATAGAGATAAAACAAGCTCTGTATTTCAACTACGGCAACCACTTTCTATTCCAAAAATCGTAAACACACTTCCTCAAAGCTATTAATCTCGGGTCCACCTTGTATAATTTGACAAGCCGCCTGCTCCACAATCTATAAACAGGTCTTCCATCATCAGTATGACCTACCAACTCTAACTTTTCATACACAATATCTCTCCATCTTTTTATGTAATCTAAAATTTCAGGAATGGGTTTTTCAATTTTAAGCTTTGCAAAATACATCCTACTAAAAACTTTCCAACGGGGTTTTTGTTTGGCATAAGAATAAAGGAATTCATTTGCATATTTCCAAGATTTTTGCAGTTCTTCAGGAGGCAAATCAGTTCCTTTTTTAATAATATACATACCGTTGTCTCTTTGAAAGAGTCTACTCTGAAATAGCGAAAAATATGGCAAATACGCACCGTCGGTATATCTATCCCAGTAATTCAAATACAAAATGAACTCTCGAAAACCACCAAACTGCTTAAGAAGAGGGGCGGGCAAATCTGCAGGATTGGTAACCCCAGCACATCCCACTATTTCCCAGCCTAACCCTACCATATTATATGATATTTACCATAAGAAAGTAAAGAAACTAACTGATGAATGTAAGGAATCTGCCATCTTTCGGCATAGGCAATCCTGCTCCTATCGTTCTTCGGAAATATCTTGAAAGAACTTTTGCAAGCCGGACATTTTTTAGTCTCGCTGAGTGTTGAGACGAAATGAAATCCGCAAGAAGGACACTTAAGAATCACACTACCTATCTTCCTGCTTAAATCCCTTACCCTATCCGCAATAATTCTCTGAACCCTTATTTTATCGGCTTCCAAGAACTCGTCTATGTCTCCAATCCTTCCGTAATCTCTACTTCTCAATTCCAGCAAAATAGAAGACATTTTCTTGTCCATAATATGTTTATAGCACCTATATAAATATATATATTGTGCTTAGGAAATATACGCTTTAAATGTTCCTTAAGAAATAAATAAAAGATTTTCGATAAACATATTATGATTATCAAAAATATCAACATACTTAAAGAAGATTATATACCCCCGACATTTGTGCACCGCGATAGAGAAATAGCCGAACTAAACCGAATATTTTATGTATATAGAAGATATCAAACATTGACCAATAACATCTATATATACGGTCCTGCTGGAACAGGCAAAACCCAAATCGTCCTGAAATATCTTAGGGAATTAGGATTACCTTACACATACTGCTCCTGTCGGGAATACAATACCACCTACCAAGTTCTCAAAACCATTACGGAACAACTAACAGGAAAACAAATCCCTCCGAACAAACCTACTCACGAATGCTTTTCACTAATTAAAGAAAAGATAAAAGATTCCTATGTCTTAGTTCTTGATGATATCCAATCTGTAGTAAGAGATAGTTATTTCGACAAAATAATATTCGGATTATCGAGAATAGGATGGGATATTTCCAAACAATGTATGCTCATAATGATTGGTAATATCGTGCCAAAAGACCTAAAAAGCAATTTGGCATCTCATACGCTGGACGGTTTGAAATTGAGATATATATACTTTCCCAAATACAATGCAGAACAACTAAAAGATATACTTATAGGAAGAGAAAATGCCTTTTATAAGCTGCCTGTGCAGGCAATAAATTATATTAGTGCTTATGTAGCTCAACAATGGGGTTCCGCCCGATTAGCAATTGATTTACTGAGAGAGAGTTGCATACTGGCAGAGATGATGGGTAAAAACGATGTTGACTATAAAGATGTCGAAAAAAGCATAAGTATAGTAGAAGAAAAGGAGCTTGAAGATATACTTACAAATCTACCAATACAAGCCCTATTGGTTTGTGAAGCTATTGCAAACATATCCCTACCAGCAACACCATCTCAAATATACGGAAAGTATGTAGAGCTGTGCAATAAAAATGGTTTTAGACCCCTTACATTAAGAAGACTCAGTGATATATTATGTGATTTAGAAGGCGAAGGGCTTATAAATACCAAAATAGAATTTAGAGGAAGATACGGTAGAAAGAAAATCGTGCTAAATTATTGCTTGGATAAAGAGCTTCACAATAAATACATAAAAAATAAATTGGATTTTATAACATAGGTAATTTTCACTTTCACCTGATATATATAAACTCCTTAGGAAATATACGCTTTAAATGTTCCTTAGGAAACATACTTCCTAAGGAGCATATTGCGTGTATTTTTCCTAAGCGTATATATATAAGGTGCAAGTGAAAGAAGATATATATAAGGTGCAAGTGAAAAGCAACTAATAAATATTTTTAATAGTAAATTGTTATGCAAAGTAGGCACTTGTTACGGGTGTAGCTTTGCCAATACTCCCTCTAAAAGGAGCACGGTGAAGTTACATTCCGTAGCAAGCTGCCTACTTTGAGAGGGACGCTAACCTCTGGATGTGGGGAAGGCTTGCATGGGAGTAATCCGCCCATACTCCTACCAAAGGAGCCCCGGCGGGTTATGACCTATGCAGGTGACTTCCCCGAAGGGGGTTAGCTCCCGCAGGGTGCCG
>Ga0190309_1000252_pt1 | contig 15785 bp, 20 predicted proteins | sample 48700767_MG_FD_161656 | JGI IMG/M metagenome (GOLD analysis project Ga0190309, IMG submission 161656) | Hydrothermal vent sediment bacterial communities from Southern Trench, Guaymas Basin, Mexico - 4870-07-6-7_MG | ecosystem: Environmental > Aquatic > Marine > Hydrothermal vents > Sediment ... | reverse complement strand
CGCCAATGCGTGGAGCTTCCCCTTGGACTTCACGTCGTGTCTTACGCATATGTCAAAGAAGAATTCGACCAGACGTTTCCAGTCCTCCATAAGATCCCGCAATATCTTGTCTTTTCCTTTTCTGGCTCTCCGAGTCCTCAGCTTCAGCGTTTTTATAGCGATCATACCTCCACGCCTAGGTCGCTCCTCAACCTATTTTTTATGTCTTCGACAAACCTCTTCGCCCTATGGCTCCTCATTCCATAGATCCTGCCGGCGAAGCTGACGATGATGCTTACGAGGTCCTCCACAAGCTCCTCGAGCGGGGACTTCTCCTCCTTGGACGCCTCAACAACCTCCACATCGAAATACCTGAAAAAGTATTTTAGGTAGCCGAACCCGAACCTCGTTAAGCGGTCTCTATGCGTTATGAGGACAACATCTACCTTCCCGCTGGTCACGTAGTCAAAAAGCTTTTTTAGTCCCCTTCGCCCCTCCCGCAGTCCTGAGCCTATGTCTGTCAGCACGTCCACGATGATCCATGCTCTCTGCTCAGCATATTTTCTTAGGGCTGCGACTTGTCTGTCTAGGTCTCCGTTCTCCGCCTGTTTTTGTGAGGAGACTCTCGCATATATCACGCATCGTGTCGCTGTGGGCTTTCTCTGGCCTAGTATTCTTCTTATTTCGCTTTCTGGTATTCTTCTGTGTCCTCCTGCTGTCCTCACGGTTCTTATTTTTCCTTCTCTTTCCCATCTCCGCAGTGTTGATATGCTTATTCCGAGTATTCTTGCTGCTTCGGATGGTGTGTAGAGTTTCTCCGTCTTTGGCACCATTATTCTGTCTATTAATATCTAGTAGTGAGAAATCATATTTAAAGCTTACTAACTAGAAACAGCCAGTTACTATCTCCGGGGTTACTTTTTCGGGTGGAAGAACAATTATCTTATTTAGGTCTATATTCCTTTTCGAGAAGGCAAGAATCTCAATACCCAAGATTTCTCCATTTTCACCGATATCAACTATTACCCCGTCATCAACCTCCACGGACTCTCTAGGTTTTCCAGATGCAAACCTTATATATAAGGCATCCGCCTCTCTATCGTAGCCAATAAGCATGAATTCCACCAATACAAACAACCAACACCAACACAATTAGATATTTCACGATTTAAATCTTAATTAATTAGGAACCAGAGCAAACAGTAACAACTATACAAAATTTGCGAACCCTATTGAGCTAAAACATCAGGTTAAAAATGAGGGGTTCCCGATAGATCCATTAGCACTTAAATTGGCATTGAAAAAGTCGAAAAATTCTAGGAAGACCCGTCATTAAACCAGCACCCACAACAGTTACAACGACAATCGCGGCAACAGTTACTAAACCACCGTAGCGAAAGTAGAGACCCGGCTTCCTGAACAAACAGCTCCTCAATACGGGTTTAGACTAGATGCTGGAGACCCGCTTACATTTATGCTAAGCATTGGTAAAGCTTTGTTGAGTATTAGCCAAGCAGAAATAGAATTAACTAGCAAGGTTCAGAGTATAGAACAAGTCGTAAAAGCTATGAATAATGAACTATCAAAAAAGCAAATTTGACTGATGTAAAACAAGCATTGGATGAGATACACAATAACCTTAATACCCTATCCCAGTCAATAAGTAAACTATCCAGAATTATTGACGAGCATAGCGATGCATATAACAGGGCACTAAATACATTAAACAGGAGAGTAGGGAGACAGAGAAAAAAGCACGAGGACATAAACACAAAACGTTCAACATTGCTATAACAAGCCCTCTTCTTTTTTCCATGGCGCGTTTTAAAAATATATTCCTACTTATCGTAATCTGTGAGGAGAGACGCTGGCAAATGCCGGCATATACCGGTATGGTGGTCTTACTTGGTTGAGGAGTTGCTTTCGAGAGGAGGAAGCGAGACTGTGGAATTTAAGAGGAGCCTAGGGGAATTGAGGGGATTCTTGGAGACTGTGGTTGCCTTTGCTAATAGGAATGGTGGGACGATACTGATAGGCGTTGACGACGATGGCACGGTTGTTGGGGTGAATATTGGCAAGGGTATCATCGAATCTCTGGTGAATGATATTCACTAGTCAATAGAGCCACTAATAATACCGAGTATAGAAATCGTTAAAGCTTAAGGGTAAGAATGTTATTGTGATAAAAGTCTCGGAGGGTTATGATGTACCATACTTTTTATAGAGGATGGGCATATATAAGAATTGGAGGGCCAACCATATGATGACAAGTACTGAAATAGAGCAATTAATAGCAAGGAAGATACTGAAGAGAATATCGTCGGACTCTAAACCAACAAACGCAACGCTTGATGGGTTGATGAACAAACGGTTAGATGGTTCGTAGAGCGGATCGGATATGCTAGAAAGCTCAGCATAGAGTTTGTTTGGATCAAAGATTTTGCCGAGGAATTAGGAGTAGTCATTAATGATAGATTATCTCTCGCAGGAATATAGTTCACACCAATAGACGACCAGACGATAGAGCTTATCTGTATTACTACCAGAGAATTAGACTTAGGGTGTATCTGGTAGGTTCCTAGTGTTTAGGTGGTGAACTATCTGAAGTTTTTGAGATTTGCTAGATGCTAAGCAACTGTTTTATCTATTTTTTGGTATTTTTCTGTGTATGGTTGTGTGGTGTTCTCTGTGTTTGAGTGGGAGCTTCATAGTTGGGATGAGATTCGGGATCTTATTCCTAGGCTTAGGGCTGTTATTTTGCCTGTTGGTAGTGTCGAGCAGCATTCTTATCATCTTTCTTTGGCTACGGACACTGTTGGTGCGTATAGGATTTCGAAGGAGGTGGCCAAGCATTTTGGTGGTTCTATTCTTGTTCTCCCCCCAATATACTATGGTGTTTCGGAGCATCATATGGACTTCCCGGGAACCATAACGATATCCTCGGAGACTCTTCTTAGGTTGGTTTGTGAGATTGCAGACAGTTTGAAACGGCATGGTATTCGGACTTTGATAATTATTAATGGTCATGGAGGCAATATTGGTGTGCTCTCAGAGGCCGTACGTAAACTTAGATTTGAGTATGGGATGAATGCTCTTCTCATTAATCCTTGGGAGCTCATTTTGGATGTCATCGAGGAGACTCTCGAGAGTGATGTTTGGGGCCATGCTTGTGAGTTTGAGACGTCTGTTGCTCTTGTTGAAAACCCAAAGCTTGTTCGCTTAGATAAGATTGTTGATCCTAAACTTCGACGTCTCGGTAAGTATTTTGATTTGAAGAGTAAGAATAGAGTTGTTTATCCTTGGAGGACGAAGGATTTCACGGATACTGGTGCTTTGGGCTATCCCAGCAAGGCGTCTAAAGAGAAGGGAGAAAAACTTTTCTCAGCTATGGTCGAACGGACTGTGGAGGCGATAGAGGAATTCCTAAAAATTGTTGGTTGAGTACCTATCTAGCAGCTTCTGCTATTCTTTCCAATTCTATCTTTTTGCTTATTGCTATCGAGTTCACATTTTCTGGGCTCTTAGCAGCCTCCATTATTTCTTCAGCAAGAGCCTCCGCTATGCTAAGAGGAGATCTCCAAGCTCGCTGTCTCGCGCCCATCACCAAGAATTTTAGGGCGAGATCTACTCTTCTCTGTGGGCTTAGGTCGACAGCGAATTTTTTGATTATTCCTGCAACTCTAAAGGAGGTGTAGTCTTCTCTTGGGGCACAGTTCTCTACAGCTCTGACGAAGATTTGTATTGGATTTTCCCCGGTTCTCTTTTCTATTATTTCGAATGCCGCTTCTACAATTCTCATTGCATGGAGTTTTTTGCCAGTAAACTTACCGGTCTTCGGTAAGCCCCGTTCTCTTCCTGGTGTCATCAGTCTATTTATTAGTCTCTCAACGATATTCACTTTGGCTCTAGCAAAACGCGTTTTTTCATGCCTCCCAAAGCTATGAGGAATATATACTGGTTTCAGCGATATGTACGCAACGAGCCCCGGATCGCGCACTGTTACTCCTTTCCAACTCCATCTGCCAAATAGTTTTATCTCATCTGCTCCAAATTCTTGCATTATTTTCTCTATCTCGCTTTCTATCTCCTCGGCCGTTGGTTGTTCACCCATCTGTGTGTCACCAATGCCCCAGTTAATACTTCCACTCAATAATAATATTAAGGATTATTAAAGTTGATAGGTATGTGTGTTCCAGCTTTTCAATCTTTTTGGAGAAATGCTTATCTAGGTGCCGTTGCTGATTAAGAATCTACGTCGAATATTAACAATACTATGTTTCGTACTCATTAACTCGTCGCTCGGCTTGATAGGAGAGAGTTTTGGCTATGCTGTTCTTGATAAAGTTGGGATAGTCTTTGCTGCTGGGCTTCTCAGCATATTTGATACTACTATGATAGGAATGCTAACCCCCCTAGCAATGGCCACGCTTCTCGGTGATCCTCTGTTAGCGTGGAAGGTACCATCATACATAATTTATTCTCTCTTCTTAGCAATAGCATTTAGTTTGCTCCAAGGAAAACTACGGCGTCTTGGCCCCACACAGGCATTTATTTCTACACTATTTATAAGCTCGGGGATATTCTTACTCCTCTCGGAAAGCATTGGTATTCGAATCGCGGGGATATCTCTTGTTGGATTAGGATTTTTCCTATTAATAGGGTACATTATGCCTACCCTTCTTCGAATAGAAATTTCGTCTCAGACTCTGGGCGTAATAATGCTTCTGGTGGCCCCATCAGCACTTGTTCTGATAGATCTCACAATATACTCTGCGTTGTTTGTGAATGTTTTCTCGGGAGATATATTTGACCTCGTGAAGTCGACAATGTACCTGATGATGATTGATAGTGTTGGGCCACTAATACTTTATGGTATACTATGGCTCACATTGGATCTTGGAACAATACTATCGTCCATCAAAGGGAAAATAAATATAAGAAGACAGACACTCGGCTTGTTTTTATTGCTCATAGTCATAGCTCCTGTTCTTCTTTTTGGAGGATTCTACATGCTATCACCAGAAAGAAAAATATATGAGCGAATCAAAAACTCGCTACCTGTGGGTGATTGGGGAGTATATGAGATGAGAATGTCCTATGTCTGGTCGCCATTGGGAGCGACAGGGACTGTTTTCATAACATATCCTACTCAGCACATAGATAGGAATAGTCCTTGGTTCCAAGCTGGAATCAACATATATCTGGTCCGTGGGAAAAAAATAGTTGATTTTAGAACTGACTGGTATGACCTACTTTTGCTTCAAAAAATCGTCAGCCTGCAGTTTTTAGCATGGCTCCGGCTACAAGGCGTTGGGAATGTTGAACCAACTATACTCCACATATATGTGCTAGGCGAGTATCATACTAACCGAACATATCTCATGCTTAATGCAACATTGAGAACATTTACTGATGTTTCTCCGCATATAGGTATTGTGCTTCAATGCTACATATTTGTTACGAATGTTGAGGAGCTTGACTTGACCGGCATCATCGTCCTATATGGCATCGATTATAATTTTGAAGCCTTAGAAAACCAGCTTATGGGATTTGTGGATAGATTCGACTGGATTTAGCGAGAAGAAATTTATGGAAAGAGCATCCCTATTGTGCCTATCTGTACTGTTTTTGTTTTCTTTTTATCGATCTTCTACCTCTTCTCATGCACGATTTTACTATCTGCTGTTCTTCTGGAGTTAGATACTTCATTATCACTGGCAGTATATCCCTTATTGTTATTGGCGTTGTTTGAAATATATCCGCTATGTCAAATTGCCTTATCTTTATTCTCTCCTCCTCGGGTAGCACAAGTATTGCGGCTACATACGTTAGTGCGGTTACTATCGACTTGGGGATTTTATTGAGTCTTAGTAAGTCATTTTTTGCTTTCTGCCATAATTCATTGACTTTCTGAATTATAGCTTCGACATGTTTAATTAGGCTCGGCACTCTTTTGAAACGCTGCCTATACATCTCTAACAGCTTTATGGGCTGATCCCTATCCTCCCCTACAAGTGATGTTCTGAGTTTTAGTAGACTTGTTATCTCACGTCTCTTAGACCTTATCTGTTTGGCAAGTTTCTTCATTTCCTGGGGTGGATATTTCTTAAGCGCACTCAGTAGGGTCTCTTCAGTGATTGTGTATCCGAGATTTCTAGCTGCCGCCAGAAACACCGCATAGACTGTTATTTCCAAGCTATCACTTCTGGTTTTCTGGATTTTAAGGTACCTAGCAAAGAGCTCCTGTGCTGTGCTCACGACAACATTGTTTGCTGAGAGTCCAAGCGCACCTGCTGCTCTACGAATAATCTCTTTCGCTTCTCTTAGGTGCTTCCTTCTTATCTCACTCTCTATGGAGTATCTGTCCGCCAGACTTATTTTTCTGTGAACCTGAATAGTTTCTTCCTCCATATCTGACTTTGGATACTCTGCTTCCATGTACGGTTTAACAAAGGTATCATATACTCTCCCACATATGGGACAGTAGACCTCATCCGTTTCTGAGTTATACTCCAGAGGCACCCTACATATTTTACATATACCATACTTAGGCATTACTATCCCACTACTTCTCATACCAGCATCCACAGTATCCACCACCGTTAGTGGTACCACGACCTTTTCCTCGCTTTTCTTCGCATGTTGCGCCTCCATTCATATCACCAAAATTATGTTAATTTTGTCCCATAGAAATATATATTTTTATTTACTTTAAAAAATTTTGCATTGCATATATCTAATTTTTAGCTTATGAAAGTCTTCCCTATGATATTTTCGTTGGTCATTATCCCAATTCGCAGCTATATATGGGCAGACGGAAGTGAAGCATAAAAATTTGCTTATATAGATTAAGATATATATCTAATAGTTAGGCCTCAATTATCTCCACTCTGGCGTTGTCTACTGCCTCATCTAGTGGTAACGACTCTACGATATCCACTAATTCGTATGCGACTTTGTCTTCCGTTTCTATAGCGGGTCTGCGGGGGACTAGACGGCAGCTCCCAACATCTATACTTGTGATTCCATAGAGCCCTATCCTTTGGGCTAGGTGGTCTATCTCCGTTTTATCCATAAATATTAAGGGCCTTAGGATCGGATATCTCGTTATGGTGTTTATGGCTTTTAGGTTTTGTGGTGTCTGAGATGCTACCTGAGAAAGACTTTCCCCAGTAATTATTGCATGTGCATATTCTTTTCTAGCTACTAGTTCCGCTAGTTTTATTAGAAGCATTTTGCAGAAGACACATCTAAATCTATTTACTGGTAACTTCGCTTTTTCATGAAGCTCAGCTACAGAGACTATATACGCCTTTAGCCTACCAGATGGCACCCAATCAGCTAGCCATCGGAGGACAGATTGTGCTCTCTTTCTCGCGAGATTAGAGTAGTATTTTCCCATATCTGCATGAACCGCAACAATTTTCATACCCCTTTTCATCGCGAACCACGCAGCCAGCGAGCTATCGACACCACCCGATATGAGTGCAACTCCCTTTCCCGAAACCCCATAAGGTAGGCCTCCGAATCCAATCTTTCTTTTTTTGTAGATATATGCACCGCTTTTCCGGATCTCTATCTCCAATAGTGAATCTGGATTTTCTAAGTTTACTTTAAGACTTTTGTTTGTCTCTATGAGTGCTTCGCCTACTATCTGATTAATCTCGAGGCTGGTATATGGGAATTGCTTATAAGCTCTGCGTGTTCTTACAGCGAAGGTTCCTTTGAAATTTGAGGCTATCTCCTTTGACGCCGCGATAATATCTTCGAGATTTAGAGATGTTCTTATGGCTACTATTGCTTCTTTTATTCCGAATATTTTCGCAACATTTTCGGAGATTTGTTCGATATCAGAATTCTCTTTGGGCTCAATAAATATGCGGGATTCCTGACTATAGACATTTCTTGCTTCTAGGTTTTTTCTCAGAAGCCTCTTTTTTATGTGTCTAATAATAAGATTGAGCCATTCCTTAACAATACCAGGAGACTTAAGTGTTATCTCACCAGACAGTCTTCCCAGAACAACTTCTTGCATAAGTCTTTCATCCTATCTTATCCTCGCTCTTGATCTTAACAAATAGAATCTAAGTATTGTCCTTGCTAATGATTCGAAAGCTTTTTCTATGTTTATTCCTTCTTTCGCTGATGTTTCAACATAAGGTATTGGGAAACCAAGTACTCTCGAGAGTTCCTTAGCATATCGTGCCCCATACTCATATGGGACGCAATTTATTTTGTCCCTCAGATCTATCTTATTCCCAACAATTATGAACGGATGCTTCCCCCCACTGTATTTCCAGAACTCACGGATCCAATTAGGTACTGACCTAAAAGTTTCTGGTCTAGAAACATCAAAAATAACAACTGCGGCTTTAGCCTTATTATAGTATATAGGCCTAATCACCTCAAAACGACGCTGACCAGCCATATCATAGATTATCCATTCAAAGAGATAGGAACCAAACGGCTCAATATTGTAGATAGCACGTTTGATATAGAAGTCTGCACCTATTGTGCTCCTATATTCAGCAAGAAAATCAGCTCCTATATATCTCCTAGCTATCGAAGTTTTGCCTACAGCTTCGTCTCCTATGAAAACTATCTTAAGTTTTACTGTTCTTCGTATATTCTCCATCGAAATCCCTGTTTATAATGTAAAGGTTCGAATGATACGTACAAACGGCCTTACAAGAGGAAACAAAAATACTGTATAAAAATCTAATTGGATATCATCAGACATTCTCTCTCGTCATTTTTATTCTCCGATGACCCTCTTCTCATCATCAGTAGTAGGAATTTAGAATATTCTCCTAATAAAATCGAGTTGAAAATCATAATCAGAACTCACATAGACGATATCTGGAAGGAATAAAAAAGCAAACCTTAGTTTCAGCTGGGGGTCACCAAAGTAAAGAGCTTTACGAAGCATCAGCATAAAGGATAAATTAGCACCAAATATGTCTCGCCAGACCTTCTCATATAGACGTAGATCCACATCACCGTTAAGGTTCAATTCTATTATCTTCGCAAGAATACCTGCGGATATCCCGCCCCATACGATGCCTCCCCCAGTAGTTGGCTTAGTCTGACCCGCAGCATCCCCTACAACTGCAATTTTTCTAAAAACAAATTTTTCTATAGGCCCTCCAACATTAACCAAACCGCCAAACATATTGAGGACCCTAAACTTATCGTATTTTGCCTTAGCTAAGCGTTTTAGGAATTCATATTTGTTCTTCACGTATCTGCTAGCGATGCCTATCCTAACAATATTTTCTTTAAGGGGAATTGTCCATGAAAAGAAATCTGGGACGTTCACGTACACGTCTATGATGCTTCTCCGCATTCTATAATCCTCGACATGTATATCCATCTGAAATGCTGGCAGAACTTCTGGGCGATAGCTAAGGAGTCGACTTATAAGCCTTTTTGATGCCCCTTCAGCATCAGCAACAATTTTCGATTTATATAGCTTCGTTCCTGCCTTCACATGACCATCGCTTCTCAATTCCTTCACCTTCTCTCCTAGGAAGTATTCAGCTCCGCGGTTCTGTGCCTTTTCAAAAAGAATTTTGTCGAGCAGAGGACGATCAATAACTAGCAAAGTATCCTCCTTGAGATAGAATATCTTTGCTTCTCTGCCAATCCAGATTCTGATACATTTATGTGTCGAAAGCACCGCACCTTCGCGCAGAATATTGCTGTAGATTCCCAGACGTTTAAGACCTCTCTTACTTACTACTCCTGCGCAGTGAGGCGGATGTCCTATTTCCCTATGCTCCTCGAATACTTGGACATGTATGCCTTTTCTTGCAAGCAGATATGCAAGAAAATTTCCCACAAATCCGCCTCCAACGACTATTATGTCGGGCAATCTATCACACTAAAAAGTTTATGTAGGATTCTACAGATCCGATTTAAGATCCTCAATCCGTTTCCTAATTTTTTCCTCTGAAAGCATCTTCGGTGTATGGATCTTAAGACTTCTGATAGTTCTTAGTATCTGTTCAAATAGCTCTTTCAATTTCTCTTTAAGCTCGCTCACCGTCGCACGTTCAGTAGTCTCAGGTATTATCTCTGGAACAAAAGCAAGGGTGCTTAGATGGGAAAAAGATCTCGCAGCCTCTTCTATCATCGGCCATAATTTCTGTATTATGTTGTTCTTAACATCAAACCATATCAACCCGTCTATCGCCACGACATCTACGAATTCTGGATCGGAGAACAATGCTTTGTATTTTATGTCAAGAAGCCTGACGATACTCTCAATAACATTGAGGTCCACCGTCTGAAGAGCTCGTTTTCCAAGAATAAGCGCAGCATTCTCCGCTAGGGATTCCATCTCACTTAGTCTTTCTCTTAATTTTGATAAAACCTTTTGACGCAACTCAAAAAATTGTTCTATATCTTCGATCATTTTGGAGCCCACCACATGAATCTGAATCACAAACCAAAATATTCAATTTGTAAAGTTTTAAGAAAAGAGAACATAAAACAACGCCAGCATATCTACACCAGCTTTTTAGATATCTCCACAATATTGTTAAATGACTGTTTTCTAATCCGAGTGTGGAAATCCAACGATATAAAATCATCATAATACTTGCAACTAAAGATTTTTGAAAAATTACTTCGCTAAATCAAAAGAGAGAAAAACTTACAGTCAGAAAACGCTAAGTATTAAGCTCTGAAGAGATCTAGGATGGTATCTAGGTTCCTTGTTTTTTTGTAGATCTGAGCAGCAGCTTTTAGCTTCTTAACTTGTACGACTTTTGAAAGCTTTTTGCATAGTTTGGGGCTTCCAGAGAGTTTTATTAGGAAACCAAGTAGTTGTGTCACTATTGATTTCCTTTGGAAGGAGGCTCTTTCGACATCTATCAGATAGGGCTTTGTTCCTACAACTATAACATTTTTTGAGAGAGAGGAGAACTCGGAGATATATATTCCAAGATTCTCCACGGCGTTTAGTTGCTTGATGAGTTCTAACAAGAGGACTCTCAGCTCATCGATGCTGAGTCTCTCAATGGCGTCACGGAAGAATATTCCGTCAACAAATTCTCTGATCAGGATCATACAATTAGCTGAATCTACAAGTTTAATTGGCTGAGGCACATTTATACCATGCTTATAAAGCTTCCTAAGAACCTCATATTCCCTGATCGCTCTATGACGTAGCTCTAAGGGGTATATCTTCAAGTTTATCTTTTTGTCCTTAAATATTATGTTAATTGAGTGATGACCAAGCTCAACAATTATTTCCCCCATAGCTCCTTTCTCCTAGCCTCAAGAAGATTTGGCGACCGACCCATATACTCGGCTGCTGTGAGGAAATCACATATACTCACAAAGTAATCTTTGAATTTAAGGTCTCTAAGGAGGTGATGATCCAATATCAGAGCTTCGGGCTTTATCAGCGTAACAACATCCCCTATATTCCTCAGGCTTACATCTATAAGGCCATGCATTTTCTTTCTTAGGTATGTAGGTGGGCCATCTAAATAAAGTATGTTTGGCCTCATTTTTAAAATGAAATCTACTTGGACATGGTCAAGAAGACCTTCAACATCCGACGAGAAGAGAAAACTCTTATTGTCATCTGAAATGAAAACCTCAAGAACATATCCGAGTTTTGTTCCCGATTCGCCATGAGGCACTGGTTCTGAGAAAACAATTTGTGTATCACCAATGAATATCTCCTTGTTATCTATGACCATTATTTGGCGAGGTAAGCCCTCAATTTTTTTGAGAAACGCTCTGGCACGCCATCTCTGATTCTCATTGATAAATGAGTTTGGGTCTTTTATCAGTAATATCTTATTCCTGTATATCCCAATATTTCTTTTGCGGCTATGATGATCATAGTGATAATGCGTAATAATTATTATTTCAGCATCTTCTGCGAATTCTGTGATTCTCTGCCAAGCATCCTCTAGAGCCTCGAACTCTAATTTATGGGGAGGGAGACCATATCTTCTGGGCCCAAGCGCTGCCGCCGGATCTATTAGTATGGATGTATCTGATGTTTCTATGAATGTAGCCATTGACCTTACTCCAAGCGAATCTGCTGCTATGAATTTTATTTTCATCGCATCTCCTCTAGTTGGGATAGAATATCATCAAGAGTTAGGTAGGACCAGCAATAAGCACACTTCAGCTTGAGGGGGTCCCTACAGATCACCTCAAATACTGTTTCTACATTCTTCTCGGAATTTGTTACGCAGGTGGGATTTACGCATCGGAGAATATGCCTAATTTCGCGGGGCAGTTTAACTCTATATTTTTTAACAACTTGAAAGTTCCTTATGATATTTATTGTTGCTGTGGGCGCCACAAGTGCTATTAGGTTAACCTCGTCTTCGGTCAGCTCTCTTCTTTCAATTTTGACTATGTCCTTCCTACCTAATTTTTTTGACTCAACATTTATCAGCACAGCTATTGTATTTTCTTCATTTCCTGTTACCCCCAAGATTTTTAAAACTATCAGACTCCGCCCTCTTGGAATGTGATCTATTACTGTTCCCTCCTCTATCTTGCGGACTCTGAGCTTATTCTCCTCCAATCTCACTCCCTATATGCTATAACTGAGATTTCTAGGAGGACATCTTTGGGCAAACGGGACACCTCTACTGTTACACGAGCAGGTTTTACGGATGAGAAATACTGAGCATAAATCTCGTTGAACTCTTTAAATTTCGTTAGATCGCTTAGATATACAAACGCCATGACGACATTACTAAGTGTATACCCCGCGGTCTCCAGAATAGATTTTATATTTTCTAAAACTCTGATTGTCTGTTCCTTAATTCCTCCCCCAACAATGTTCCCAGTCCGAGGGTCTATCGGTATTTGTCCCGCAACAAATAGGAACTTACCAGCTTTTATTGCTTGAGAGTATGGGCCAACAGGAGCTGGAGCTTTCGGTGTGAAAATTACTGATATCCCAGCAGTTTCCTTTAATCTAAATTTTTCATCTATGATCATCTTCAATTTTATTGGTATCTCCTTAAGAACGAACGCTTCTTCTTGTTTGCCTTCTCTCATTATTCTTGTTGGTTTTAACTGCGTCATGATCACTTCGAACTCTGGGAATTCCTCGAAGACTGTTTTAATCTTGGCCACATGTACTCCAAACTCGGAAATATATGCGCGTACAATCTCACCAATAAGAATACCATCTTTTGTGTATACTCTTTTTCCTTCTGGCATGGGAATAAAGCTCAAGTTGCTTCACCTAAGAAGCATATCCCAATCTCCTAAAAATAAAATTCTAACCTCAAAATAATAAAGTGATTCCTGGGAGGGATTATTTTAGATTATCTTCTAGGAACAAGCCTTGAGAGTCTTTTAAGCATTTCCAACTTGTCCTTTCTCCCAATCCTTAGATCCTCAATAATATCCTCTAGGAACTCTGCGACTTTCTCCATTCTCTTAACATTTACTGGGTATGGAACACCATCTTTACCTCCATGAGCATATGTGTAGCGTATGGGATCCTGCCAAGAAACTTCAGCGTTGTATATTAGCTCCGCTATTAGGGCTAGAGCTCTAATAGTTCCAGGCCCTAGGCCTCGGATTTCAACTAGTTCCTCGTAGCTATCTGGTTGTATTTCATATGCCCTATTTAAAGCTTCCCAATTTATACGCATCGGTATTATCTTTACTTTTACCTCTCGTTTGAATCCGATACTGAGAGATTTTTTGTTTAGGAACTCATCGAGAGAAACTATTCCCTTAGTTAGTCTTATAAGTGTATTGAAATCCCTTCTGACCCGATCGATACCCTCTTTTACAATATCAACTGAGATTTTCTGTGCTTCTGATGATTTACTAGAGGCCATATCGAGTACTACTGGAAGCCGAATATCTCCTATAATCTCATGGGGATCTATAACGAAGCTTTTGAGACGAAAGGATACCCAGTGATACCGCCTCGCAGTTTTAGTTTTAGGACACATTCCTTGCTGTATGATGGCCCAATCACCATGCCTACTTATAAACATTGCATGATGATAGAGCTGGTGCTCATCTTGAAGAACCGCATTATCCACCTTTGCGGCTAATCTGCTAACTCGGATTAATGATTCTATCTTTTGTTCGGTGAAGCCAAATTCTCTGGATATCTTTAGAATATCTTCAGGTGCTTGTAGACTCCTTTTTCCTTTGCCTCCTGCAACCATAAGTCCTATATCCGGTGTTAAGACTTCTCTTAGTACACCCACAGTAACTGTTGTTACTCCAGAGGAATCCCAGTCATATCCAAGGACATAGCTAAGTGCTTGGAACCATAAGGGGTCTGCTAGTCGTTCAAGGAGTTCTCTGACACCGAAGCTCATAACGATAAGTTGGAGAAGAGGCTTGGCAAGTTTTCTCATTCTGGATACTAACCAAGGGGGGGCTTTGCCTCCATGAAGTTTCAGCTCCACTATGCTTGTTCTTCGCATGTCTGGTCATCTAGCACTCCAGCATTTAATGAGTACTCTTAACTACCACTATAATACTAACTTACTCTGTTATGTATATATCAATGTTTTCTATGTTATGTGTCTCTCTACGATTTCTTTTAGTGCCGACGCTAGCTTTGTGCCCAAAATAGATTGTGGATTTCCTATTGTATTCTCATAGTCCGCATCGAATGGTACGCTACCTAAGAAATTCACGGATAGCTCCTCGGCGAGTCTTCGAGCACGAGTATCATAATTTCTGATCATATTCGCTATTATGCCTTGCAACTCTAACCTGCTATCAATAATAAATTTAATGAGTCTCCCAACGGTCTGTATGGACAATACCGAGTTCGTTGTTACTGCAATAAATTTTGAGTTGGGAATAAGACGCACTATGTCTAGGAGTATATCTCCCATCCCGGGAGGCATATCCACGATAAGGTAGTCTATCTTTCTCCAGTTGAGTATCGATAGAAACTCTATCAGAGCGTTTGATAGAGCTTTACCTCGTAGGGGGACGTACTCGTCTTTCACGAATGGATATATCGAGGCAAAGTATAGGTTCTTAGTAATTCTATATGGGTTTATTCCCTTCTCCTCTTCATATTCAAGATCTTCGATCCCTAGGATTGTATGGCAAGATGGGCCATGGAAATCTAGGTCAAGTAGGCCTACGCTGTATCCTTTTACGCTTAGGATTAGACTCATAACTGCGGATATCGTTGTTTTCCCCACGCCTCCTTTTCCTGAGACCACACCTATTATGTTTTTTATTCCCCCTAATGTCTTCTTTATCCTATAGATCCTCGCATCAACGCTCATTTTACTATTCTCACCCCCTTGAGCAGTACACCTCTTCCCTCAACAATATCAAAATCGTTGCTTCCACATTTTGGGCATTTCATGAAGACATGACTTAGCTCCGGTATGAAGTGTATGGATTCTATTTCTTCTTCTGACAATACTTTGTTTAGATCATCGACTATCCACTCATAACCACAGACATTGCATTTGAATTTAGGCTTCTGTTTAACAAACCGAATCTTAGCGTTTTTAGCTATTGTTTCCTTTTTCAGCTCATTCAATGCAAATTCAAATATTTCGAGATCTATGGTCTGTAGTCCCCCTATCAACAATTCTATTTCGACAACCTCTTTTGCGTTTTCGCGTTTGGCTAAGTCTATAACGGCCATTATTATGGATTCTGCTAATGCCCATTCATGCATCGCATTCACCAAAAATTGGTTACTCTATAAGCATCTAACAACAAAGGATATATAGCGAGAATAGATAGCCTATCTCGGGAATTTAAGTCAGGAGTACACTCAAATTTTTCTTTTCTGTTCCTATCGTCGTTGTTTT
>Ga0190309_1000250_pt1 | contig 15834 bp, 16 predicted proteins | sample 48700767_MG_FD_161656 | JGI IMG/M metagenome (GOLD analysis project Ga0190309, IMG submission 161656) | Hydrothermal vent sediment bacterial communities from Southern Trench, Guaymas Basin, Mexico - 4870-07-6-7_MG | ecosystem: Environmental > Aquatic > Marine > Hydrothermal vents > Sediment ... | reverse complement strand
TTATACGAAAATAGTAAAAGAGCATCTTCCTGAGTTAGAGGATATAAGGGTAAATTACGAGGGAAGCAAAATAGTGATATACACGAGAAACAAAAAGTTTTTTCTAACTCAGGAAGAGAAAATCAAAAAGCTCGTGGATAAGATAAAAAAAAGGATAGAAGTGCGTATAGAACCGGATTCGCTTCCCGGAACTAAGGAAACTGAAAAAAAGATCAGGGAAATTATACCGAAGGGAGCTGAGATTTACAATATCTATTTCGAACCTGATTTCTCAAAGGTAATAATCGATGTCAGATATCCGCAAATAGCTATCGGAGAAAACGGGGAGATTGTGAAGAAAATAAAAAAGGAAACTTTCTGGATACCTTTGGTTAGAAGAGTCGCTACCCCGAAATCACCGCATGTTGAAGCGATAAGAAAAACTCTCTACCAAAGCTCAAAATACAGAAAAAATTTTTTGAATAATATCGGAAAGAAAATCTATTTATCTGAACCTAAGGAAGTAAAATACGCGAGGGTTACATTTTTGGGCAGCGGAAGGGAAGTTGGAAGAAGCTGTTTGATTTTGCAAACACCGAACTCAAATATAATGCTTGATTGCGGAATATCCACTGGAGCAATAGGAGAAGACCAATTTCCGATTTTTCCTCCGGATTTCGATATAAATTCTATCGATGCCATCGTGCTCTCGCATGCGCATCTCGACCACAGCGGCTTCATACCCTATCTGTTCAAGATGGGATACAAAGGCCCTGTTTACTGCACGGAGCCAACAAGAGAGCTGGCTGCACTTCTCCAAATAGACATGATTCAATTAATGCAGAAAGAAACCGGAAAAAGTTTATACACAAGCTCGGATATAAAAAAAATGATTAAAAACGCGATACCTTTAAAATACAAAGAAGTCACCGATATAACTTCCGATGTCAGATTGATTTTCGAAAACGCTGGGCATTTGTTGGGAAGCGCGATATCGCATTTCAATATAGCGAACGGAAAGGTAAATGTAATTTATACAGGGGATATAAAATATTCGGTCTCAAATTTGCTCGACCCTGCTTTTACACAATTTTTGAGAAGCGAGGTTTTGATAATGGAAAGCACCTACGGAGCTCCCGAAGATATTTCCCCGAGATTGGATGAGTCCGAGAGAGAATTGATATCGATAATAAATAAAACAGCAGAAAGAGGAGGAAAAATTCTGATTCCGAGTTTCGCTGTCGGCAGAGCCCAAGAGCTAATGCTAATTTTCGAGAAATACGGAATCGATATTCCGATTTACATCGATGGAATGATTTACGATGCCAACTCAATTCATTCAACTTACTTAAAGTATTTGGCTTACAATTTGCAAAGGCGTATAATTGAGAAAAACGAGAATCCGTTTGAAAGCGAGAGATTTATCAGTGTAGGAAGCAAGAGGGAGAGGGAGCAAATTTTGAGCGAAAGCGAGCCGTATATTGTTATAGCAACCTCTGGAATGCTGAATGGCGGCCCAATTCTGGAATATTTAAAGAAATTCGGGGAAGATGAGAAGAGCTGCTTAATTTTTGTCGGTTATCAAGCTCAAGGAACTTTGGGAAATAAAATTCAGAAAGGTGAAAGAGAAGTAGAAATCGGGAATGAAAGAATAAATATAAATTTGGAGGTGCGAACAATCGAAGGTTTGAGCGGTCATTCGGATAGAAAGCAATTGCTGAATTTTATAGGGCACTTGAAAAACAAACCGAAAAAAATAATTGTCAACCACGGAGAACCAAGAAAAACTTTGAGTTTGGCTGGAGCTATTCAAAAAATTTTCGGAATCGAGGCGTGTGCTCCTTTAAATTTGGAATCTGTGAGAGTTTTTTGATTATTTTTTAAGTATATGCTCTAAAATTTTTATACAATCTTTATTAATAAAAATAACACTATGAATATTATGACCTTTGCTTCAGACTTTTTGAGAATTATATATGTTATTCCAATGGTTTTAGGGGTTGGTGGCGGAGTACTTGTAGGATTATTTATCTATGGTTTATTGGGCGGTTTAATAGGTATTCTGCTATACAAGAGAAAAATCTTGAAGCTTCCAAATTATAAAATAAATGTATTTATTGGTTATTTAATATTCATCTTCTTTTTATTTATTTTACCTAACTTCTTTGTATATTCTGATTACATTACAAAATTTTTTCTACTTGGTCTACCACTCCTCCATATAACAATTAGTTTAATATTCCTCTCTTTTTTTGAGAAGAAAAAAGTAACTAACAGCTTATATTGGTCATTTATTCTATCTTATTTCTTTGGGTGTTTTGCCCTCAGTATATTCGGAATACTGCTTTTTTTGGCAAGAGCTTTACCCGCATTTTTTTAAAATATAAAACTCTCTTAGTTCAGTATTAATGCGCATCTAGAATAAACGCCAATCTCTATTTTTTTCTGGATACGTAGAATAAACATTGATCTCGATTTTTTCCTGGAGGAATATATTGATCACATATCTTTATTCCTTCTACTTTTGGTAGCGCCCAAGCAACTCTCCGGTAACATGTATATGGAAAGTTATTCCTAGGATAGTTATACACATACTCACATAATTCAAGTGATTTGTTTAGGTCTATTGAAGCAATTGCTGCAGCAACATCACTATAACAATCTATTATTCTTTTATCATAATAACGTGATTCGTTTGGTATATTCCGACATAAACCAACTGCAAATTCAAAATCGGATGTTGCTATAATGGGTGCAATCTCTTCATAGCATAGTGATTTGTAATAAGTACTTAGACTGTCACAAATTTCTTTTGCTTTGTTGATATCGGCAGAACGGTTTTTGGCTATTGATTCTGCTATTGAAAGAACGCAATCCTCATTTCTACATAAGATTCCAAATTCTCTTGACAGTTTGATCTCCTTATCGTTCAGATGATATGATTCTTTAAATTTATCGTACTTGCATCTATAGCCTAATGTAAACGGACAGTGGAATGTTTCTCCTTCCACAATACTTACGCATCTATTTTTGTTTAGTGTCCAATTAAATTCCCTCTCACAACAACCTCCATGACCTGCGCCTAAACAAGTGCATCCTCTTTCTATAATAGTGTAATTTCTAACAAAATTACATAGTTCTTTATCTTTATTTCTTATTGCCAACACAAAATAACAAATAGTTCTCTCTGGTTCGTTCTTAATATATTTTGAGCATTCATCTGGACTAATTGGACCTATTTTACTTAGATCTATATATTCTATTACTCCTTCCACCTCACTCGGAAAAAGGTCTTTTGGCGGTGTAAATGACCTTCTCGGAATCATATCTTCTTCCTCAACTGTAACTCCACGAAGATTTTCACTCACATGTTTTTCTAGTTGAACGTAACTAAATATTAATATTAACAGCAGTGAGGTTAGAATCACGTATGTCTTGAATTTTTTCATAATTTTCATAATATATAGATTGTTATCAAATTACTTATACCAGTGATTTTTGGTTATTTTATTTTTTTAGTTAAAAATTTATGGCAAGAATGTATTCAAGGAGAAGGGGCAAAAGCGGTTCGAAAAAAGTTCCGAGAAATAACCCCCCGGAATGGCAGCAGCTTAAAGGAGAGGAGCTGATAAAAAAGATTATAGAATTGCGAAAAGAGGGAAAAAGTAAATCAGAAATCGGTTTTATTTTGCGCGATTCTTACGGAGTGCCCTCGATAAAATTGGCGACCGGAAAAAAATTGGGAAAAATTTTGGAAGAGCACGGATTCAAGGAGGAATATCCTGAGGATTTTGTTAATTTGATAAAAAAAGCTGTGAATTTAAGAAAGCACCTGGAGAGAAATAAAAAGGATTTGCACAATAAAAGGGCGCTGCAGCTAATAGAATCCAAAATAAGGAGATTGGCAAAATATTATATTAGGGAGGGAAAATTGCCAAAGAGCTGGAAATATAAGCCTGAGGAAGCTGAGGTTCTAATAAAGTAATTTTTAATTGATTTATGAAGGTCACAAATCTTTTATTTGCAATTTTAGGTATTATTGTTATTGCCGCAATTTTACTCGTTGTTATCCATCCGGGTTATGCGAGAGTAATAAGTTTTTTGCTCGGAAGATTGCGTTCCATTTTCGACCCTTTATTTAATATCATACCGTAATATTTTATGGTGGAAATCTCAATCAGATATATTGTGTTCGCCGTTATTTTAGTTGCGAGCATTTTAATAATCGCTCTACTATTGGGAGCTGTAAACACTCAAGCTATACTTCCTTTTAAAGGTAATTCAACGCATCAAACAGAATGCTTAATTTGGAACGGAAAAGGTTGCGAAGACAACGGAAAGCCATATATACCTTCGAAATTGCAGGAAGAAGTTGAAGAGTGTTCGAGTTTCAACAGCTGCGTTGAATACTGCAGAAGCATCGGGGTTGATATGAGCAATTGTTTGTGGTATTAAAATGGCTAAGGGTGTGGAGTTCAGTGTTTTGGTTTCGATTGTAATTGTAATAGTAATTATTTTATCAATTTTTTATCTAATCGACAAAGTTCTTGAAAAAAATAAACTTCTGGATAGGTTTGCCAAAAGTATGGTATGGGGAGGAGAAAATATAGAAGGGTTATGCGGAGGAAGTTCGAGAAATCTTTGCAAGAAATTTTTGGATGCAAATGAGGATATTTTCGTGCAGGGAGAGCTTGAAAGAGTGTGCTCCTCTTGGTACAGCAATTGCGCAAGAGAAATCGAGGATGCTCCCCCATCACCATGGGCTAAAATATCGAATTCCTATTCTGATTTAAATCTTGTTAACTATTTGGATATTGATTGCAAAACACCTGAGGTTGAGAGATTAAAAGAAAAATGGGAGGAAAATTATTATTTCGCAAAAAAAAGCGAGGAAGAGAAATATAATATAATAAAAAATGCGTGCGGAGCAAGTTTGGTCGAGAGAATTAAATAAACCATGAAGGGGGTGAAAACTGAATATATATTTTTGCTAATATCTTTAATTCTTACAATTATGATCGCGAGTTCTTGGCAGCAGAAGGCAATGGACATCGCGAGCGAGAGAATGAGCGAACTCAAAATAATTACCTTAACACAAATAAAAAATGTTTTATTTACGATGCAATATGCCCCGGTGGAAACAGAGGCGTGCGTGCCTTTAAAAAATTGTATCCGCGTAGCTATTCACAGAAGCTATATCGAGATATGGGGTTTGGCGAACGATTATTTTAAAGAAAAAGAGTATCTCTCGACATCTTTAATTGGTAATGCTAAATTATATATGCCAAATGAAACTTGCCTCGCTGAAGGCAACGAGAATTGCTGGATTTCTCTTGAGGGAAGAGTATTCGAAACAAGCTGTAGCCGTAAAGGTCAAGTGCTTTATCTCTGCTTCAGAAAGAAATTGATGAACGGAGAGGAAGCAATCTTTATTGAAAGATATTTCGAAAGGAAAAAATGAAAGCCCTCATAAGTCTTCCGGCAAATATAGTGGGTTACGTGATAGCGTTGGCAATATTTGTTGCTGGAATTTTGATTATAAACGCGTTCTGGTATCAATTTCAAACAATTCCCCTCGAAAAGCCAGAGAAATCTACTGCCTGCGATTTGGCTTATGTTATTTCAATCTGGAACGAAATTACTGAAAGACCGAATATATTTGAGAAAAGCAAATTAGTCGCGAAAAATAAACAAAATCTTGAGGATAAAATTTTCGAAAATAGCACCCTCTTTCTACCCGGAGCGGATTTGTTTTTCGGAATTGTTGAAGATGAAAGCAACTGGAACTACACTTTGTATGTTCCTTCGGAGAGCGAGATAACTTTCGATACTTGCAAGAAAGTAACAATTGCTCCGAAAAGTTATAAAGAGCTTGAAAAAACCGATGTTTCTTTGTGGACTTTTCTTCCTCCAATCGCGATGTACGAAGCTACCACAAATTTCATAGGTGAGGCTTTTGAAGAGGCAAGGGAAAAAGAATATTTGGAGAGCGTAACAACTTATAACGAGATTTTCGGTGTATGCTCGCTCCCTGCATTTATAAAAGAAGGTGATGAAATAAAAACAGGAACGATGGTCGCTGGATTTACAAGTAATGTTGCAACATGGTTAAGAGAGGGAATTTACAATCTTCTCGTAAGCGGTGAAAAGAGCTATTACCACCCTCTCGGAACTTATCCAGTAGGTTGCCTCAACACATTAGGATTTGAGAAATATGAGGATGAAAAACCCCAGCAAGTGGAATGGTATCAGCCATTTTTGGAATTCTTTATCTCTCCCTTGTCAGCAATTGGATGGATCGCGGATAAATTCCCGGTTATATATGCGGATTGCGAATTCAATTGGAATTGGGAATACGATGGCAACAAATTTGTTATCAATGTTACCCCAAAAAGGCCGTGGTGGTTTCTCGGAGAGAGTTGCAAGCTTTCAACAAGAATACCGAAAAGCATCGTTGAAGAATATAATTTAACTTCGAAGCTGTGCTATCCGAAAAGGACATCTTTGTTAGTGTACGCCCCGGAGGGAATGGAAATATTCGGTGCGAAGAAAAAATATTTCTATTTAAAAATGGAAAAATTGGATGCCGGATTTAAAAATGAAGATAATGCCATAAGTTATTGCAAGACGAGATGCGTAACAGAAGGTATTAGCGGGTTATGCAAATACTGGTGCGAATATGGGGACGATATATTTGATGTAGATTGTGGTTCTATGGTGTGCTTATTTGCCCAGGATAAAATCCATGAATTTTACAGATTGCCTCGGGATGCGATAGATATTAAATACATTGTTGTTGAAGAAGACAAATTAGAGGAAAAAAATTGGAAATTCGAGGATATTGAGGAAAGCGAATATTACAAATATACTTCTGTTTGCTCATCCTGGCCGAGCGTATTTGAGTGCGAAAGCTCGGAACAGTGCGAGGAAGGAAAGAGTTGTATAAGATACGGTGTTGTAGAGCTCGGAGATAAGAAGGGAATAGACAAGAGCTGCGGATTTTGCAGTCCAGCAGACAAAGATAAACTCTGCTCCCCTTGGTACTTAAGCAGAGCCCCGACAGTAACCCAAGGATTTTACACATGCCAAGATGTAATTAACTATTCCGCTCCTCTAAATTTAAACAGATTTTCCGAGTGTTTGCCAGCGATAAAAGTCAGCTTCACCGGGCCAAATGTGGGATGCAAAACAAATCCTAAAAGAGGGGACAAATTAGAATCTGAGGATTGCACTATAAAGATATTGGATATCGGAAAGAAAAAATTGGAGTTCGAGTGGACTTATTATCTGAAATTCTATATTTACCATGAGGGCCGATATTGCGGAGAGAAAAAAATATATGACGGCGAAACAAGAAGATATTGCAATGATGGTTGCGTGGTTTCATTTAATTATCCCGAGGTATGTCTCTCGGCAACCAGAATTAATTGCTCCTCTCATTCAAATGCGAAAATAAAATGGAAGATAAATGCCAAAAATATTTGCAGTCGTACTTTGAAGAGCTATAATCCAACAAAAGATGAATTCGAAACCTACACAGCTACCACAGGCTTCTGTCCGAAAATGAAATTCTGGTGTAATATAGACAAATCAAAAACATATTATTTGGATGAAGTAGCTTCTGGGCCGAGTTACGAGATTGAAATAGAACAGCAGGTTTGCCGCGGTAACGAGCGCTACAACAACGCTGAGAAAGTTTTTATAGTTGCCGACTTGCATACTGAAAAAGGAGATATGAGATATATTTTGCCTTATACCGAGATTGAATTGGTAGAATGAAAGGAGGAATATTCGAGTGGCCGATAATAAATTCTATACTGGTTTTTGTTTTGGTTACAATCGTAGCAATTTCGATAGCATTCTATATAAGAAGCATTACAATAGGTCAGCCAGTGGAAATAAGAACCTATAGCGAATACAGATGGATGAATTATTTTCCTTCTGCAGCTCTCTTTTATTTGAGTTATCCGGAGGAAAATTGGAAGGTATTGAACGAGATTGCCCTGCTTTCGGAGCACGGAATATGGAGCAAAAGCGAATTTGTGAATAAATTTGGCAAGAGGTACGAGTTGTCCACGCTGATAGAATATATAGAGAAATTGGAAAGAAAGCTGGAAAAAGAGGACAAAACAGTTTTTATAAAAGATAAAAACGGATTGATAATTTCCATAGGCCTACCGAAAAAATATGTTGAAACTTGCGGTTATGCGAGCTTTCCGGAAGAATATCCCTATGCTTGCTATTCCCAAAACATGCCTCTCTTTTCAAACACTTCGAAAAAAAATCTCCGCATAAAATTGGTTACATGCTGCCAAGATATTGTGAGTTGCTCAGATTACATCGCCGGGCCTGGAAGAAGCGAATGCGAAGAAGACCCTTGTAGTGTTTCTGCCAAAGGATGCAAAGAAATTTATTGTGGTAATGAAAAAATAGAAGAATGCAAAGGTAGAATTGGAGAGTTGGTATGCGTGGAAAAATGAAGGGCTTGAGTTTGGCTGGGATTGCGATGATTGCAATTATAATGTTCTCTGGAATCCTTGTGCTGCTGATAGCTTCCTCTGGCTTTACTCCAATTTATTATCATTCACTTCCTGAGATAGATTATATTGATTTGCTTTCCTCCTATCTGCATGCGAAAACAAATATAGAAAGAACATTGGAAGAGAATTTCGAAAATTTTATCAGCACGATAACAAAATATCCGATAGAATGGGAAAATTGGGATAGCTATGAGTTGTTTGAGAAGGATTTCGAGGAAGAATTCGCGAGAAAACTTAAAAAAGTAGGAGAGGAATATTTCGGCTCCACCTATAACATAGATTTTGTGAATATTAAATTTGAAAGTGTTGAGAGCGAGGTAAATTGCGAGGACTCGAAAATCTTTTGGAACTATACCTACAGAATAATTCTCCAAAAAAAACTCGCAGGAGTGAATGTGATGGACGAGATTGACACAAAAAACAATATTAGTGTGGAAGCGGATTATTTAAATTTGGAGGAAGTCTATAATTGCGCGAGAAAATTTTTCGAAAATATTGCCGAGAAAAATTTTTCATTCACAAAAGAAAGCAAATATAACTTGGAATTCGCGCTAACGGAAAATTTCAGGGAAATTTTGGAAGAAATTGAGGAGTGCAAGAGCTTTACAAAAAAACTCGATGTTAAAGTTTCTTGCCCCGAGGAGTGCTCGTGCGACTCGATAAATTACGGAAATGTAACTTTAATTTTGGAAGATAAAATAGCGTTCAGCTGGAAATATAAAAATTTTGTGTGCGGTGAAAAAATTAATTCCTGCAATACTGGTAGCGATTGCGATGGCAAGGATTGCATCTCCCATATATGCTCATTTTGCAGCTTAAATTCTCTCGGAAAAGCTTGCTCTCCATCTGGCTCGAGCGAGGAACTGGGAACCCATGTGTGCTATCTCACAGATTCGGGATTATACAAATGCCTGAGATACTTTAGGAATGTTGAATACTCTCTAAATGAAAAGCATTTACTCTCGAAAAAAATAGATTTAAACTGCGGAAAGGGAAAATACAAATTTAAAATCTCCGGTTTGCCGAGTTATTATCTTAAATACAACGGAATTAAAATAAACCCCGGGGAGCTGGATTTGTGTGATTTCTCGAAAATTCCAAGGGTAAACGGGAAATTGGAAATTTATGCAATTGACAACTCTTATGGTTATAAAATTGATGAAATCGAAATCAATTTCGATCTTTCCGATTTTATAGAAGAATTGAATCGAAGAATGTCGAATCTCGAACCCTATAGGTTTTCGTCAATGGAATGCGATGAATTGAAAAACTCTTTATCGAGCATGCTAACAAATGTGATAAATCAAATTCTAACGGATTTCAGAAAGGATAAAGCAGATTTTATGGAGGGATATAAATTTAATATCAACGCGAATATTTGTAGCTCCGGAACAATAACACCCTCGAAAAAATACGGGATAGTGGAAGTTGAGATTAAAGATGACTCCGATAGAGTGATTACGAATTTGTTTTATGAAGTAGAGTTTAGCTATTCCTGAATTTTAAAAATTTTAAGTATCTAAAGATAATATGGCCGTTCGGAGCAAAATTAATGCAAATGTTAAGAAGTGGCGGAAAGATTTAAATAAAAAAAGAAGTTGGAACTTGGATTACAAATTGGAAATCGAGAAAAAGGAAGAGGACAAGTATTGCTCCGGATATAAAGACTTCACCAATGACACAATTCAGCGAGTTATTTACAGATTCATAAAACCAGAAAATGGGAAACCGAAAGAAAATTATTCTTCAGGAGAAATTCTTTTTGGTTATCTACCAGAGGAATATTCCCAAAGAATGGTATATGATGTGCTAACAATAGATATGAGTGAGTGCGGTGTTGTTCCGGGAAAATTTATTCCTTTTGGCGGAAAAAGGATAGAGCTTTATCCCTATTTGAATCTGGGTAAGGATAACCCTTATGAGGAGATTTTTAAAAAGCTTGAAGAACATTTTGAAAAAGAAAGAAATTCATCTCTGAAAGCTGGCTATCTCTTCTTTCTTTATCTCGAATTTAAAAAATTTATGGTTGCCAACGGCGCCGACAAAGATTTGGTTTTCTTCTTAGAAAATAGAAAGAAAATTCCTTACAATATTTAATTTTTTAATTATTTATGGAGATAAAAACAATATTCCTGATTCTAATAGCGCTCATCGTTCTGGCATTGGTTCTGTGGGGTGTGCTTATAAAAGGTGTCGGCGTTGGAGAGGAAAATCCAGCGGTGAAAATAATAATTGATTGGATTCATAACGTTTTCGGTCATCATTAACCATGGCAAAAGAAAGGCACAAATTAATACCAACCGTTTATTTGGTTTCAATCAAGGACAATAAAATTCTCTTACTGAGAAGATTCAACACAGGATTTATGGACGGTTTTTATAGTTTCCCGGCTGGGCATGTAGAAGAGAATGAAACTTTAACCCAAGCAATGGTTAGGGAAGCCAAAGAAGAAATCGGAGTGGATATAAAAAGAGAAGACTTAAGATTGGTGCATGTGATGCACAGAAAAGAGCCTAATGAGGAGAGAATTAATTTCTTTTTTCAAGCGGAGAAATATCAGGGAGAGCCGAAAATAATGGAGCCGCATAAATGTGATGATTTGAGCTGGTTTGATTTGGATAATTTGCCAGAAAATGTTATTCCTTACATAAAAGAGGCAATTAAGAACATATTGGAAAGGAAAATTTACAGTGAGTACGGTTGGAAATAAACCCTAAATCAATTCATAAAAAATTTCAAAAGCAGAGTCGCTCGCGATACCGAAATTATTTCTTCACCAACTCCGGCAATTTTACAGGAGGCAGCAACTGCATTTCATCGGCTATTTTTATTCCAGCTATTGAACATCTCCTGAATATGTAATTAAGCAACGGAATGGCAAGATTTTCTTCGATTTTCTTTTCTTTTTTCCATAATTTCAGAATCTGCTTCTGCTTCTCATCTTTATACAAAACCTCTCCTTCAATTTCTATTTTCGCATTTATCGGCTCGTAATCCACTTTATAGGCGAAATCTATCGCAAGCACCTTCTCGTTTTTCGTTCCGATTTTTACCTCTCTTTCCCTAATTTCATTTATTTTCGGTATCGAGGAGGTTATTTTAATTTCGCCCCCTTTCTGCTCCCCGGCATCAGCGATTATTTTTTTCAATCTGAAACTCAGGACACCCATAATAATAGAAAATTTTAAATTAGTTTCGCAGAAAACTATTATGAAGGGGATTTCTCCTATTGTCTCAACTGTTCTCATGCTGGGAATCTACGCCTCTCTAATTTTCATCGCATACAATTTCGGAAATCAGATAATTGAGAAAAATGCTGACACAGTATTATTGGAAAAAGCGGAAGATTTTTTGTCGGAGCTGAAAGAGAAAATAAATGAAGCCCGGGCTACGGGATGCGAAAGGGAAATTAAATTCGATATCCCGGGGGAAATTGTTATCGATGCTGAGAAAGATGAAATTACTTATTCCGTTAAGGCAGCTGTGTCTTTATATGAGAACAACAGTTGCTTAAGTTGGAATTGCAATTCCACTGGAATCCTCGGAAAAGACAATTTTCTGTTTTTGAGAGCAAATTCATACAAATTCGAAAATTGGTTTATTGATTACTATTTTCTGGAAACAAGAAATCTTACCCATGAAAAAAACATTTACAGAATAGATTTTATAACTCCCGGAAATGTTAGCTTAAAGGTAAAGAGAGGAAGCAAATTAATAATTAAAGCAAGAGAAGCAAAAATAGAGAATTTTGATGGAAAGAAACTCGTAACAATTCCGATCGAGCTAACTATAGGTTAATTTTATTTTCCGTAAAAATATAATGGTGAAAATTGCAACTCTTTCTCTCTCTATTTTGTGCGTTGTTATTTCAATTTATTCCTGGCTCTCGAACACCGAATTCATTTTCAGCAATTATGGCTACTCTACTGAAAATTTGCTTTCCGGAAATTTTTTAGTTTTGCTGAGTTCAATTTTTCTGCATGCAAACTTAGAGCATTTAGTTTCAAATTTGATTGTTCTGCTGCTTTTCGGTATTACGCTTGAAGAAGAAATAGGATCGAAAAAATTTCTGCTCCTATTTTTCGGAGGAGCTTTTTTCGGAGATATTTTATCCTCTTTAATATACCCGGCAAATCAAATCTCTGTTGGAGCTTCGGCTGGAATTTTTTCAATAATAGGAGCGACAATGCTCATAAAACCGATAAGAATCGAGATTTTTTTACCGATACCTTTGGGAATAATAGGGCTCGGATATTTGATATACGCTATTGTAGGTGCAATTACCGGTTATCCGCAGCATGTTGCGCATGTTGCTCATATCGGCGGCTCTTTAATCGGTTTAAGCTATGGTTTTTACAAAAAAGGTTTCAGAAATGCTTTGAGAATTATAATTGCTCTATTTTTGCTTCTCTTGTTTGTTCCGGTTATTTGGAATTTGTGGGTGTTAATAATGAAATCGATACTCGGAATTTTAGCCTCAGCCGGGATTCTCAGAGCAGCTTTTGGTTTGAGCTTTTTGGATGCAACCTTTTTAAAAGGTTGCCGGGAAGTTGAGAAACCCGCTTGGGTTTCCTTTTGGCTTGAGCCTTTTCTTAAAAGGCTCATTTGAACCCGGGACCTCGTGCTTACCAAGCACGCGCTCTACCGGATTTCTCCAAGCCTTTCAGTTTCGGCTTGGGTTTTCTAAAAGGCTTGACTGAGCTACTGAGGCATAATTTACTTCAAAATTTTTTAATTTAATTAATGATTCTCAATCTGCTCCTGGGAATTTCAGATTTACTGGCGATAATTTTACTTTCTGTAAATTACTACCAAAATACATTTTTCATTTTATTTATTCTTATTCCTCTATCTGCAAGATTAATTTCAAATTTTTTACCAATTTTGCCAATTCTCAGCGTAGTATTTATTTATTTATCACTTTTAGATTTGGTAATAACAATTTTGCTATGGATAAATTACAACAATATTTTTGTTTCTTTGCTTGCTCTTTTTTTCCTTCTTAAGGGTCTGTATTCGCTTTTTTCTTTTTTCTTTGTCAGATAATTTAGGAAGTGAAACTTTTTATCAACCTTCATACTGCCTTAAAAATTCTGCAATTTTAAATAAATGGTAAGTAATGATGTTCGAGTTTTGTTTTTGTGGTTTTATCTTTTTCAAACTATATTTTCTGGAAGCGAAATCTTTAAATATAAGTATGTTACCACTATATTATGATAACACTAAATCAAGCCGAAAGGTTGAGGAAAAAATATAAAGACAGGGAAATGGGCTTGCGAAGATATAAAGCTTTTTGGAATAAACTAACAAGAGAAAATGAGGAATTAAAAAATGTTAATATATCAGAATATTATATTGAAAGAATGTACAGAGATAAACTTTTAGATCAAAAACCTTTTCTTGAATTGCTCAAAGCTCCGCAAATAAGAATATCCAGCACAAGAGATTTTTTCGAGTTAGTCGATAGATATAAGGAGATTAGTGAGAAAATAAGTCGTGATATAAATCGATGGAAAAGCGAAGGTAAATTTCCTACAGCTTACGAATACCTTTCTCAAATGAAACAAGAAGATTTATGGAGAAATTTTTTGAAGGTTTTAAAGCTTACAAATACCGAAATATCTCCTCTTGAGATAGAAGAATATATATATGAAATTCATCCAAACGCGGTAGAAGTATTGGAAAGAATATATGGGTATTGTAAGGATATAGTAGAGGAAGAAAACGGAAAAGATTTATTTAAAATAAATAAATATCGATACGATTCTGCACTAGAAGATGAAGAAATAGGTAAGATAGTTGATGTCTCTAAAAGGCTTAGAGATGTTTTCAGGGAAAAGTATGGCATCGAGTTAAGCTCTGCAGATGTGCTCAGAAAGATAATTTCCGAACTCTACTATCATTCTGAAAAAGAAAAATTAAAAACTATAAAAAACATTCCGGAAATTTTTGAGGATGAAAAAATAAGGGAAAGGATAAAAGCCGGAGAAGAACTTGGTGAAACACGTGATTTAATATACATGTACTTTCGAAACCCAGAATTTTTCGAAGCACTTAAGGAAGGAAAAATAGATGCAGAAGTGCTTTTGGATTCTCCGCCTGAAGAAATTAGTGATAATCCTTCCTTTTACGGAAGGATAAGGCAAGGGATAACAAAAAACCTAATAGATTTGGCTGCCAATGGAAGGGAAGGAAGAGATTCTTACCATGATTCAGAATATTTGCGGTACTTCATTCCTGATGGGAGAGATGGAAAGGACTTTTCAGAAATAGAAAAGAAAATAAGAGCAATAGAAAAATTTCCTTTCCTGAGAAAAAAGCTTCGCTCTCTTTCTGAAATGCTTAAAAAATGGAGGGAAGAAGGGAAAAGGTATGAAGGAACAAACCTCAAACTCGGAGCTTATGCAAAATGGGATGGCGATGTAAATATTGAAGAAGCTTATAATCACAAAATTGAAGGAGATGCATTTGGATTTCAAATAGCTCTTAATCAGGGACTTAAGGCACCTTCGCACTTCGGAAAGAAGATAAAGGAATTTATTAAGGTGCTTTATAATATTTCAAATAAAGCAGAGGAAAATCCAGGTATATTTTATGCTCTGAACCATTGGGAGGAACTTTCTGAGCTGGAAAGAGAATATCTTGAAAAAGAGCTTGGAATTGGAACGGATGAGTTAAAAAGAGTAGAAGAATGGATAATGAATACTCCGAAAGGTGTTTATTCTGAGGCTCCTCCGTTGCATAACGGAAACAGAGGAGAAGATGTAGCTGCAAATAATCCGAGAAGTTATTACATGCTTGATAAAGTGTTTTACAATCATAACAGTGATAAAATAGGAGTAATCGAATATTTAGTTGGAGATGGTTCGGAAGATGAGGAGATGAGAATAAGGGTTTATAATTTTAATGGAAATGGTGAGTTTGCGGTTGAAATATACAAGAATGGGAAAGGAAGGTTTTTGAACAAAAAAGAGATTGAGGAAATGAATGGGCAACTGGAAAACAATACTTTGCCCACTTTGTTTTTGAAGGATTATTTTGAAAGGTTTACGGAACAAAAAATTGGAGCGTAATTTCTCAAAAAAACTAATATATTCTCTTTTTTAGATTTAGATAATTATGTTCGGAAAGAAAAAAAACGGATTGCCATTTCACACAATTCTGAGATTATCGAAAAAATTGGGAGCAGAGAGAATTAGTAAAGACGCTGCTCAATTGCTTTCGGAATATTTAACAACGGAATTAAAAAATATAATCGCTGACGCTGTTAAATTCGCGAAGCATGCAGAAAGAAAAACTGTGATGGAAGAGGATG
>Ga0190309_1000248_pt1 | contig 15966 bp, 26 predicted proteins | sample 48700767_MG_FD_161656 | JGI IMG/M metagenome (GOLD analysis project Ga0190309, IMG submission 161656) | Hydrothermal vent sediment bacterial communities from Southern Trench, Guaymas Basin, Mexico - 4870-07-6-7_MG | ecosystem: Environmental > Aquatic > Marine > Hydrothermal vents > Sediment ... | reverse complement strand
CATCAAAATCAAAACACAACTTATCCACCCACACATTCATAGTAGTGTTGTAGATTGATGCATAGCAATTAGCAAGCCTGTAAAGTGAGGTTTTGACATACCTCCTAAAGCCTTCAATACTGTAAACTTCTCTCCTCAAGAAGGATGTGGTGTCAGAGATTGCTACTTCTCTTGGAAAAAAGGAGAAAAGGAAGGAGTTGTGGAAGGCTGTTGTATTCATAGCAAATCACCTCCACAGCATTCAAATTCCACAAATGCCTTCTCACTCTCCCATACTCTCACCCTTACTGTTCCTGAAAGTAGATGTTCTTTCTTCTCCTCTGTTAGATGCTTACCTCTCTCTACCTCCACTACTAAGTCCCTTGCGATTAGTTGTGCAAAGTTCTCCATAGTAGGTTGTTCAAGGTAGTTATTGAGATTTGTGTGGTCAAATTTCTTCACCACTCTCTTCACCACTTCCGTATCAATTAGCATATCACACTCCTCTCCCTTCTCCATCCATCGCTCCATCTCTACCTCAACCTTAAGTGTATGTCCATGTAGTCGCTTGCATGGTGAAGGATATGGAAGATTTAACTGATGTGCAACTGCAATCTTCTCCTCAACATGCAACTTCATTAGCACTCTTGCACACCTCCTACAAATTCACTAACTCGCTTTTTCCTAAAATCTCCATAACCTTGCTCTGCAAAGGTCGCTCTACAACTCTATTCTTATCCTTAAATGCTTTAAATCCAATATCTGTCACATCCACTGTAAGTCCTGTTGGGAATTCTTCCTCGTTTTTGCTTGTAAGAACATGACACAGAAATCTCCGCTCATCTGGAATTTTACTGACTACCAAAGCAACATCCGTCTCATAAAGCACTGCATCTACCCACTTTGGAACTCTTGTTCTCTCCATCACTTGTCCATTTTTCACAATTTCTTGTGTTGTAAGATAGAGAGTGTATATAACTCCTTTCTTTGCAGTTTCAAATGCACTCTGGAATATCGTCCGTATGTAGAAGTTTCGCTCATCAAACAACTTGTATCCTACCTCACCTGTTCCTCCAAATGGCTGAAGATGATTGTAATATCTTGCCGTCATTTCACAAAGCCTTGTGAGGACATCAAAGTTGTCAATTACAATCCAATCCACAGAATTTTCCTCCTTGAGGTAGTTCAGTAATGCTCTTGCATACCTCACTGATTTGACAGCATGCTCAAGCACCTCATTCTTGGATGTAGGATTGTAGTAGTGGAGCATATCAAAAATTCTAATCCTCTCATCACCTTTGTAGAAGAAGAACTTGATTGGTGCTGACTTCCTGTCATATGCAAACACTGCGATATTACCTGGCATGGAGAGTGCAAGTGTTGTCTTCCCATGTCCCTTCTCACCTGCTATGACAAGCACTGTTTTTGGTGATGCCTCCTCTACTTCTTCTATACTAAAGGTCTCACCTTCAAAGATGATTTGCTTCCTCTCTTTTTTCGCCTCTCTTGATTGTGTAGTTTCCCTCTCCTTCTTCTCTACCTCTTCAACTTCCTCATCTCTACTATGCTCTTGTTGTTTTGGCACCTCCTCTTCTCCCCTCTCATCTCTCCCTTCCTCACTACTAATATCCTCCTCAATAAGTCCTAAGATATCAATCTCCTCATCAGCCATATACATCACCTCCTCCTCATGTGGACAATTGTATTTGGATATATAAACTCACCTGTCATACTCACTCTTCCGCTCACTCTATCCTGAATGATGTATCCAAGAATTGAAATATCACTTCCTTCATCGTATATCGCAAATTTTGTAGAGCACCAAACCGTCACTGTCGGCGAAAGTATGACACTGTTACCAACAGCCTCATCTGTAACTGGCAGACTTTCATCTGTGATGTCGTATATGCACACTGGCATCCCTCTTGCCTCTATCTCTCGCACACCTACAACAATACCAGACACAATTTTCATTTCCTTTATGGAGAAGCGATTTCCGGAAGCGTGTATGTTATGCGGCAAGTCTCTCAAACAGTTAATCCTCTCAAACCCAATACTACTGAGGAATTCGTCAAAATCCATATTAAGTTCCTTACCACCAGTGAGTTTTGTTTCTGATGTCGCACTGAACACATCAGAGTAGTTTGTCGTCTTTACTCTAACATCCTCATAGAGTTTGAAGAGTTCAATTTCCTCCTGTTGCTCCTTGATTTTCTCTAAGTCCCCGTCCAAGAATTGTAGATGTATAAACTGATTGTCGTCAGGCAAAAAGCACGAGACAAAAATTACAAAAGAGCCATTACCGAATTTCTTGATTGGGGATTGTGCAAAAGGAATTACTCTTCTCAATTTCACTGAATTCACTAAATTTCTTGATTTTGCATATGTAAGTCTCAGTGCATACTTTAGTTTCACCTCCTCTGGATAACCCTTCAAATCCTCTCTACTATACTCCTGCTTAAACAAATCCAAAACTTCTTTCACATCCTTTCCAAGTTTATCTGCAAGTTCTCTCAACTTCCTTCCTACATCCTTCTTCAACATCTCCAAATCAGTGACACCCTCCATCTCCCATATCACCTCCTATCCTCTAAACTCTCTTCACAGGAAATTTCATTCCACTTAATACATTAATTCTTGACGCATAGTCACTGAGTGCAAGGAATTTTGCGAAGAGGTATGCGTCAGTTAGGCATTCTCCCTTCTCTACTAAATCAAGAAGGAATGGAAAGTCATTCCTACTGATGTCGCTGTAATCACCAGTTTGGAGAGCGTGCATCAATCTTTCTTTGTTGTTGGTGAGGAAGTTGAATGTCTCTGAGTTGAACTCCTTCGCAAGCCTCGCATGACGGCAATCTCTCACAACCTTATTACCTAACACCAAAGGATTGGATGTGATGTAAACAAAGGATGCTAAACCACTAAAGGATGAGAACTTTTGCACATCATCAACTGTCAGAATAACCTTTGTCTCTACATTCTTCAATAACTCCTTGAGTTTCTTTTTGTCAGAAACACCATCTGCTTCATCAAGAAGGATAAGTATCTCGTTGCCACTCAAATCCCTCTTCATCCTAATGAGAGATTTTAACTGCTCCAAAACATTTTTATCCCATCCACATAACTCCACAACACTACATCCAAGCATTCTCGCAACCTCGTATGCAGTTGAGGTCTTTCCCGCACCAGTCTCTCCATGAAGAATAAGAATGTTCCGCTCCTTGAGTATGTTAGCACACCTCCTCGCAGCATTCATTAAAATACACCTCCTAACCTCACTTCACCCTCCAACTCACAGAATAGGCGGTATTCGCAATCTTTGCACCATGCTCCTTTGTTTTTATGGAAGTCGCCTGCCAAAATCTCCTCTCTCACTTTCTCCACAATCTCCTCATACTTCTCTACCTCTTCCTTCCTAAACATCTTTCTTACTCCTCTCACAAGGGAGAAGAAGATGATGTAATCTGCTCCTGTGAGTTTTTGATAGAAGTAGGCTTGCATGTTCGCACTTCTTGGAATGGAGAATGTCTTCCAATCAATAACACATTTCTTTCCATCATTACAGACAAAGACAACATCTGGAACACCTATGAATTCATCACTCTCAAAAACCTCCTCTACTGCAATTGGCGTTAGCATCATAACTCTTCTTCTCCACAACTCAAATCTCTCAAAGTTCTTGAACACAAGAATGTAGTTCAGAAATTCCTCACCCAACACCTCCTGTGCATATCTTGTAATGGTGGGATAAATTGCCCTCTCTTCAATATTTCCTCTTTTTGTCAAATCCTCATAAAATTTGCTTATTACTTCATGCACCTTCCTCCCTCCCTCAAGTTTTGGATTTGGCAGAGATTTGAAGAATTGAGAGAGGTAGTATTTGTAAGGGCAGGTGAGGTAGTTTTTGAGTGCAGAGTAGGAGAGTTTCATTTCCTCTCACCATCCTTCACTCTTGATATTGCAACACAATCAGCAAGAAATGCTGTGAGTTGTATGATTGGTGTGCATCCTGCCTGAATTGCTCGCTCTGCCTCTGCTAACGCTTTCAGTAACTCATATCTCTGTGCATAACCTAACTCACTAACATACTTCTTCTCCACTATCTTCCATATCCGTGTTATGAGTTCTGTGTGATTTGACCAGCCATAGTTTGCAAGAATGGATTTGAGTGTTTGGAATGCTCCTTCAAAGTCACAGTTAAATGCCAAATCAATACACCGCTCAACAACATCTATCTTCTCCTTCTCCATCTCCAAAAATTCAATCCATTTGTCTCTTGGTGTATGTAGTAGTTTATCCACCAGCACAAATAAATCTCTACAAGAGCCGTTTGAGACTTTCACCACATAGTCAATAAACATCCTTGCATGCTCTCTTGTGCGAAACCTCACACCTTCCTCCTTCAAAACTCTCACCAATATCCTCTTCAGAGCATCCTCACTCAAAGGCTTGAAATGGTAGCATGCACATCTACTCCAGATAGGTGGAATGATTTTTGAAACATCATTTGCAGTGAAGATAACTCTTGAGTTTGTCTCCATTACTGCTCTTTCTATCATTCTCCTCAAAGCGTGTTGTGCTTGGGATGTCATCATATCCGCCTCATCCAGTAAGATTAATCGCTCTCCTTTTGAGAAGAGTAGTGTTCTTATCTTTTCTCTCACAAAATCAATTCCCCTCTCATCAGATGCATTAAACTCCACTATCCTAACACCGAGATGTGATGCAAGTGCATAGGCAGTGGCTGTTTTCCCTACACCTGGCTGTCCTTCAAAGAGAAGATTTGGCAACTCCTTAATACTCTTAAATGTTTTGAGTTGATTGATGACATGGTCTTGCCCAAGTATATCATTCAAACTCTTTGGGCGGTATTTCTTCAACAACTCACTCATCCTTCATCCCTCCTCTCTTCTTCAAAACAAACCCAAACTCTGTCGCCCTCTTGTCAATAGGGTAGATGAGAGTTTGCTCTACATCCACAATATCCTTGACTGTTGAAATGATATCAAGCATTACTTCCCTCCTTGCACCAACAGCAGAGATATATACTCTTCCACCATTCTTTGCTAACGCTTGAACTATCGCAGAAACATATGCTGACCTTGGCTTGCTTGCCACTCTTATCCAATCCATCTCAATTTCCCTTCCACAACTCTTGCACTTAAACTTGATTGTTGAGAATTTCATATCCCTCTTCTCCGCATACATCTCTCCGCCACACAAATCACACCTCATTCTCATCACCTCCACCCCATATATCTATGGACTTGCGGAAGAACATAGACACTCCTAATGTAGCAAGATGCAATCTCTGACATTTTCACCAATTGCTCAAATGTTGGTGCTTCAATTCCTTCCTCTGGTGTGACAAGTTGAAGAATGAGTGGTATTGCTCTGTCACTCACCATCTCCTTCAATCTCTCACATACCTCTTCAACTTCAGTGTAAGTTGTTGTTTTCAAAATCACCATCTTGGCAAATGTCAAAATTCCCTTATCATAGGTAACAAGAAGGCTGGATAACTCTTTGTTCAGGATTTGCTCATACGCCTCAACACTCATTCCTTGAAAGTGAGAAGGAAGTTTGATGTCAATTGCCGCAAAATCAAACACATCTACAATCTCTTGTAATCTTTCAGGAAAAGTTCCATTTGTTTCAAGGTAAGTGAGGAAGTTATGCTCCTTCAATTTCCTCGCAACTTCATAAACAAATAGATGTTGTAGCAAAGGCTCTCCACCTGTGAAAGAAATGCTGTGCAAATCATTACTCACCTTCTTCAACACCTCATCAACAACTTCATTAACATCCATCCACCTTCCATCCACCTTTGCATACTTTGTATCACAGTAGTTGCAGTTCAAATTGCATCCTGCAAGCCTAATGAAAATTTGCCTCTTTCCAGCAAGTAAACCTTCACCTTGAAAAGAGGAAAAGATTTCAACAATTCTACCCTTCATCTTAACTCACCTCCCATAACAACCTCTCCTGCACATACCTCTTACTCACTCCTCTGTTAACAGTAATGACTGTAACTCCTCTCTTCCTCAATCTTTCTACCCAATCCTTATCCAAATCCTCTTCCTTCACCAGCACCTCAATTCTCTTCACCACAAAGGCATAGAAGATTGCTGGCTCTTTGTCCATCCACGCCTTCCTATGTGCCAGTAGAATTTTTGTCCTTCCAATTTCCAACCCTTTTGGAATTGTCGCAACTAACTTACTCACACCCATTTTCTCCGCCTCCAAGATAAAGTATTGTGGAGTGTAAAAACGCTCTCCCACCCACATCAATCCATATCTCTCTCCTTGCTTTGGATGACAAACATAGCAATACTCATCACATTTGCATTCATTATGCTCTCCTGCGTATCTGTGCCAATTAAGCCACTGAAAGCCTCTATGGAATTTAATACCTGCACCGCATACAGGACATGGTGTGAGTTTGTATGGTAGCCTATCGCAAGGAAGAGAAATTCCGCTCCCACAGAGGTAGTAGAAAACTCTTCCCTCTCTTGAGATTTTTCTAAATCCACATCCCCTCATATCCTCACCATCATAAACCTCCGCATCCATACAAACTCACCTCTCAAATCAATCTACTTTGTCTTAAACTTTGTTGTCTGCTGAATTTGAAGTAAGGGAGGAACTTCTTGTAACACTCCTTAGTTGCGTGCCCTTCCTCGTAATACATCATCATCTCAATTGCCTTAGTTGTCTCATCCTTGCAGAAACTCTCAACATACTGAAGAAATAAATCTTTGTCATCACACAAAGCATCTAAAACATGTATGTATTTCAGGAAAGTGAAGAGATTGTGTAAAACGAAAAGTCCTACTGCATCATTTTCTCCTTTACAAAAATCTGCATACGAAACCTTACTGCAAACAGGACAATCGCAAGGCAATCTCCTCATGTTTGGTGGATTTCTCCTTGACGGTATCTGAATGCGAAAAGATGTAGGTGCATAGAATATGGTATAAATCCTATTCGCTCCGTAAGTTGAGGGAACAGTGCTGTCAAATGTTACACTCTTGAAAAAGTATGTTGAGTAAATTATCACCGGAATTACATGTAAGCCGGAACCGAGGAAAATATGTGTTCTTTCTTGCTCCTCTCTTTCATGAATGAAGATGACTTGCAAAGCAAATACCATAGGGTCGTCAATAGGTTTTGGAGCAAGAGCATATCCATCAAGTTCAATACTCTTTGTGCTGTTATACCAAATCTCCAAATGCTCTAACTTAGTTCCTTGCAGAGGTTTCAATAAGATGAGTTTGTCGCTTCTTCTGTTTCTCTCCGCAATCTCGTAGTTTCTTGCAGATTTCTCTGCACACTTCTCAACAAATGAACTATTGGGAATGGAATTTATAGAGGATACAGGAGGAACATCAAGAGCAATACCAATATCACAGTTCGCTTCCTGCCACCTCAAGATGCTGATTGGCTCAAGCCAGTCAATCTTGCCTGTTAGTATCTGAAATCCTCCGCTGTCTCCGACTACCAAAACATCATTTTCAATAAGCATACTATCCCTACTCTCTTTCATGAAATATGGTGCAGAGAGGAGAATTGCAGGATACTTATAGCCTGAGATGTTGTTACTTGACCACCAAAAACATTTTTGTGTAAGTCCAACGAGCGGACCAGGAACATATGTTACTTTCCCACGCATACAGCAACACCCTCAACAAAACTCTCTGTATACTCTCACAGCAATTTCCCACTCATTACCAGTTAGGAGCGGGTCTTTTGTATTGTTAAGAAGGAAGGCTTCTGTCCTCTCAACGCATGTTCCGCACTTCAAGCATGGTCTCTCCCCTCCAACATAGCAACTCCAAGTCCTTGAATAATCAACACCTAACTCCAACCCAAGTTTCACAATCTCTGCCTTTGTCATTCTGACAAACGGTGCGTAGACTTCAACGCCATGATGTGTTGAAATTTCACTCATCTTACTCAAAGCGTTGACAAATTCCTCTCTGCAATCTGGATACACTACCCTATCATTATGATGTGCCGCATAATAAACCTCATCTAATCCTAAATCCTCTGCCCTTGCAATTGCAAAACTCAAGAAAATCAAATTCCTTGCCGGAACTACTGTCACCTTCTGTGTCTCCTCAGTGTAGTGTCCTTCAGGAATGTCAAGGTGTTTTGATGTGAGTGCAGAACTGAAAAAAGGAAAATTGATGGGAATGATGAGGTGTGTCTTGCACAACTTCTTTCCCCAATACCTTGCAAACTCTAACTCTTTTTTGTGTCTCTGATTGTAGTCAAAGGAAAGTGCATGAACTTCTTTTCCTTGATGCTTGAGGTAGTGCAGGAGTGTCGTGCTGTCAACACCGCCGGAAAGTATCAAAACACACTCTTCAGCCATACACCCATCACCTCTCCATCAACTCAAGCGTTTCATGCCTTAATATAGCATTCTCCTTGAAAAGACCACGCACAGCGGATGTTGTCACAACAGCATTTGCCTTCACTCCTCGCATCCTCATACAGAAGTGCTCTCCCCTCATCACTACCATCACATCACCTGAACCGACGAGTTTGATTAGATTTGATGCAACCAGTTCTGTTGCATCCTCTTGTAATATTAACTGTGATGTCGCATCATACACCACTCTCACTGGCTTTGATAATCCTACCACCTTCCCTTTTGGAATGTAGGCAATTGAGGTGTTGTAAACAACTGGAAGTAAGTGATGTGGACAAAAAGAGAAAGATTTGATGTTGCTGATAATCACTAAATCACTCTGTTGTGTGAACCTCACTGGCTCTTCCTCGTATTTGTTGCCAAGAATGAACTCCTCAAGCATGTCTGCAACTCTTCTTGGCGTGTCCTTGAAATTCTCGTCATTCAAGTCACAATTAAGTCCTTGCAGAATTAGTCTCACTCCCTCTTCAATCTGCTCCCTCTTCAATAAGTTCTTTTGTGAGTTCATCTTCAAACTCCTCCTCTACTTCTTCACCCTTCTCACCAGCCTCAACACCGACGCTCTCTTCCTCGCTCACTACCTTCTCCTCAATCTCTTCACCAATCACTAACCTTGCAAGAAAGAGATTAATCGTATAATCATTTGTTTTATCAACAACAATCAAAGGGCTATCCTCACCGAGTAGAATTGTAACCTCATTCATAATCACTGAATTGAATACCTTCTTCAGATAGTTTGTGTCAAACATATAACTACCACTTCCAGCATCACCTACCTCTGCAATCTTTGTGGAGAACTTGTAGCCATCCTCACTTCTCTGCTCAACATACAACTTTCCTCCATCCACCATAAATACTGTTCGCTCAATTCCAAGGCTCTCCAACTCCTTCTTCAGCACTGGAATTCTTGCTCTCACTGTAGGATGTAAGTCCTTGACCTTCAGATTGTCGCTCTCATCAAGTTCTGCAAAGTTTGGAAGCCTAACTTCACTCTGCTCCATGAGTGGAATGCTCACTCTCTCCTTCTCTGTGGAAAGTTGCATTTCATTACCATCCTTATCCACCTTGATAATATCTCCCTTCATACTCCTCAAAATCTTCAAAACTCTCTCCGCATCAAATGTGATGTCTACCGTGTCGTTGATATCATACTTCACAAAGAAATGTTTCGGAAATCTTCCATAACTCATCACAACACTTGCATCATCTATATTCACTGCATACACATGTGTAGACTTTAAGGTCATTCTAACAACCCTAATAACGGTGTCTATACTTAAAGCCCTAATCACACTCTCAAACCTTCTCCTCTCTATCTCAAACACAAAAATCACCTCCCAATCCAGAGCCAAAAAATATAGGAGGAGAGGAGTTTATTCCTCCTCTCGCTCCTCAATCTCACTCAAGTATTTCTGTATGTCACTCGGCGTAAGTGTTAGAACTATGCCATCTCCCTCGCTCCGCACCTTCAATCCAAGTATTTGCTTTATCGCATCTTTGACGCGTTTGACTTGCATTTTGTATGATGGTTGCTCGCCTGACTTCCCGCTCTCCGCAATCTTCTGCACCAAACTCTTCTTTAGGTAGAGTTTCACTTTCGCACTTTTCGCTGTTGATGCTGCGATTTTTCTCGCTTCATCAATATTCTTCTCAACTGCCTCTCTTATCGTCTTCTCTACCACCTCTGCCATCAACTCATAGTTCCACCTTGCTCCCCTGCCTTTACTAACACCAGATACAACAAACTCCATTTCCTCACTCATTTTCACATCACCTCCCTTCTACTCTTTCTTTTCAAATAAAATCTCATATATGGGAAAGATGTTTTCCACGAAATCCCTGAGAATGTTCACAACTCTTTCTCTCTCCAAAGCGGCTTTGCACCACCCAATAATCGTGCACTTATTGAAGTGAGCGACAAACTTCTGCAACTCCTCGCCTTCACTGAAAATCACCTCCTCTTCCTCTAATCCCACTGACGGAGGGAGAATTGCCTGAATGAACAAATCCCCCTTATAACTAAGGATATTGTCGTCATCCTCAAAGTATGGAGTAAATTGGTGATAAACCTTATTAAAGAAAGAGAGAGGAAATGTCGCTGTTTTCATTACTCACTCACCTCTCAATACTTCTGACAACACCCACCTCTCTAAGTATCCACAAAGACTTTCAGTGTTCTGCCTCATGTTCTTTACTATAGTCCTCATATCTTGTATTGTTGCTCCTTTACCTTCCTTGTATGCAAGGAATAGTTGCTGTAATTGCTTCACAGAAGTAAGGAGGCTGTATGCATGCTCCTCCACTGTTAACACACAATTCTCAATCTCCTTCTCCACCTCTCCTTCTACTTTCTTCATTCCTCACTCACCTCCTCACAAATATTAAGCCACTCAATTCTACCTTTCCCTTCCTGAAGAGTTGTGTTATCACATCACTCTGCCTCTTCACCCGCCCTTTCTCCTCCTTCCTCTTTATCCACCGAACAAATGTCCCTTCCACTCTTCTTCCATTCACCTTAAAACTGCACAACTCTCTGCATAACTCAAATGCGAAATTGTAATCCACTTCCTCTATTGTTCCTCTTTTCTCGCCACTTCTGAACTTCCTAAATGCCAACTTCGTCTTTGGAAAGAGGAAATAGGTGATGAGTGGCTTCTCATCCTGAAATACTGTCAAATCCAGACATCCTTTCATTCCTTTCATCCTCCTCATTCTTCATCACCTTCCATCAAAATCTCCTCCAAGTATCACTTTCACATCACATCACCTCCTCTCCGCTCCAGAATTTCCTCTAAAACTGCAATTGCTTTTTGACCCCTCACACTTCGCTTGACCTCAAGAAGGCAGGCGTCTGCCCACCAAAATAGACCGATGATTTCAAAGTCCGCTGTTGAACTTATGTTTGAGCGGAGCATCACAAGTTCGTCGTTGTCTCGCACTATGAATTCAGCCTCACCATCTTCCTCGTTCCACTTCGTAACAACGCTGGAGGGAACGATGTCCATTATTGAGAGGTTGCTGGAAAGGATGCGATGTCTACCAGTCAGCGTCTCAAGCAGTTCTACACTGAACCATCCCCAGCCAACGGCGTATGTTTCAACATCCATTTTTTTGATTGTCCGAGTGCATGCAAGCAACTCCTTCACTGCATCTCTGTATTTCTCTGGAACACTGTCTATTATCTCCACTCGTATCTTAGCTATCTTCTCAATTGCATCTCTGAGCTCTCGCCACACACCTGGTGTTGTAGGTGCAAAATGGTGTGCCACTGATTTTAGTATCGCAATCTCCTCTGGAAATCCGCTATTCAAATATTCCTCAAACTCATCCTTTATCCCTTTCATCCTACCCATCCTACTTCACCTCCTCTCTGAAAAGGAGGAGGAGAACATCGCTGTGTATGCGAGTGGAAACAGGTTGCAGAAGTGAATACACGCCTCCTCTACTCTCCACTCCACATCCATACACCCATCCTTCACAACCCTTCGCTCTCTGACAATCGTTGCATACTGCTTGCAGAAAGGACATTTTGCAACCCATGTTTCTCTGTTTCCATTTCTTTCCACAAACACAACATCCACATATCCTACCCCACTCATATCCACACATCCACCTCCATCACGGGGCTTACCTTCACTTGGTAAGCCCTTGCGTGTGGAAGTGGGAAAAGAAAAGGAAGGAAAAGATTTGCCTTACTTCTTCATCTCCTTCAACTTTTCTCTCCTTGCCCATGCATATAGTTTTGCGTATGTGAAGAATGTATCTGCATCTTGGAAATTGCCAGCAAGTAATGCCTTCTCTATACTTCTGCAATGGCTTGCGATGCGCCTCTCTAACTCACTCACTGACTCCTTCTTGAACTCCTCAATTCTCCTCTTCTTCCAATTCTGCATCCTCACCATCACTACCGCCTCCTTACTCCACCACCAAATACTTCTTTGGCAGATGCTCCAAGTCCTCATCCGTTAATGAGATGTTGGTGATGTAGTATTCATTTCCTGAAAGAAAGCGAACATACACTTGCTTGAACACCTGTGTGAATTCGCCTCTGTCTATACTACCTGCATCTCTGAGTATTATGTCTCCTTCACGCACTATGTTTCGCAAAATGCTGTATGCTTGTCTCAGTTTTATCAGGTCAAAATGCCAGTGTTTTGGAATATTGAAAAATGCCTGTAATGCTCGCACTACTTCTCTCTCCTCCCACTCATCCATTCTTCAACACCTCCTTACACCCAACCTATATCTTCTCCACTCCTCCAATATCCTCTCACCAAACTCTGCCACTCTGTATGAGGATGTTACTTCCTTTTGCTTCCTGACCCATCCAAGTCGCTCAAGGACTTCAAGATACTCTCTGATTTCCTTACCATCAAAGATTTCCTTGGCTTGTTGGTGGATTTCACTCACAGAAGCCCATTCACTCTCTCCTCTGGCGTTTGAGTTGTCATAAATGATTTGGAGAAGGAGTTCAAGTCCTGCCATCTTTCAGCACCTCCTCCCTTTCTCACTCTTCTGTCTTTTCTCAATAACTTTACCAATATTCCACTGACTGTTACATGAACAACGAACTCGCACAAGTTCGCCCACATCTATGTCCTTCTTCCTGCTCCGCATCTCTTTGATTTTTCCACAAGCACGACACTGCACCTTGTAGATAGGCATCCTCACATCAACACCTCCTCAAATCACCAGTCATCGGAAGCACTCCTTCCTCCATAATACTTCGCAGGAATTTTTGCTGAATTCCTGAAACTCTTCCATTCACAGTTGTTGCGTTGAATGGCACTTTGAGAAATCGCTCAAAGAACTCCTCATAGCACATCACAGGAACTTCGTATGCTTCTTGCACTGTCTTCCTCCCTTTCTCTGAAATCCTTATGTATCTCCACATCGGCACAACATACAACTGCCCATATCTCTGCACAATTCTGAAGATGTTGTTCTCATACCTCACCAGCCCTCTCGGAGAAACTGGCTCCTTGATTTGTCTCCATGATGCTCTCTTTCTCTTCCTTGCTTCATTTCCCCTCACACCAGAGCCATTCCCTTCGTCAGCACTGCTCTCATTCCTCGCTCCATCCTCACACCACACACTCTCATACAACCGCTCCAGCACATCCAACTCATCCATTCTCATCCTATCCAGCACCTCCATCCAGAGCCTCCCCCACTCCTTGCGGTAGTGAAGGGAGGATGTGATTGAAAAAATAAAGAAAAAAAGAGGATGGAGCAATCACTCCTCATCCATAGAGGAGTTCACCACCTCTGACACTGGGATTGGGTTCAGCCCCGTCGCCACCTCGCCTGCCTCGCGGGGGTGCGTCCCCTTCCACCCCCGCTCACCAATCTCCTATTCTCGCCGACTATTTAAATAACCTTTGTTCGGGCAAAGAAAACTTTACATGTCCAAAACATTTATAATGGAGTATGCACTCCACTCCTCCACCGCCCTCCGTTAATACTTGTCGCTGTAGTCTGTATTAAGTGTGTCTGCTGTGTCCGCACCACAGTGCTTCAACTGTTCTGTGCTTGCGTAATAATAATATAATAATTACTACTTACTACTTATACTACATATTCCACTTATACAGAAATTACAGAATACACATATACTCATATTCCACATATAAGAGATTCCACATATAAGAGAAAAGAGAGATAAATGAGTATTTGTTACAGATGTAATAGCAGTAATCACAGAATACACATATCATTCATTATCTCTCTTTCTTTCTCTCTTTATTTCATATAATCCTAACTCAATCAACTTCTCTCTTAATGTGTAGTAGTTCATATCCAGTAATTTGGATATTGCTGAAAGATTTAATCCAATCTTTAGGTAGTGCTTGATTTGTCTTATTTGCTTATCTGTTAGAACAATTTTTGGACGACCGATTTTCTTTCCTTCTCTTCTTGCTCTCTCCATTCCTTCATAAATTCTCTGTCTTGTTAATTCTACCTCTCTCTCTGCCATCCAAGCAAAGAAGGAGATTATGAGTTTTCTCACGCTCTCCTCTTGTGTGTTAAGAAATTGCTCTTTCTCGCTCACACTATATACTCTTACGCTTAATTCTTCCTCTAATTTCTTTATCATCATCACTGTGTCAAGCATATCTCTCCCAAGTCTTGAAATCTCATACACATACAGCCTTATCTCTTCCTCTTCTCCTCTTTCCTTTCTGATTTGATGAATGTATGCTAATAACTCCTTAAATCCTTTCCTCTTCTTTGCTGGAATCACTCCACTCACTCCAACATCCATAAAGATTTTTACTTCTTTATCCTCTCCAACAAATCTTCTGATTGCTTGGACTTGATTTTCTGGATTTTCTTCGCTTCTTGAAACCCTTACATACCCAATATACACCGCCACCTCCGAACTCACCTCCTTTCCTTCTCAAATACACCATCTCTTCTACTGCTCCAAATCTCATTTGAAAAATGGTGTTTTGATAGATAAAAACTTTTTGAGAAACCTGGATTTTTCAAACTCTCAAAAACAATTTGGAAAAGACCCCATTTTTCAAATCGGAGATGCTTGCTTTTTGCGATTAAAAAGAGAAGAGTAGAGATTTCACAAAAATAAAGCAGTAGAAGCGTTTTCTGCAAATCCTGCTGTCGGTGAGGGTCAGGGTCTATTTCCATAATTCTCTGTATGCTTTTGTCGTTGGTAGTTGTGTCAGATGCTTGAGATTTTGTGCATCTCTGTGGCTTATCAGGCAAGTGCAAAACGAAAACTTTATATATTATGGAAGGAAAATCAAAAATAACAAACAAAACTCCAAGCACATGATTTTATTATATTTGTGTGAGATGCTTTGTTGACGATAGCCCTGTTTACGCTTGTTAAAACGCATGTTTTCAGAAGGGCTGGAGACGAAATTCACTGTCAGCAGATGACCCTCCATTTTTCTTTCTCTCATGGAAAGAATTTTTGCGGCGTGAGAAATTTCTCTTCAGCATCTCAACTACGGGGCTTCGTGCCTCTCTGTGTCGGGAAGTGTGGAGGCTCTGATTTGAGTAAGAAGTCTCATGCTTCTTACCTCTTCGTGAGATATGCACTCATAAATTCTAACTCAACATCTTTACTTCAAAGGTAGGTGTGGGAGAGTTGAGAGGCACTACTTCTTAAACACCACTTTCCACCCTCTCAACTCTCCACCCTCCTTCAGTCCTTGCAAGATTTCAAATGCTTTCACATCCGACACAATCAACTTCCTCTTTCCTTTCTTCACTTGCCTCTTTGAGAATGACCATGCATACACTTGCCAATCTTTGTTTGGTGGCTTGCACAGTATCAGTTCAGAATGCTTTGTCCTTCCAACATCCTTAATCCTGAACTTCCATCTTTTCTTTGTCTTCGGTGATGCTCTGTGATACCTCTTCCACCACTCACCAATATGCAATACCACTCTGTTTGGTGTTTCTTTGACTTTTGGCATTTCTCACTTCATCTTCCTTTTCCTTCTTCTACTCCTCTTCTTTCCTCCTTCGCTCTTTGCCTTCTTTGATGCATCTATTGCAACTGACAGCAACTCACGCTCCCT
>Ga0190309_1000246_pt1 | contig 16041 bp, 17 predicted proteins | sample 48700767_MG_FD_161656 | JGI IMG/M metagenome (GOLD analysis project Ga0190309, IMG submission 161656) | Hydrothermal vent sediment bacterial communities from Southern Trench, Guaymas Basin, Mexico - 4870-07-6-7_MG | ecosystem: Environmental > Aquatic > Marine > Hydrothermal vents > Sediment ... | reverse complement strand
GGGGGAAAAAGAGGGGGGCTAGCGGCCGGTCGTGGCGTGCGGCACGCAGAGCCCCAGCTCCCTGCGGAATTCCCTTATGTACTCGGCTATGGCGAACCTTATCAACTCGGACTTACTGGGGAAGTAGGAGAAAAAGAGAGGAGCGACTACTCCACGATCGAGACGTATATGCCCTTCCTGATCTCGTTCGCCAGTACTGCAAGAGCGCACCCTTCAATGTCCTTAAAGGGTGCCCTACTTAGTACGTACCAGGCGCACTCTCTCCCAAGGCACTCCCTCTTGAGCAGGGGGCACCACTTGGCCATAGGGCCATCACCGTGTCATTTGGCGATATTGTCTTATTTAAATGTTGTGCTATGATTAACTAGAGTGATATCGGGCAATAATGCAGTATAATGGAACAAAAGAGGGGAAAGCTAATAGGCTGGGCGGAGACTAATAGGCACGGGTGAGAGAGTGCCGGACTTCCCCAGGGTGGCCCTGACGTACAGCGACGTGGTCTCGGGATGCCAGGAGGCGCTCACCAACCAGGGATACACCACGACTAGGGCCTCTAGAATAGACAGGCTCTCCCACATCGAAGCGCACAGAGACCCCGTCGAGGGGACAGCCTCTTTCCTGACCACGGACACCTACCCGAAGACCGTCACGATCATAGACACCTCGGGCCTAGCGGACGTGGCCGGCAAGCAGCACTTGGTCGAGGGGTTCGTGGATCTATCTGCCCTAGCCTCCGGCGAATCCGTCAAGATCCGCGAATCTATGATAATCAAGAGCGGAGGCGACTTCAAGACGTACGCGGAAGAGACCTACAACGGACCAGTATCCCCTCCGCTGTGCTACATCCTCACTAGGCCAGGCAGGTACGGACTGAAGATAGAGTTAGTTATGGAGAGCGCACCGGCAGCGGACAGATCTCTCGACTACCAGCTACTAGTCAAGGTGGTGGAGTAGGCTATGAAGGGAGCTACCTGCCACCCGCCCCTGTACCGCGATCCGGAGGTGTCCACCGATCTCCTGCCCGAGTACCCAGTGGCGCCCGCGCCGCCCGTGCGGGAAGTGATCTTCAAGGAGACTAAAATATTCATAGAGAAGATGGCTAGGACGATAGAGATAGCGCCCGAGTAGGTGGTCGCATATGAGGATGCTGGAGATATGGCGGTTGGCGCCCAAGCCTAGGCGCGTCTGCGCAATCGGAGAGGAGTTGTTTAAGCGATATCTCGAAGAGAAAAAGAGATCATTAAAGAACGATCTAGGCACGGACTGGTTCGGCCGCTTCCTAGCGGCGCTCTTCAAGAACACGCCACTGAGTGGTAGCGAGACGTTCGATGCTTACGATACTAGCGGCGCATCACATACTATAGAGGTAAAATTTTATGCGAGATCGTACCAGTTCAACGCCACAGGCGACTGCGATGTAGGATGCTACATAGGCATAGGCACGGGGACGACGGCGCCCACGAAGACGGATTACAAGCTCGCATCCGAGGTCGAGAGGAAGGCCGCGAGCGCGTCGTACACCGATGGGGGGGATTACGTCAAGGTGTGCGCCTCCTTCACCCTAAGCACCACCACGACCATCTGGGAGGTGGGGCTATACTACAAGTGCGGCTACGATCACGGAGGAAGTGTTGGCCCCATCATACTCCTAGACCGGACCGTGTTAGATTCAGGCGTCGATTTCGAGGCGGGAGTGCCGATGGGAGTGTGCTACAAGATCGCGATCTGAGCTATGGCGGGTATAGCTTGGCGTTGATAGTATAGCCAACATCTTTGGTGATCGAGAAAGCTACATCAAAACCCCAGACAGGAATGTAGACATCTGCTTTGTAATCAGGGTGACAAGTACCAGGCGGAGCAACGGAATTATATGTAAGCCGCAATATTATGACAGATCTGATAGTCGTGTCGCTATTGGCCACGAACGACACGGAGACTATGTACGTAGTTCCGCTAGCCACCTCGTTCCAGGAGAATGGACGCCTGCCTATCGTCCCCTCTTTGTCGTTGTGCCCTAGTGTCGGTATTATCGTATCCAAGGACGAGGGGGAATCCAACGGCCAAGGATTTAGACCGACATCTCCGTAACTAAGCGATATGTCCGGCATCTCGGCCAGCTCGGAGGTGAACATCGCGCCCACGCTATACTCTTCGCACCACCACAGACCAATATCGGTCGCAAGATAGCAAGTCGCGACAGCCTGGCCACCACCATAGTACGCCGGATCGATCGCCATATGCCTGCTCCTTGATCCCCTGCGGATTATCTCGAAAGCCTCCCTCCTCAGCTCCCTCCAGTCGATCCCCCTCCTCTCTAATTCCTTCCTGCACCTGCTACACGTCATAGCCTTCCTCGAGGCCCGTAAGAGGGCGAGAGCGAAAGCCAGCTCGTCTGGATCGATCAGCAATGGATCCCAGCCATCGCTATACAATATCCTACCCGTCTCCGTCTCGATGAGTTCTATTTCGCTACACAGCATATGCCCATCACCCCGTCGTGGTTATGGTGGCCTCCTCTCCCATCGTGACCAGTTCCTCTGCCATCTCGCTCTCCACCCACGCTTCCTCGTTGATCAGCGGGACGCAGACCACCTCCAACTCCGCTAGCTTACTCGCGATCTCGCTATTGATCGCTTGCTGCTTGTTCCAAGCATCCACGAAGAGATTGTGATCCTTTGCATAGTAGAAATCCCCGTGCTTCACATAGCGCATCTGGGCTATTATGGATTGCAATTCCGAGATGAGATCGTCGAGCGCGGGATCAGGGCCTAAGCCCGCCTTCTCTAGCAATGCATTCAATAAATCGCGGAGCGACTTGTTGGTGTCGTCTTGCTCCTTCCAGTTGTCCACGTGGTCGTTGTGGTCTTCCGGCTCGAAGACATCCACTAGGTCTATCACCTTCCTTAACTTCTTCATATCCACTCACTCCTTTACGAAGACGTAATCGAAGGATTTGTAGGTTCCGGCGGTCTGCTGTAGGGTCACCTTGATGCCGTAGACAGTCAATCTGGGGAGCACGTACTGGGCTGGGAGGGATTGCGGACCCGAGTACGTCTCCTCCGCGTACTTCTTGTATGGCTTTCCAGGTCCAAATTTCACGTAGGCCCTTATGACTACTTCATCACCGGTCTCCATGTTTTGGAGGTCTATATAGCCATGGACGACTGCGAGCTCCGTATATTCCACTACCGTCTGCTCGGTTCCATCCGCCTCTAGGGTGCCTTCTGCAATAACTTCTCTCGGCACGGCCACCACCGCTCCCAGTCTCTCGAATATCTCTTCGTCGCTAGACAGTTTTATTCCTAGTGCAGAGGCGATCTCCCTCAGGACCAGCTTGTCCCTCCCCCTGTACATATATCTTAGGTAGGTCCCCTCCGCCTCCAGCCTGAGGGCGTTGCCCTTGAACCTCTGGGTCAATTGCCAGAGTTCTAGGGCGTACCAAGTGTATTCGTGCACCAAGTGGGTCTCGACACCGCGAGCCCAGAGTATCTGCTTGACGGTATCGAGTATGTGCTGGTAGGCAGCTTGGTAGTACTGCATCTTCTCGAGACCCAATTGCTTCGTCGATTCGAGATGCGCCGCGATGATGGAGGGCGACATCTTGGCATCCCACATCCTGCTCCGCTGGGTCGGGGATTGGACGACCGAGCGCCTGCGCCTCTTGGGCAAGGCTACCGACCTCTGCTTTCCCTATCGCGCCATCGAGATATTAGCGTTCCTTCCGTAGCTTCTTCATAGCTTGCCCACCCTAAGCGAACTTCAGGGCCGTCATCTTCCTGTCGTGCCTCCTCAGCAGCTCGTAGATCTCGTCGATAGTATATTTTAAGGCGTCTAACTGCCACACAAGGTTCTTCATAGTCCTGTCTATCGTTATCTTGGCCTCTAGGGGGGTATAGCCCTCCTTGGTTATCTTGACGGTGTATGGGTTGTTGTCTATGGTCTCGGTAGGAGTGTAGGTTATGCTCACTATGCTGTGCTCCGAGATTTCGCCATTAGCGTCCGTAAGCTCCCTAAACACTAGGTTACCGTTCTTGTCGTAAACCTCGACTAAAGCCCCCTCAATCGGGTTACCATCCTTGTCAGTAACTCTAACCTTGAAGGTGTAAGCCCTTTCGATTTTAGCGTTCTCTGTAGGCGTTCCTCCCCAGTATATTCTCCATTGGTCTGCCCAGCAGTCGTTTAGCCTTACAGTTGCATCCAAATCAATCGTGCTTATTGTGTAATAGTTCTTCGCAAACCTTGAGTTAGATACAGTTACACTAAAAGTACTGTAAGCGAAAAGCCCCGCGTCGCAGTACTCTACTATAACGTTGGTTATCGGGTACTCCGATGTGGTTCCGTAGTTCCATCCTCTAGTGGCATCCTGGATAACTACCTCGTTCACGTCCAAATACTTTGTCATCTTTATGCCCGATGCCCCACCCACTATTCTGCAAGACCAGATCTTATTGACCGAGCCATCCTCCAGCCACAGATTGTGGCTTAACTCCTTTCCCGGTTCGTTGATTATTACAGACCCACCTAGCTTCATCTCTGCCTCCGCTCTGACGTGGATGATGAAGGCGTAGTTGTTGAAGACGACATCCCTAACTATTAGTATGCAACCACTATGCCCAGTTCGCGTATCCTCATCAACTTCTCCGAGCTGGAAGTAGGCATGTCTCAGAATATCGAATACTGCCTCGTGGTAGTCTAGTTCCACGTCCGAGGTGAAGATAACAGCTTTCAATGTATCCTTGAAGTAAGTCCACGTAGAGCCGTCTCCTATCTGGAGCTTTGCTTTGAAGACGTAAGTATTTTCTGTAGGCTTCTCCACTACCCCCCATCCTTGGTTCACGCTCTCGTTATAGATATCCTCGAACGTGCACGGAGCGCTCTCCGAGAACCCGACGACGGTTATCGTGTTGGTGGAGGGGTCATACGATATCGGCATCAGCTAATCCACTCCTCGGTCTTCTTTATCAAGTTCCCCTGTGCGTCGTACTCCAGCTTGATCCTCTTCCTCCTACCAGTCACCTTGTCCGTCTTGATTATCTCTACGAGATTCCCCTCCGCGTCGTAGACGAACTCGGCATCCGTCAGATCGGTCTCGACGCGCTCCAGGGTCTCCGCCAGCGCCCTCTTCGTGCCGCGATACACCGCCTGCTCGGACACTACCAATCTCCCCAATAACACTTCCCAGTCGGATATTTGAATACCTAACCGCTTCGCTATCTCCCTGAGCGTCGTCTCGTCCCTCCCCCTGTAGAGGTACTTGAGGAACGTGGCATCCGCCTCGATCTGTAGCGCCCGCGATCTGTATCTCTGGGTGGCCTGCCAGATCTCGCACGCGAACCACATATACTCGTGGATCAGGTGGGGCTCCTGTCCCTTAGTGCACACGACATCCTTTACTAGCGATATCAAGTGCTCGTGGACCGCCTGGTAGTACTGTATCTTCTCCAGCGCCATAGGCTTGGTGGCCTCTAGGTACGCGGCGTAGGCGGTGGGGGACATCTTCTTGTCCCACATCCTCGCTCTGTTCGCGGAGGTCCTGTGCAGGATCTTCCTGCGCTTCTTGCCCATGCCCGATCGATGATATAATCCCCCCGGTCGTTTATTAATTAAAGGAACGTGTTAGGGGTTGATCGGCATGCCCGTGGTCGAATCCCCCGACGGGTTCAGGTGGTGGATAGAGAGACCTGAGGACAGGCTTGTGTTGAACTTCGGGGAGATCGCGGTGTGGGATTTCATAGCAGACATAGCGGGAAAGGACAAGGTGTTCGTGGATGTCGGCGCCCACGTGGGAGAGTACGCCATCAGGATGGCGAAGTTCTTCAAGGAAGTGATCGCCGTAGAGCCGCACCCTAGAGCTAGGGCCGTCCTAGAGAAGAACATCGAGTTGAACGGGATAGGGAACATCACCATCTTGCCCTTCGCGGCCGGAGACCGCAGGGGGAAGGCGATCCTCCACGACCGCGGGGGATCCTCGAGCCTGCTGGACGTGGAGTGGAGCAGGGAGGAAATAGAAGTCGATGTAGTGAGACTAGACGATATCATCCAGAAGGCAGACGTGATCAAGATCGACGTAGAGGGCTACGAGGGATTGGTGGTCAAGGGGGCCAAGAGATTGATAGAGGCGTGCAGGCCCGTCTTGATCATAGAGCACCACGAGAACAGGGGATACCAGAACGTCCCCCTGCGCAGGGAGGATATCCGCAAGCTACTGCCCGACTACGTGGCACTGAACTTGGATGATGTCCATTGGGCCTACGTGCCCAGGGAGATGCCCCCGAGATTGGTTAGCTATGGCGTGGCGTGCCATTGGGCGAACCGCGTATTAGATAACCTGAGACAAGGCAGGGAGTGGTACATAGGGCTACCCGAGACTTGGTGGTACGGCGCGAATCCCGTGGATTTCTTCGTCGCGATATTCGACCGCGCGGAGAGGGAGCCGGTGTGGAGCAATAGGATATGGTTCGCGGATTACGAGCCCCCTCCGCTAAACCTGGAATTCGACTGGGACTGGCTGATAATACTAGACGCTTGCAGATATGACTACTTCAAGTGGATCTGGTGGTACGAGCGCGTGGAGCCCAGGCTGGCGCCCGATTCCTGCACCGTCGGGTTCCTGGGGAAGATGCCGGATTTCGAGGACGCGGTGGTGGTGACCGGCCATCCGTTCGTCATCGGCAGAAGAGACAAATTCGCAAAGGTGATAGACGCTGGATTCGACTTCGATCTGAACACGTGCCCGCCCCACTACATCACCAAGATCGTCAGAGAGAGGCTAGGCGAGCTACTCAGGTACCCCAGGAGGATCCTGTGGTTCCTACAGCCGCACCATCCCCACATATCGGATCCGAAACTGGATGCGGGCATATACGAGGATCTCGAGAAGAAGGCTCTCAACCCCCAGCAGAGGGTGGCTGAGATGTTCCGGCGTGCCAAGAAAGAGGGGATCCTGCCGGATAGCTACGTGGCCAACCTAAGGCTGGTCCTCGGGGAGATATGCGAGCTGATCGACTTCCTAGAGAGGCGCGACGCCTACAGGAGGATAGTGATAACTAGCGACCACGGAGAGGGATTGGGAGAGCCCTACCGAGAGGGGGAGGAACCCGTGTGGTCGCATCCGTGCGCAAGGAAGGAGCTAGAGCTTAGGTGCGTGCCATTCGTGGTGATCGAAAGATAGCAATCCATTTTAATCGAAACTGGTACCAGTTATCTCGGTGGGCAGGATGGGCAGGAAGAGGCGGAAGAGGGGGGAGGAGTATAGGGTGAGATTGAGCACCAACGATCTCCTGATACTGAGGAGAACCCTGAGGTGGTTCAAGGAGGATCACCCGAGACTGTGGTCGGAGGAGGCAGAGAGACTCCTCAGGAAGCTCGAGAGGGTGGAGAAGATGAGCGAGAGAATCAGAGAGAAAAGGATAGAGGCTATGCTGAGGAGGTCGGGGGAGAGGATAGAGAGGCTGGAGAAAGAACTGGCCGAGTTGAGGAGGGAGATCGAGGAGGGCGAGGAGCTGGCGGGGGAGATCGACAGAGAGTTTGAGAGAATCGATGAGGGTCTCGAGGAGGTCAAGTACAAGCTCCGCAAGTGGGATGAGGAGGTCCTGCCCGTACTCGAGAGACTGCGAAAGAGAGTATCAGAGATACCGTCTGACGATATCCGCTAGTCTCTTGCCCGCCATCTCCCACGTGAACCTATTCCTAACGTTCTTTGCCACGTGTTCCCGCACCCTAGCCTTGTAATCGTCTAGGTTATCCGCGATCTCCAAGATCCTGTCCACGGCCTTATCCACGATCACCTCGACCCCCCTTCCGCAATGGATGGGATTATCCTTCAGGACCCAAGGGCACGGCCTAGAGGGGACTAGGCAGAAGCCGGGGAGGTACTCGGTCCAGGGACCCCGATCCGCCGCCACCACCACGTTCCCCCTAGCTATGGCCTCGAGACCGTTGATCTCGAACCCCCCTCCCCTAGAGAAGAGGAGGTAGATGTCGCATAGGTCGTACAGCTCGAGCTTCTGCTCCTCAGAGAGCCAGCCGGCCACTATGATGCCTCCTAGGTGCCGTATCCTCCTGTGCGGCTCCCCGTTACCGGACATGAACTTGGCGACCAGCACGAGATCCTTGCGCTCCCTCCTGATCTGCTCGTATGCCTTGAGCACCAAGTCGAGTCCCTTCCGGTACTCGCTATGCCAGCAGAAGAACAGCATATATTTCATTTTCCTATGCCGCTTCAGATCGAGGAGATCTTTGAAGGATTGGATCTCGCTCGGAGGGGCGAAGTAGCTGGGATCCAATCCGTGGGGGACCACGCGGACTGGGACCTTGCAGCCGCTACTTACGTACGCCTGCCTAGCCCAGTCGGAGGGTACCACCATGCACTCCGCGTAGTGCGTCAGGGACACGGCTAGGTTGCTTATCTTGTCGCTATCCGCGACATCTATGCCTATGATGCCGCGTATCCTAGCCAGTAGCCTCTCGATCCTCTTGCTAGCCCTGACCATGACGTAGAAGAAGGGATGCAAGACGACGAGCGGCTTGGTCGCTGGGTAGATGTTCGGGAAGGCCAATTCGTCTATGGTGTACAGCCTGAAGTACTTCCGCAGCTCCTCCACGTGCCTCTCCGCTATCAGAGTGAAGGATACCTTGTGCCACATCGGGTAGACGTACCATATCATCACGGACCGCCCTAGAACTCCAGCATCACGTAGACGGTGACGTTCCCCAAGGATCTGATGTAGACCTGCCTAGGGTTGGGTATCTTGAGACACTCCTCGTCCCCAGGCTCCACCACGAACTCCTGCTTAGTCTCGTCCCCGATGTAGCATAAGTAGAGCACCCAGGATGGGAGCTTGACGTGGATCTTCTTGACGACCCTATCCACGTCGCTGAGCGGCACGGGCGTGGCTCCCACTTGTACGGTGTACGTATCTAGGTGCTGCGGCGGCGCTAGCTCCTGCTTGATCTCGAGGTAGTACTGGTCGATCTTCTCCTCGACGGCACCTAGAGCGTCGCTGAGATATCCGTAATAGCGATCCACCTTGCTCTCGATGGCGCCCAGCTCCTCCTTCACCTCGAGGTAGTACCGATCGACCTTCTCCTCGAGGCAATCCAACCGCGCGTGCATCCCAGCCACGTAGCCGTACAGTATGTCGAGCCCGTCCACTACCCTGTTCCACTCATCTGAATACAATGGCTCTGTGCCCTTGTGTCTCAATCCCAGCCAGCTCATCGCCTCATCTACCCTGCTCTCTCAATGGCCTTGGGGAGGGGGCGGGGGGGCGCCCAGAGGGGATCTCGATCCGCTTGAGCTTGATCGCCCCCGCGGTTTTTATCGTCTCGGAGATGGATTTCCCGACCAGATCCTTGAACTCCTCTGCCTTCTTGGCCACTGCCTCCGCTAGAGTGACCGGTCCATCCGGCTCGGACATCCGCACACCACCCGCTATTCCATATGCAGATCGCAGATTATAGCGTTACTCCGCCTCCAGGTAGCCCGCTAGCTCGTAGCGCCTGCGCCGCATGAAGGCTATGAACTTGTACGCGTCGATCTCCCACTCGTCGATCCCCCAGCCCTTCAGCTCCTCTAGGAGAGCCACGAACTGATCCCAGGTTATCAGGCCCTTGGCGTAGTCGCTTATGAGTTCCGTGATCTCGCGCTCCACTTCGTCGTAGACCGGCTTGATGCGTATGTACTCCTCCCACATCTTGTAGAGGAACTCCTTCTCTTCGTCGCCTATCGGCAGCGCATCTATCCTCTTCTTGACCTCGGCTAGCGCGAGCCTCCTAGCCATCGGCGAGTACTCCGCCATAGTCACCAGCTCCCTCGGAGTGCCCACTAGCTCCCTGTAGGCCCTGTGCCACCTGTCTAGGTTCGCCCTGTCCAGCAATAATGCCAGTTCCGCGTCCTCCCAGCCGTAGGGCTTGAGCACCTCTAGGAACGCGGCGAACATCTCCGCGTCGATCATGAAGTACTCGTAGAGGCGCCTAGCGCTAGTCAGCACCGCCCTCACTTCATCCACTATCGGCTTGATCTGTATGTACCTGGCCCAGATGGGCCTCCACTCGGCGGGGACGTTCCTCGCGTCGAACACCTTGGACATCAGCATCCTAGCCTCCGGCACCACCTCGCTCATCGTCGCTAGCATAGAGGGCGTCGGGATGTACTCCCTAGCGATCTCGCGCATGTCGTAGTACTTCTTGCGCAGATCCGCGACCGCCTTGAGCACGCCTATCTCCCTGTCGGTCCACCCATACTTCCTAGGGAGGGACATCGCGTCCTTCCACTCCTCCTCGGAGAGCACCCCCCTAGCGTAGGCCGTGATGACCGCCGTGATGTAGCGCTTGATCTCGTCGATCAGGGGCTTGGTCTCTATGTACTTGGTCCAGATGGGTCTCCACTCAGCCGGCACTCCCCTCTCCTCGAACACCTTGGGCGCCAGATTGGCCGCGCTCGGGACCACCTCGGCTATGGTGGCTAGCTGGGAAGGAGTGGGTATGTACTCCTTGACCACCACGCCCACGACCGCCTCGGCTATGTCCATTATCGCCTGCCTCTCCTCGGGCGCGAGCCTAGCAGCCTGCGCGAACACCTCCGTTATCCTCTCTATGTCCTCCTTCTTGACGTAGCCGAACGCGAGCCTGTAGATCAGCCAACCGAGCACTCTGTAGAACCAGTACCTTATCCTGCGGTAGGTGTAGACCACTCTAGCGGGCTCCCAGGCCGCTAGGATGCTATCTATGAACTTCTCGTCTAGCGCGTACTCCAGCTTGCGACCCGCGATCTCCTCGGATTCCGCCGCGAATCGCTCGTTTATGGTCTTCGCCAGCCCCTCTAGGTACTTCTTGGCGTCCTCCGCGCCTATGATGTACTCCCTGTATCCCCTCTCTATGTCCGACAGCATCTCGCGCCATACCCTAGTGTACCTGTCTAGGGCGGCGCGGAGTTCCAGCAGCTTGCGCTCGGCGGGCAGGTACATCACGGGTATGTTCACGTACCCGGTCTTCCACTCGCGCCCGGCTATGTCGAAGTAGGCCACTTTGAAGCTAGCCGTCACCAGATTGGCCATCAATTTATCTAGAGTGGAGTAGTCGGCTGCTCCCCAGCGGTAGAGATCCACTACTCCCGTCCGCAGGAACGTCCTCTCGTCCATGACCGCGTTCACGGTCTCCGCAGTGGCGACGATGGGTACGTAGTACGGATGCATCCCTGTGGCCTGGAGCAGTCTGCACATCAACGACAGATCCATAGAGACCTTCGGGTTCTCCTCTCTATCCTCGACTACCTTCACGAAGTCGGCTACAGGGCTCTTGATCCCGATCTCCTTGCCAGCCATGTGGTCGAAGAGACCCCACTTGGTCATCCACCTGATGTCGATCTTCCCTGGGATGTCGGCCTGCGCGTCTATGACCAGCCAGTTGTCGCTGGTGAAGTCTTCGATCCAGGCGAAGTTCGCGTAGTCGTGCCACTTCATATAGGACATCAGGGCGTGGAAGATCTTGCCGAACTCGAAGTTGAGTTCTGCTGGAGCCCTAGGCGGCTTCGCCCCGATCGCCTTGGCGTGCTCGGTTGCGTCTGCGATTTCCTCTCTGGTTGGCGTGTACCAGAGCAATCCCGCTATGCCCCTGCTTGCGAACTCCCATAGCATCGATGGCGACGGATATCTGAAGTGGAGCAGGTAGTAGAGCAGTGCCACGTCCTCGTATACTCCTATCCTAGAAGCCCAGTCGGAGAATCTCTTCAGCGCCTCGGGCCCAACGCCGAAGATGTCCCTGATCATGAACCTAGCTAGGTCGCTCACGCTGGGCTGCACGTAGAGCATTCCTAGGGGTACAGTCCTAGGCGTGCCGAACCTGTCCTCGATCTCCAGCTTGGCCTCCTCTGGGAGCTTGACGAAGTTCTCGATGTACCAGTTGGGATATCCTCTGTAGCGGAGGATCAGCTCGACATCGTCTTTCATCTCCTCGACGCCGAAGCGCCTAGCCATGTCCTTGAGTTCGCCCATAGGCGGGAGTTCGAAGGGCACCCACCCCAGCCCCAGTTGTTCTAGGTACTGCCTCCAGAAGTACCTGAACGGGTAGCGCAGGGGCTCTAGGCCCCATATCGAGAAGCCCTGGACGAAGTAGCCGGCCATCTTCTTCGGCAGATCCTCGATGGCATCGCCGATCTCGTAGAACGCCTTCGTGAACGACGTGACTATGTTTATGATGACCTTCCCGCCGATCCCCAGCGGCTCCAAGGATCCCTCGAGCCTGCCCCTGGCCTCCTTGAGCAGGTGGGAGATCGTCTTGAGGAGCCTCGGGAGGAAGAGCACCGCCAAGTAGGACGGGAGCATCGCCACGCCTAGGGCGAAGATCGCCTCCACCTCTCCGCCTGCTCCTCCCTCCTCCACGCCGTGGATCTTCTTGATCAGAGATTGGATGTACTCCTTTATGGGAGCGATCAATCCCTCGATGAACGTCTTGAAGATCTTCGCGATCCCGCCTGCTACTGTCTCAGCTACTCCCTTCAACGCGTCGAAGACCGCCACGCTCAGATTCGCGAGTCCGCTCACTATGGCCTTGCCCAGATCGGCCACGGTCTTAGCCACCGCATTGAACCAGCTCATCAGGGTCTCTAGCGCAGTCTGCACGGTGCTGGAGACCAGGTTCCAGAGCCACATAGCGGCGTTGATCAACGGCCTCGCGATGCGCTCCTGGATGAACTTCAGGGGATCGGCCCAGAACTCCTGCCAGAGACCCTGGATCGTCTCCCAGGCGCTAGTCAGGGATTCGTAGAGCCATCCAAAGAATCTCTGTGCCGCCTCTATCGCTCCCTTCAGCCAATCCGGCAAAAGAGCCCAGATCTGCCCGGCGAGCCAAGTGAGCTTCTCGCGCACCCACTCGGCTGGGTTCTCCCAGAAATCCCTCAGCTCCTCGACCACCTTCTGCGCCATCGACTTGATCCACTCTATGGCGTCCTTGGCCCAGCCGGGGAGCAGACTCCAGATGAACGACGCCAGCTCCTCGAATCTCGCCTTGATCCACTCGGCGGGATTGGCCAGGAACTCCTGCAAGGAGTTCCACAGATCCTCGAACCAGTTCTTGGCCGTCTCTATCGCGCTCTTCAACCAGTCCGGCAGTAGCTCCCAGATCTGGCTGGCCAGCCAGGCGAGCTTCTCCTTGACCCACTCCCCGGGATTCTCCCAGAAATCCCTCAGCTCCTCCACCGCCTTCTCGAAGAGAGCCCTAGCGGTCTCTATCGCTTCCTTGAGCCATTCTGGCAACAGATCCCAGATGAAGCCAGCCAGCTCCCGGAAGCGCTTCTTGATGAACTCGGCTGGGTTCTCCGCGAACTCCCGCAGAGCATTTTGGATAGTCGTGATGGCATCCCTGAGCCAATCCGGTAGTAGCTCCCAGATCTTCGATATGGCGTCGGCGATCGGCTTCGCTATGTGCTTCTGGAACCACTCTGGAAACCAATCGGGGAATCGCAGTATGGCGTTCACGAATCCCTGGAACGTCGCGCCTAGGTCCTCCAGCCTCTTGCGGGCTTCGTCTAGGACATCGGTTATCCCCTTGATCGCTCCCTGTATCTGCTCCCACAGTTGATCTATGAATCCCTTTACTGCATCGGGAATCCCGGCCACCGCGTCCACTACGCCAGATATAGCAGATTGGATTGTATCCAACGCAGGCTTGATCTGATCCCAGAGCCAGTCTATGAAGCCCTTCACCGCATCTGGTATGCCCTTTACTGCGCCCTCTAGGGCCTTCCAAGCGTCTTCTACTAGCTTCTTGACGGCGTTCACCGCCGGCTCGATCATAGACCAGAGCCAGTCTATGAAGCCCTTGACGGCCGCGGGAACGGCCTCCGCGAGCCAGGCCGTGAGCGAGTTGGCCAGATCCGTTATGAACTGGGCGAGCTGCCCTAGGGGATCGGTTACGCCCCCCTCGCTGGTGACCAGCGATTCTATGTCGATCAGCTCCTCCAGATCGTAGCCCACCGGGAATACCAAGTCGCCGTCGCGTAGCACCTCGTCTACTATCTGCCTGATCTCCTCCCTGTCGGCGGTCTCGCTCATATCTCGTACCCCATCAACACCGCTAGTTTGAACTTCGGGATCTCGACTAATAGCTTTTTCAGTAGCTCCCTCCAAGACCGCGCCATCAGAGTGAAGCGCCTAGACTTCTTCCCCCTGTATTCGACCTGCATGTGGACGAAGTACCAGGTGACGCCGGTGACCAGCTTGCTCTTGGTGACCTCGAGGATGCTGACCTTGGCGCCGTCGTAGGCGAAACTGAGCGGCGCCACTATCGACTCCAGATCCACCTCTCTCATCATATGTTAAAAAACCGGAAAGGGTAGTTAAGGGTCTCGCCCGCTACTTGGCCCTAGCGACCTTCCTCTGGATCCTCAGCACCTCGACGACCCTAGAAGCCAGCTCGGCCACCTTGTCGCAGAGTTCGCAATCGGATTTCTTGTCGCACTTGAGCTTCGCTAGGATCAAGCCAAGCTCCTGAACGTCGAGCAGGATGTCCGCGACCAAGTCCCCGAGCTTCTTGCGCATCTCGTCGGAGAGGGGCGGCGCCAGGATGGCGGTCCCGGGCTCTATGCTAGGGACTGCGCCAGCCTGTACCTCCTCTCCCTCACCCTCCTTCCCAGCTCTTCGAGATCTCTTCTTGCGCTCGGGAGCCACGCTCTCACCATTTCGTATATCCTATTTAACAATTCCGGTTTAAGTCCTTGTCTCTCCCAATACGCCAGCCACCAGGACTTGAACTCCTCCTCGCTCATCGCCTTGTAGGCCCCGTAGCCCCACTTGTGCCTCTTCTTCTTGTGCCCTATGAGCATAGCGGCCGCCCTGCGATAGAGGTTCTTGCGGAACGCATCGACATCCTCCTTCTCGAGCGCCGTATCCACCAGCGCGTCTAGGTGGTAGAAGAACGCCCTGAACTGGTGGTAGTGATCCGCCCTCTCGGACTGGTACCACTTCAGGGTCTCCTCGGGCTTCTGGTAGTTGCCGAAGGCCACTCCGGTGGCCCTGTACCTGCTTATCATCCTCCTCACCTTCCAGTCGATGAACCAAGACAGAGTCGTCGTGCCGGCTTCCCACTTCGCGATGGGCGATGGCTTGTATATCGACTTGCGATCCACGAGGAGCCCTAGGTTGAGGGGCGTGACATCCAGTATGAACCCGCAATTTATCTCGTCGAACTTGGAGAATTCCACGTCGAATTCCTCCCCCCTCCACGTAGTGACCGGGAACGTCGCCCTTTCCGAGGCCCTCTTGCAGAGCTTGCTGTAGTTCAGCAGGTTGAAGTCGAGGACGAAGTTCTCGAAGAGGGTTTGGGTGTGGAGGGCCAGCCTGTTGTATATGGCCTCGACCAGCCCCTCCGCCACGAGACCCTGATCCACGATCGTCTGGTAGACCCGCCTTATCCTGTTGAAATCCATGCGCCTGCGGGCGAGTTCGAAAAGGGATGTCCTGAGGAACTCCCTGATGACCGGCGGATCGACGTACCCCGTGCCGTACGGCGTCTCCCCCACTATCAGCTTGCGCTTCTTCTGCTCCAAGAGCCAGCCTAGGTACTCGGGCCAGCACAGGGCCGTGATGAGCGTCAGGAAGTCGAGCAGGGGGGGCACTTTCTCCCCGAATACATCCCAGTAGAACAGCATCCAAGCCTTGCCGACATCGATCGGGATTAGCTTCAGCTTGATGCCCTGCTTCCACTCCTCTAGCGTCGGCAGCTCCGTGCGGTACTCAGGATCCAACGGCTCCAGTTCGTATGGCTCGAGCCCGAAGATGAGCAGGTTAGAGATGTCCAGCCATATGAAGAACGCGGATTCCGCCCAGGCCCACTCGCTGAAGTAATCCTCCGTGTCTATCGCGCGTAGGTAGTTGGTCCAGATCGCGCTCTCGGATAGTAGCTTCGCGAAGTACTTCCGCTTCTCCCTAGCGCTCTCGGATAGCTTCCACTCTAGGTAGCTAGATGCCACGCTACCAAGCCCCCACCATAGATAGTAGCTCTGGGTACATCTTCTCCGCGTCGAACCTCTCCAGCACTTCCTTT
>Ga0190309_1000244_pt1 | contig 16118 bp, 11 predicted proteins | sample 48700767_MG_FD_161656 | JGI IMG/M metagenome (GOLD analysis project Ga0190309, IMG submission 161656) | Hydrothermal vent sediment bacterial communities from Southern Trench, Guaymas Basin, Mexico - 4870-07-6-7_MG | ecosystem: Environmental > Aquatic > Marine > Hydrothermal vents > Sediment ... | reverse complement strand
CCCATCCCAAACCGAACCTTTGCTAAGACTTATCATTGAAGCTAAAAGTAAAGCTTTACTTAAAGAAAAAAAGAAAGAAATTATCTCACTTATCAAATCTTTTTCTAGAAAAGATAAAATATAAAGTTGAGATTAATTTTTCAACAAACTCAAAACGCAAAAGTAATTCAAATTAAAAGATCAAAAGTCCAAAAAATATTTTTTTTCAAAAATTTAAAAAAATTTTGAAATTTCCAAAAAACCCTTATTCTCAATTTCTTAAGAACATTAGAATGGAATTTTTTAAAGAAAATCAGCTTGACTGGAAAAAACAAATAAAATATGTTTTCTTGATTTTCTGGAAAGGTTTTATTAGAATTTAATTTCTAAAGATGGAAAATCAAAATCTTTTAGAAAAATTTAAAAAAATTGCCGAAAATTTGATCAATCAATTTAAAGAAGAAATTAAAACCATTCGCACCCAAAGACCCCATCCGGGTTTAGTTGAAGATTTGCCGGTTGATTATTATGGTCAGAAAACAAAAATCAAAAGTATTGCCACTATCTCTATTAAAATGCCCAATCAAATTGTGATTCATCTTTGGGATAAAAATGCTCTCAAAGCAGTTGAAGAAGCCATTAAAAATTCTGAACTTAATTTAACCCCCCAAATTGAAGGTACCACGATCTATCTTAATTTGCCTCCTTTAACTGAAGAAAGAAAAAATGAGTTAGTTAAATTTTTAGCTTCAAAAAAAGAAAATTTTAGAATTAGATTTCGCCAAGAAAGAGAAGAGATTTTAAGAAAAATAAAAAATCAAAAAGAAGAAGGAGAAATCTCAGAAGATGAGTTTTTCAAATTAAAAGATGAAATTCAGGAAATTGTTGATGATTTTAATGAAAAAATCGAAAAAATTTTTGAGCAAAAAGAAAAAGAAATAAGAGAATAAATTTTTATGACTATTATTCTTTTCATCTTCTTTTTAGGACTATTAATCTTTTTTCATGAATTAGGACATTTTTTAGCCGCCAAAAGAAGCGGTGTTTTTGTGGAAGAATTTGGTTTTGGCTATCCTCCAAGAATTATTGGTTTTTTTAAAGAAAATTCAAAAATAAATTTTGTTTTTGGTCCTAAAGAAATTAAAAAAGAAAGCACCATTTATTCTTTAAACCTCCTTCCTTTTGGAGGCTTTGTGAAGCTTTTCGGAGAAGATAAAGATTTAGGAAAAGGAAGTTTCTATTCAGCCAAACTTTCTTCAAGGCTAAAAATTACTGTTGCCGGAGTTCTTTTTAACTTTCTTTTAGGAATGCTTTTGCTTTTTTTTGGTTATCTTATTGGGGTTCCTAAAGCTGGCTCCTCGCCTTACATTTTAAATCCTCAAATTCAAATCATTCAAGTTGCCAAAGATTCGCCAGGAGAAAAAGCCGGACTTAAATTTGGAGATATCATTTTGGGAGTAAAAGAAAAAGACAAACTTTTAAAATTTGATTCAATTAAAGAATTTCAAAATTATGTTTTTTCTCATAAGGGAAAAGAAATTGTCTTAAAAATTAAAAGGAAAGAAGAGGAAAAAATTATCTCGGTTTTTGTGAGAAAAAATCCTCCCAAAGGTGAAGGACCAATTGGAATTGCTTTAGCAAGAGTAGGAAAGTTCAAACCACCCTTTCATTTAGCTTTTCTTTATGCCATTTTAGATTCTTTTAGAATTGCCAGCACCATTTTCATTTTTGTTTATCTTCTTTTAAAAAACCTAATTTTAAAGCAAACTTTAATTTCTGATGTTGCCGGACCAATTGGGGTCATCTATTTTGGCTCAAAATTTTCTGCTCTTGGTTTTTCTTATCTTTTATGGTTTTCCGCTCTTCTTTCCATCAATTTAGCGGTGATTAATCTTTTACCAATTCCAGGTGCTGACGGAGGAAGAATTTTGCTTCTTTTAATTGAAAAAATTAGAAAGAAAAGAATTTCTCAAAAAATAGAAGGCTTAATCAATTCTTTGGGGTTTGCCTTAATCATCATCTTAATGATCCTTATCACTTTAAAAGATATCCAAAGGTTTTTTTAGGTTTTTTTAATCAATGAAAGAAAAAAGAATCTTTTTAATCACTCAAAATGGACCTTTTTTTGAGGCAACTTTGGCTAAAAGAATTGAGGAGGAAAAATTTAACTGCTTTTTTCTTGAAAAAAGCTTTCAAAAAGAAATTAAAGGAGAAAAAAAGAAAGCTTTAGAAAAATTTCTTCTTTCTTTTTTAAATTTTTTAAAAAACGCTGATTATCTTATCTTTGCCTTAGAAAATGACCTTCTTTTTTCTTTTTCCTTTAAATCAACTTTTCTTAGAAAAAACCCTCAAATCCCACTTCAAAAGCAAGAACTAGAAAATATCCTTCAAAAAACTCAACAAAAAATTTTCAATTTTTGGCAAAATGAAGGCAAAAGATTTTTAAAAGTAAAAACCATTGATCTTAAAATTGCTGATGCTTCTTGTAAAAAAGTTTTTGTAAATGATCATTTAGTTGCCAGTCCTTTAGGATTTAAAGCCAAATCAATTTCTTTTCTTTTAGAAAATACTTTAATTGATAAAAACTTGCTTTACTCTCTTAAAGCTGGCTTAAAAGAAGTTTTTAAAGTTAATCCCTCTCTTTCAATAAAATTTATTGAAAAAGATTTTTGTTTGGCAACAACCCTTGAAACTCTCTTTAAGCAAAAGTTTTTGTACCTTGGAAGCTGGAAAGATGAAATTTCTCTTTCAGTTCTAGGAGAAGAAATTTTTGAAAAAAATATTTTAAAAATTCATCTAAGTTTTTTTGAAAAAGCGATTGAGAAAATCAGTGAAGCTTTTGAAGTTAAAAGGGAAGTTGCCGAAAAGCTTTATTTTTTAGCTTTGAAAAACAAAGTTTCTTTGAGATTTTCCAAAAAATTAAATGAAATTTTAAAACCAGCCTTTTTAGCTCTTGAAGATAATTTAAAATTTCTTTACTTGCAACTGAAAATAAAAAACAAAAAAATTAACCAGGTTTTGATTGTTGGCGATGATCTTCTCTGGATAAAATCCAAAAAAATTAATCTCAATCGATGTTTTCAAAAAAATTTAAAAAAACACATTTTCTTTCCTGAAGAATGTTTGTTAAAATTAAAAATTAAGGTAAAATTAAAAAGAAAGCTTGAAAAAAATGACTTTTTAAAAATTGTTTTCCTTAACTTTCCTTTTCTTAAAAGAAATGAGATAGTAGAATCTTTTCTTTCAAAAATCATTTTCCGAATTTAAAAGATGGCTTCGATTATTTATGTAAAAAAACAAGATGATCTTGCCAAAGTGGTAGAAAAAATCATTACTGCTTCTGAAAATGAGGTTATTTTAGTTGTCCCTAAAAACTCTAATTTAGCTAAAAGCTATTTTAATTTTGAAATTTTAAAAAGAGAAGCAAAGCTAGCCAAAAAAGAACTTTTCATTGATTCTTTAGATGAAATTGTAAGAAATTTTGCTTCCCAGGCAAAAATTAAATTAATCGAACATGCCTTTGAAGAAAAAGAAAAAAGAATAATTGATATTCTTCCTCCAGAAAAAGAGGGTTTAAAAAAAGAGCCTCTTTTTGAAAAGAAAGAACCTCGATTTGAAAAAATTGATGAAATTTGGAAAGTTTCAAAAGAAAAACCTTCTTTGAAAAAAGAAATTGAACTTCCTAAAAAATCAAGAAGAAAAATTTATCTTTCTCTTTCTTTAATTTTCCTGGGAAGCTTCTTTTTGGTTTATCTTTTTTGGTTTTATCTTCCAAAAGCAACCATTGTTCTTTATCCCAAAAAAACTCAAAAAATTATTGAAACCTCAATTGCCTTTGCTCCAATTGAAGAAATTGATTTTGAAAACAAAGTTTTGCCGGCAAAATTAGTAAAATTTGAAAGGGTTTTTGAAGAAAATTTTAAAGCTACTGGAAAAAAGAAAATTGAAACTTATGCTAGAGGAAAAATAAAAGTTTTTAATGCCTACTCTTCCGAGCCCCAAATTTTAGTAAAAAGAACTCGATTTTTGGGAGAAAAATCAAAAAAGCTTTTTTATCTTACCAAAAGAATTGTCATTCCTGGAGCCAAAGTAATTGAAGGAAAAATCGTGCCTTCTTTTGTTGAAGCTGAAATTATCGCTGCAGAGCCTGGCAAAGAATACAACATTGGTTTTGATAAATTCTGGCTTCCAGCTTTTAAAGAAAGTGGTTCACCAAGATATTACAAGGTCTGGGGCGAGGCAATTGAAGAGATAAAAGGAGGAGAGATAAAAGAAGTTTCAGTGATTAAAGAAGAAGACTTAAATCGAGCCACTTCAACTCTTAAAAAAATTTTAACCGCTTCACTTGAAACTGAATTTTTTGAAAAAACCAAAGATTATCTTCTTCCAGGAAAAAGCTATCAAATTAAAATTGAATATGAAAATCTTCCTAAACCAGGAGAGGAAAAAGAAAATTTTACTTTAAAAGGAAAAGCGACTTTAGAAGGTTTTGTGGTTAAAAAGGATGATTTTGAAAATTTTTCAAAAACACTTCTCTCTCAATCATTTAATCTTGAAAAATGGAAAATTGTTTCTATTAAAGGAGAGTTTTCTTCTCCAGAATTTGATCCTCATCATCCTCTTTTAAGAGAAAATGCAAAAATTAAGATTATTTTGGCAAGAAAAATTGATCCTTCTTCACTCAAAGAGAAAGTAAAAGGAAAAGAAAAAGAAGAGCTTGAAGAATTTCTTTCAAATTTTGGGCCAATTGAAAAAGCCAAAGTAATTTTCTGGCCTTTTTGGGTAAAAAAAGTACCAAAAAACCTTGAAAAGATTTTTATTGAAATTAAAACTTAACTTTTTTGAAGATAAATCGTTTGGGTTGGATAAGCAAATTCAATTCCTTCTTTTTCAAACTTTTCTTTTAATTTGAAATTAATCTCTTGCTGGATATCCATATAACGGAGATAATCCGGAGTTAAAACATAATAAACCACTTCAAAAATTAAGGCAAAATCTCCAAATTCTTTAAAATGAATTCGATCAACTCGAGTATCCTCAATGCTTTCAATAATTTCTCTTACCATTTCAGGAATTTTTTTAAGTTTTTCTAAAGGCGTCTCATAGCAAACCCCGAAGTTAAAAACAATTCTCCTTTCTTTCATTCTTCCAAAATTTTGAATTCGAGTTTCAGTAAGTTCTTTATTTGAAATCACCAGTTCTTCTCCTTGTAAAGTTTGAATTCGAGTAGTTTTAATACCAATTTTTTTAACGGTGCCACAGTGCTGACCCACAACAATAAAATCACCAACTTCAAAAGGTTTATCTAAAACTAAAGAAAAAGCACTAAAAATATCTCCCAAAATATTTTGAACCGCTAAAGCAACCGCAATGCCACCAATACCAAGTCCAGCAATCAAAGAATTGACATTTACTCCCCAACTGGAAAGAATAACAAGTAAAACAATAATCCAAACAATGACTTTTAAAATCGTTGACAAAGCTTTAATGGTTGCTTCAGTTTTTATCTTTTCCTTTTCTCCTTTTTTCTCAATTAGCTTTTTTGAAGCTCGATCAATGAAAATATGAAGCGCTCGGGCACACTGATAGCCAACAACCAAAATAAAAAGACTATTTAAAATTTTTTGAAACTTTTCTGGAAAACTTAAAAAATATAAAGCCAAATAAAGAGCCACAAAAAAGTAAAATGGAGGTTTAATTGAAAGAAAAATTTCTATTAAAATATCATCAATTTCACTTTTAGTTTTCTCGGCTTTCTTTTTAAGAAAAGTAAAAACTTTTCCTCTTAAAAGCTTTAAAGCCAAAAGAAGGGCTAAAAAAATTGCAAGGCTAGTTAAATAAGCTTTTGTTGAATTTCCCAAAATTTGATAGCTTAAGATTTTCTCAACCATATTTTTAAATATTAAAAAACTTTTTTTCTCAATCAAGAGCTTTAAGGAAAAATTTCAACCAAAAAGTTTTTTTGATTTCTTCTGATTTTAAATCTTGTCGGAAGAAATTTTTGAATCACCCAAAGATTGGTTTTAAAATGGGAAGTAATTTTAGAAACAGTAATTTTGGAAGGCTTTTTTGATAAAGCCAAATAAATTAAAATTTGATCTGAAAGATGAGAATCTAGGCAGGCTTCACTTTGATATTCTTCTAAAAACTTCAAAGCTACTTCTTCTCCTACTACTTCAGCTCTTTTTTTAAGTTTTCCAAGATTATCAGCCCCAAAAAAGCTTTTCTCAAATTCTCCGATAACATTAATTTGAGAGCCAGCTCCAAGGGTATCATAATATTCAACTTTTTCTTCAATTTTAGAAGATTTAATTTTTCTTAAAATTATCTTTTTGGCTGAGATAAGCTGTCTTTCCGCCACTTTTCTTTCTTTTAAATTAGCACTTGCCCCAGAGATAATGAGAATTTTTTTAAGAGCACCTCTTTCTTTCAAATCTAATCCTTCAATTTCTTTTTGAGGAAAAATTTTTACTTTTAGCCTGGCTCCTCCTTTAGGATAAAATCCTCTTCTTTCAATTTCGGTTTCAATTTTTATCTTTAATTTTTCCAAAATTTTTAAAAAAACATATCGAAAATAATCAAAGCTTGGAGAAAAATGAGTATCGGTGGCTCCGCCAATAAAACTTAAAGTTACTTTTCTTCCTGAAAATAAAGCCACTGGAATCAAGTTTTGAAGCATCAAGGTGATACTTGAAGCGGTCTCGGTCCAAATGGAAATCTCTGACTTTCTAATTTCTTTAGGATAAAAATAAATTTCTTGAGAGCCAAGAAAATCTCCTTCAAGTTTTCCACCACAAATTTCTGCCACCGCTCTTAATGCCACCAAGTGTCCTAAAGCCAGTCCTGGATTTTTCCTTTTTTTCCGGATATTAAAAATATGGCAGGGTTTTTTTAAAATTGCCGAAAGTGAAGTTGCCGTCCTTAAAATTTGTCCTCCTCCTTCAAGATAAGAGCCGTCAATTTCAATCATTGTTTTTCACTTAAGCCCAATTATAATTTAATTTGATGAAAAGAAAAAATCAACTTAAATGTCTTTTTCTTTTCTCTGGTGGTCTTGACTCAATTTTAGGAGTGAAAATTTTAAGGCTTCAAAAAAATATCAAAATTGTTGGAGTCAATTTTAAAAGCGTCTTTTTCTCTGAAAAAATCGCCAAGGAAATGGCAAAAAAAATTAAACTTCCTTTAAAAATTGTTGATATTTCAGAAAAATTGATTGAAATCGTTAAAAAACCAAAATATGGCTATGGAAAAGGGATGAATCCTTGCCTAGATTGTCGAATTTTAATGTTAAAAGAAGCTAAAAAGATTTTAAAAAAAGAAAAATTTGATTTTGTTGCCAGTGGTGAAGTTTTAGGAGAAAGACCAATGACTCAAAATAAATTTGCTTTAAAGCTGGTCGAAGAAAAATCAAGCTTAAAAGGAATTTTACTTCGTCCTCTTTCAGCTAAGCTTTTAGAAGAAACTATACTTGAAAAAAAAGGTCTGATAAAAAGAGAACTTCTTTTAGATCTTCAAGGGCGCTCTCGAAAAAGACAAATTCTTTTGGCTCAAAAATTTAAATTGAAAGAATATCCCACCCCAAGTGGCGGCTGTCTTTTAACTGATCTTAACTTTTCAAAAAGATTAAAAGAGCTTTTAGAAAATTTCCCAAAAGCTAAAAAAAATGATATCGAGCTTTTAAAATTAGGAAGACATTTTTGGCAAAAGAAAATAAAAATTATTGTTGGAAGAAATGAAAAAGAAAATCAGCTTTTAAAAAAATTAGCCCAGAAAGGAGATATTTTAATTGAAATGGAAAATTATCCTGGGCCGACAACTTTAATCAGAAGCTATGAAAAAAGAAAGAAAGTTCCAAAGAAAGCTTTGGAAGAAGGAAAAAAACTAACTCAAACCTATTCTTCAAAAGCTAAAGATAAAAAAGATGTCAAATTTAAAATTGAAAAGTTATGATTTTTTTTCCTTTCTTTCTCGAAAACCAGTTCCGGCTGGAATTAATCTTCCAATAATAACATTTTCTTTAAGCCCTAAAAGACGATCTGGTCCACCAGAGCAAGCCGCTTTAACCAAAGCTCGAGTTGTTTCTTGGAATGATGCCGCTGAAAGAAAACTATCAGAATAGTAAGCCGCTTTGGAAATACCCAAAAGAAGCTGAACTGCTTTGGCTGGCTTTTTTCCTTCTTTAACTAATTTTCGATTTTCTTCAATTAATCTTGATTTGCTAATAATCTCACCTTCAATAAACTCAGAATCTCCTGGATCTTTAATTCTCACTCGAGAAAACATTTGACGAATGATAACTTCAATATGTTTGTCGTTGATAGAAACTCCCTGAGAAATGTAAACTTTTTGAATTTCATTTAAAAGATAACGCCAAACTTCTTTGATGCCACTTAATTTAAAAAGCGCTTTAACATCAACTGCTCCTTCAGATAAAGCCTGACCTTTGACTACCAAATCTCCTTTTTCTACCTTTAAGCTTAAATCTTTTGGCACCAGATAATTCACCCTAAAGGAATTTCCTTTTGAATCTTTAGTTTGAATAATTACCTCCCAATCGTTTTCAAGTTCTTTGATTTCAACTACTTTTCCATTAACTTCAGAAATAACAGCTTTGTTTTTTGGTGGTTTCACTTCAAAAAGCTCTTCGACCCGAGGCAAACCATGAGTGATATCAGCGCCGGCAATGCCTCCAATGTGGAAGGTTCTCATCGTAAGCTGGGTTCCAGGCTCACCAATTGATTGAGCTGCAATCACTCCAACTGGAGTTCCAACTTCAACCAAATGATTTCTTCCTAAATCAAGCCCATAACATTTAGAACAAACTCCATATAAAGTTTTGCAAGTCAAAGGTGATCTCACTTTTACTTTTTTAATTTTAGGATCACTTTCAATCATTTTTGCTTTTTCAAGATCAATCATCTCTCCTTTTTTAACAATTACTTTCTTTCCAGAAACAATATCAGCGGCAGCAATTCTTCCAAAAATTCTTTCAGCTAAAGATCGACCATATTTTTCACATTCTTCTTTGGTAATTTCAATTCCTCTTTGAGTGCCGCAATCCTTTTCTCTCACAATTACATCTTGAGCGACATCAACCAAACGGCGAGTTAGATATCCAGCTGAAGAAGTCTTCAAAGCGGTATCAATATTTCCTTTTCTAGCTCCATGAGTGGCAATGAAATATTCAAGAACATTAAATCCTTCTTTATAAGAAGACTTAATTGGCAGCTCAATAATTTCACCTTTTGGATTTTGAACCAAACCCTTCATTCCTGACATCTGAAGCGGCTGCTCCCAAGAACCTCGAGAACCAGAGTCAATAATAGCAAAAACTGGTCCTTCTTTGTTAAGACTTTGAGGCACCAGTTCTCTCATTTTATCTCTCACTTTCATCCAAACCTCAATCACTTTTTCTCTTCTTTCATTTTCTGAAAGAAGCCCTTCCTGATAGGCACGCCAGATCTCTTGAGTTTCTTTTTCGGCTTCTTTGATAAGATTTTTCTTTTCTTTAGGAATCACTAAATCATCCATTCCCCAGCTATAGCCAGCTAAAGTGGCATATTCAAAAGCAACTTCTTTAATTTTGTCAAAAACTTTAGAGGCTTCTTCCATGCCGTAACGATAAATCAAATCATTGGCTAATTTCTTCATTTCCTTTTTTCTTAAAACTTGGTTAATGAAAGGAAAGTCTTCTGGTAAAAGAAGATTGAAAATTACTCTTCCAGCCGTAGTTTCTCGAATCTCTCCTTTTACTTTGACTTTGATTTTTTGATGAAGATCAATTGATTTAGTTTCTAAAGCATAAATCACCTCATTTTCATCAGCAAAAACTTTTATTTTTTCTTTCTTTTCTTCTTCTTTTTCTAAAGTCAAATAATAGCATCCCAAAATGATATCCTGAGCTAAATGAACAATTGAGCTTCCAGTAGCTGGCTTTAAAAGATTTCGAGAAGCAATCATCAATTCTCTGGCTTCTTTTTGAGCCTCATCACTTAAAGGAAGATAAACTGCCATCTGGTCTCCATCAAAGTCAGCATTAAAGGCACCACAAACCAAGGGTGGAATTCGGATACAAAGATCCTCAATTAAAATTGGTTTGAAAGCCTGAATACTTAAACGATGCAAAGTTGGCGCTCGGTTTAAAAGAACATATTTTCCTTCGATGACTTCTTCTAAGGCTTTCCAAACTTCAGGCGGTGCTTGTTGAATTAAAATATTGGCGGTTCTAATGTTATGAACAATTCCTTGCTCCATTAGCTTATGAATCACAAAAGGTTTAAAAAGCTCCAAAGCCATTTTTTTAGGCAAACCACATTCATCAATCTGAAGCTCTGGTCCAACGACAATCACTGAACGAGCTGAATAGTCAACTCTTTTTCCTAAGAGATTTTGGCGGAAGCGCCCTCTTTTGCCTCTTAAAAGATCAGTTAAAGATCTTAGCGGTCTTTTTTGAGAAGAAGCCACTGGTCTTTTTCCAGCTCGGGCGCTGTTATCAATTAAAGCATCAACAGCTTCCTGAAGAAGTCTTTTTTCATTTCTAATAATGACTTCTGGAGCATTTAACTCTAAAAGTTTTTTAAGTCGATTATTTCGGTTAATTACTCGACGATAAAGATCATTTAAATCTGAAGTGGCATAGCGTCCACCATCAAGTTGAACCATTGGTCTTAAATCTGGAGGCAAAACTGGCAAAATGGTTAAGAACATCCATTCTGGTCTTAAATTTTTTCTGATAAAGCTTTTTACCAGTCCCAAGCGGGCAATTAATCTTTTTCGATCTTTTACTTTTTTATCTTTAAGTTTTTCCTCAAGCTCTTTCTTTAGTTTCTCAAGGTCAATTTCTTCAAGCATTCTTTTAATTGGCTCAGAACCAATTTCTGCCTCAAAAATCTCTCCGAATTTTTGAGAAAGCTCTTTAAGCTGACGTTCGCTAATGACCTGTTTTTCTTTAATTAAATTCAAAAGGGAAAGAGTGTAATGATAATTTTTGGTTAAAAGTTCTTTGTCGGTATCTTTCTTCTTCAATTTTTCCTGATATTCCTTTTCAATCTGCTTTTTAATTTCTTCTTTTCTTTTATGATCAACTTTAGTAATGATATAGCCGGTATAATAAATAACTTTTTCCAAAGCATTAACACTCATATCAAGAAAAAGACCAATCCTTGAAGGCACGCTTCTTAAAAACCAAATATGAGCCACTGGCACGGCAAGTTTGATATGTCCCATTCTTTCTCTTCGAACTGAAGAATGAGTTACTTCAACCCCGCAGCGATCGCAAACAATTCCTTTATAGCGAATCTTTTTATATTTACCACAATAGCATTCATAATCTCGAGTTGGTCCAAAAATGCGCTCAGAAAAAAGACCATCCCTTTCGGGTCTTTGGGTTCGATAGTTAATCGTCTCAGGCTTAGTTACCTCTCCATGAGACCAGGAAAGAATCTCCTCTGGTGATGCAATTTTTAAAAGAATTGATTTGATATCCTCCATGGTTTTTTATTTTTTCAGCTTTGCGCTTTGAGCTTTGCGCTTTACGCTTTTTCAGAAGTTTTTTCTTTTTCAATTTGAACCGAAAGACCTAAGGCTTTAAGTTCGCACACTAAAACATTAAAAGATGCCGGCAAAAATACAGTTTTAATTTTTTCTCCTTTAATGATGGCTTCATAAGTTTGAGCCCGACCTTTAACATCATCGGATTTTACCGTAAGCATTTCCTGAAGAGTATAAGCCGCTCCATAGCCTTCAAGCGCCCAAACCTCCATTTCACCAAATCTTTGTCCTCCCATATGAGCCTTACCTCTCAAAGGTTGTTGGGTAATCAAAGAATAAGGACCAATTGAGCGCATATGAATTTTATCTTCAACTAAGTGATTAAGTTTCATCATATAGATATAACCAACGGTAACTTTTTGATCAAAAGGCTCACCAGTATAGCCATCATACAAAGTCACTTTTCCATCTTCAGGTAAGCCAGCTTTTTTAAGCTCTTCTTTAATTTCTTCTTCACTGGCACCAGCCAAAGCTGGGGTAATGGCATAATAGCCAAGCTTTTTTGCCGCCCAGCCAAGATGAGTTTCTAAAATCTGCCCAATATTCATTCGAGAAGCAACGGAAAGAGGATTTAAAATAATGTCAACTGGGGTGCCATCTTCAAGATAGGGCATATCTTCTTCTGGCAAAACTTTTGCCACCACTCCTTTATTTCCATGCCGACCAGCAAGTTTATCACCAGCAGTAATTTTTCTAATTTGAGCCACTTCAACCTGGATTTTTTTAATCACCCCAGGTTCAAGCTTTTCTCCTTTTTCTCTCGAAAAAACTCTCACTCTGATAACTCGACCTCTTTTTCCTCCAGGAAGAAGAAGGGAAGTATCTTTGATATCTTTGGCTTTCTCTCCAAAAACGGCTCTTAAAAGTCTCTCTTCTGGAGAAAGCTCAGCTTCTCCTTTTGGAGAGATTTTTCCAACTAAAATATCTCCCGGATTAACTTCGGCTCCAATTCTGACAATTCCTTCTTCATCTAAATCTTTTAATTTTTCTTCAGAGACATTGGGAATATCAGGTGTCGTCACCTCTGGACCAAGCCTGGTTTCTCTTACCTCGCATTCAAAATCTTCGATATGAATTGAAGTAAAGATATCTTCTTTTACCAGCCTCTCTGAAATAATAATCGCATCTTCAAAATTTCCACCTCGAAAAGGCATAAAAGCCACCAAAAGGTTTTTTCCTAAAGATAAAACTCCATCTTTAATAGCATTAGTATCAACCAAAGGATCACCTTTCTTTACTTGTTGACCCAATTTTACTTTTGGAAATTGATGATGACAGGTATATTGATTGGTTCGAGAAAATTTCTCCAACCAATAAACTTTTCTTTCTTTTGGTTTTCCTTTAGGTTGAATTACAATTTTTGAAGCATCAACTTCAATTACTTTTCCATCAACATCAGAGATAAGCATCATTCCAGAATCATAAGCGGCTTTTTTCTCATTTCCAGTTTGAACCAAAGGAGGTTCGGCTTTAAGACAAGGCACCGCTTGCCTTTGCATATTGGAACCCATCAAAGCTCGGTTAGCATCATCATGCTCAAGAAAAGGAATTAAAGAAGTAGAGATGCTTACAATTTGATAAGGAGCAACATCAATCAAATCAACTTCTTCTCTTTTACATTGAGTTGGTCGACCTCGATATCTTACTTCAACAATTTTGGGTAAAATATAGCCCTCTTTATCTCGAGGGGTTCCGCCATGGGCGATTTTATATTCTTCTTCTTCTAAAGCAGTAAGCCAAACAATTTCGTTAGTAATTTTTCCGTTTTTAACTTTAAAATAGGGAGTAATTAAAAAGCCAAAAGGATTAATTCGAGCAAAATTGGCAAGATGATTTACTAAACCAATGTTAATTCCTTCTGGAGTTTGAATGGGACAAATTCTTCCATAGTGGCTGGGATGAACATCTCGAACTTCAAAGCCAGCTCTTTCTCGAGTTAATCCTCCAGGTCCCATCGCTGAAATTCTTCTTTTATGCTCCAAAGCCGAAAGAGGATTGGTTTGATCCATAAACTGAGAAAGAGAACCTAAAGTGAAAAAGTCTCGAACAATTGCTTCCAAAGGTCGATAGTTAATTAGCTTTGCCGGAGTTAAAGTATAAATATCAGCAGTCGACATTCGATCTTGAATAATCCTTCTTAAGCGGGCTAAACCCACCCGAGCTCTTTCCTGAACCAGCTCTCCAACTGGTCTAATTCTTCGATTAGAAAGATGATCGATATCATCCGGTTCAGCCAAAGGATCATTGTTTCTTTTAATGATTCCTTTAACAATCTCAACAATATCCTCTAAATGAAGATGGCGATATTCTCGAGTTAATGGGAAATTAAGTTTTAAAAGCTGATTTAATTTAAATCTTCCAACTTCACTTAAATCATATCGATCGGGTCGATAAAGCATGGCTTCAATTAAAGAGCGAGCATTGTCAGGAGTAGCTAAATCTCCTGGTCTTAATCTTTTATAAATCTCAACAAAAGCTGAGTCTTTGTTTTTTGATTTATCTTTAGCTAAAGTTTTTTCAATAAATTTTATCGGTCCAACATCAACATCTTTAAAAGTCTTTAAAATTTCCTCATCGCTTTCAAGACCAAAAATTCTTAAAAGAGTTGTCACTGGAATTTTTCTTCTTCGATCAATTCTGACATAAATAGCATTATCACCTTCAGTTTCAAATTCAAACCAACAGCCCCGATTAGGAATAATTTTTGCTCCAAAATATTTTTTTCCTTTAATTAATCGACAGGTAAAATACCCGCCGCAAGATCGAATAATCTGGGAAACGACCACTCTTTCAACTCCATTAACAATAAAGGTTCCCCGAGAAGTCATCATTGGATATTCTCCAAAAAACACTTCTTGTTCAGTTTCCTTTTTAGTAACAAAATTTTGAAGTCGAAGTTTGACTCGAAGCGGTGCCTGATAAGTTAGCCCTCTCTCTTTGGCTTCCTTCTCTGAATATTTTGGCTCCTCAAAATAGAAATCTTCAAAATAAAGTGCTAAATTCTTTCCGGTATAATCCCGGACTGGATTAATTTCATCAAAAAGCTCTCTTAAACCTTCAGTCTTAAACCACTCATAAGAATTAAACTGAATCTCGTTTAGATGATAGGGAAATTGATAAAGTTTTGGGATGGGGGAGAAAATTTTCTCCTTCATGTTTTTTTCAGCAAAAAAATTTCTCTTCTTCTTTTAAAGAAGTAAGAAAAAGCTGAGCTTAATTCAATTTTTTGGTTTTATTTCAGAAAGCAAGTTTTTTCCAAAATTTTTTCAGCGAAGGGACAAAAAGTGATTTTTATTTTACTGGCTTTAAATTTTTTGTCAAGAAAATAAAGTCGGGCTGGTGGGATTTGAACCCACGACCTCCTGCTCCCAAAGCAGGCGCGCTAGCCAGCTACGCCACAGCCCGATTTTTTATTTTGTTTTTTGATATTTTTCAAAATAGGCTTTTTCAATCCAACCAATTCCTCCTAAAACAAATACTATCAAAAAAGTTCCAAGAAGAGCAACTTTAATCCAACCAACTCCCAAAGCCATTCCAATTGCAGCAGAAGCCCAGATGCTTGCCGCCGTAGTTAAACCTAAAATTTTATCTTCTCCTTTTTCTCGATGCAAAATAATCACACCTGCCCCAAGAAAACCAATTCCAACCACAATTCCTGCGGCAATCCTTGAAGGATCAAGAGAAACTCCTTTTAATTCTAAAAAACCAAATCTTGAAATCAAGGTAAAAAGAGTCGAACCAAAACAAATTAAAGCATAAGTTCGAGTTCCGGCACTCTTTCCAGCAAGATATTCTCTTTCAATTCCAATAATTAATCCTAAAACAATTGAAAGAAGAAGCAATTTTCCGACTTCAAAAAGCTCCATAAATTATTTTTTCTTTCTCTTCTTTTTGCTTTTTTTAGCTTTTTTAACTTTCTTGCTCTTTTTTGAAGTTTTCTTAGCCTTCTTTTTTGCTTTTTTCTTTCCTTTTGAAGTTTTTGCTTTTTTCTTTTTCTTCTCTTTTACTTCTTCTACCAAATAAACCTTATCTCCTTCTCTTACCCTTTGATCAACTTTTAAACCAATTTCTTTTCCTTTAGGCGCCTGAGAAATATCTTGATGATTAATCTGCATTGAAGTCGCTTCCTGATAAAAATCAGTTGTGGCACCTTTAATATGAAGTCGAGCGCCTTTTTTGAAACTCTTTTTTACTTTCACCACTGCTACTCCAATAGCAGTAAAATAATGAGTCACCTCGCCAACTAAAGTTTCTTTTTCCATAAAATTTTTGAAAAAGTTAATTCGACCTTGAAAATTTAAATCACCAATTTTTTGTTTTCTTCTAATTTTTTAAGTTTTTTTAATCTTTTTTCCTCTTTTTGCTTTTCTTTTTTAATTAACTCAATTACTTTCTCAATCAGCTCCTCTGGAGAATTGCTATAAACAATTTTTCCAGGACCACGATGAGCTCCTTTTACAATCTCTCTAATTTTATCAGCCGTCCCGCCGCTTCCTTCCAAAACCCCAATTGGTTTTTCATCTTCAAAAGCAATAGTAAATTCATTTAAAGTTCCCATTCGCCCACAACAAATCACGACGGCATCAGCG
>Ga0190309_1000242_pt1 | contig 16147 bp, 20 predicted proteins | sample 48700767_MG_FD_161656 | JGI IMG/M metagenome (GOLD analysis project Ga0190309, IMG submission 161656) | Hydrothermal vent sediment bacterial communities from Southern Trench, Guaymas Basin, Mexico - 4870-07-6-7_MG | ecosystem: Environmental > Aquatic > Marine > Hydrothermal vents > Sediment ... | reverse complement strand
GAAACCAGAATCTGTTTTAATAGTGGCTTCTTCAACAGCACTGTTTTTAATTTTAATTTCTTCAGAAGCGTTTTTAACAACTCTTATATCAATATAGGTTGCGCCCAGTAGTAAACCTTTTTCAACAGCTTTTTCCATTAAATCAAACATGAAAAACCCTCAGTATCCTGTTCAATTACTAACATTTCACACAGTATAATCTGAGTTATGTAAAAAATAGCATAAACATTAATTTAGTTTTCACTCCTAACTTTGTGGTTACTGACTCTCTCCAGTTTAACCTGACATTTTTAAATAAATTTATATAGATAGCAAAAGCAGTTAAACTTAAGTTTAACGGGAACTAGGTTAATGTTTTATCTTTCAGATGAGGGAGAGAGTTGATAAATAATGAATCCACATCTTACATTTGAATTCTCGGAAATAGCTGGAGCAATATATGCAGTTGAAAGGTTATCAGAGTCTCATCTAGTTAAGTGGTGGATAAATCATCTAAAATCTTCCGAAACATTACTTAGTTCCTTTAAGAAACTTCAAAAGCAGGTCTTACTGCGTACAAAAATTAATAAATGGCCTTAAAGCCTACAAAGTACCGGATGAATTGGTAGAACAGCTTGTCGAAGCGGTGAAAGGAAAACTAAACCAAGAATTGATAAGTGTTAGTTTATCTTCAGATAAAAATGATGTATGGTCTATAAGTTCTTGGATGGGAATTTTAAATCTTGCAAGAAATAGTTTCGAACGTTAGAAGTTAAAATCCTAATCACGGAATATTACTAATCAAATTTTATTTTCAAAATTATTTGTTAACATAAAATTTATCTTTAAAAACACCGTTTTAAGTTAAGAAATAATCTATTGTGAGGTTCTGCTAATGGCTTTAGCTCTTGAGCCCGCTGTAATTCTCTCTAACGTTGTTAAGCGTTATGGTAATATTGTAGCTGTGGATGACCTTAGCTTGCAGATAGGAAGTGGAGAAGTCTTCGGTCTTCTCGGTCCTAATGGATCGGGGAAATCTACAATTCTTAAGATGATTCTAGGCTTAGTTAAACCGGATGAAGGACACGTAGAAGTTTTTGGGATGAATGTACAAGAACATCCCGTAGAGGTTAAACAGCTTGTAGGTTATGTACCTGAATCTCCAAGAATATACGAGTTTCTCACGGGCTTAGAGTTCCTAGATCTCACAGGAGATATCTACGGCATGGATCCAGACGATAAAAAAAGAGAAATTGAAAAATATCTTGAAGCGTTTGAGCTAAAAGGGCGAGAAGGCGATTTAATAAGTAGTTATTCGCATGGAATGAAACAAAAATTAATTATTATTTCAGCTTTAATGCATCGACCAAAACTTCTTTTGTTAGACGAACCTTTATCTGGTCTGGACCCCAGGTCTGCAAGAATTGTAAAAGATTTGATCCGCGAATTAGCAGTGGAAGGAATAACAACAATAATGTCTACACATATTTTGGAGATAGCTCAAGCTATGTGCGACCGCATAGCCATAATGTCTCAAGGAAAACTACTAGCACTGGGTACAATGGAAGAGCTAAGAAAAAAAGCAGAAGCATCTAACTCAAATCTGGAAGAAATATTTCTTAAACTGACTGGAACAAGCGACGTTAAACCAATTATAGAGGCGCTCTTAGAATGAACTTTAAAAAAGTTTTCCTGCTTGTTAAAGCTGAAATAAAATCTTACAGGTTAGTTAGTAGTGAAAGGTTCAGAAAATTTCGTGAAAACAAGTTTTTCATACATTTTCTTTACATCAGCGCATGTATCCTTGGGTTTCTAGCTGGATGGATGATTGGAAACTTCTATAGCAAAATACCTGATCCAAGTGTAAAAGACATGTTTCTTCAAGGAGTTATTCTCTTTTTCATATCTCTTCCAATGGTTGTCGTTCTTACCAGCTTGATACTTACTCAGATAAACCAGTTTCAACGTTTAGGAGCTAAGCTTTCAACTCAACCACTCTACTGGTTTCCAATATCTTGGGAAGAACATACGTTAGCATCTATAATCGCAAGTATTCTAGGTGTACCATTAGCTTTTACTCTCTTCCTTTCCCTTAGCATACTTGTTGCATCCATATTCCTTAATATCGTTCCTCTTGCTGTTTTGACGGTCTTTTCTCTATTTTTAAGCGACTTTGTTGCCAGTGTTACCACTGAAATATTAAAAAACATTCAAAAGAGAATATATGGAGCTTTAACTAAAGTAGGGGGGAGAAAAACAATATGGTTAAGGTTCATCGGCTCCATACTTTTTTTAACTATATTCTACTTTTTTTATTTCTCTATGTACTACCAAGTAAAACCAACCATTCTTCTAAAAACAGTAGTCAGTGGATTGAAAAATTTATGGTTCATTCCTTATACATGGCCTTCAATACTTCTTTCTCTCTTTATTAACGGCTACATTTATGAAACTATTATTCTCTTAATCATGTCTATGTTTTTTGCGTACCTTCTATTCCTAGCTGCAACCAAATTAAACATTAAGTATGGATTGTACGAAACACCTGCAATAACCATATCCAGAGGGATTTATGTTTCAAAGCCAGGTTTACTTCGAAAACTTGGCTTGTCCGCACCTGAAGTGGCATTGGTTAAAAAAGATTTTAAAGGCTTAATACGACGACAAGAGCTTGCATCTATTCTCATATTTCCCATAATATCTACCGTTGTTGTGTTTGTTGTAATAGTGATGAGAATTGGAGGAGAATCTTCAACACGTTTACTATATCTTTTTGTTTTTACTTATTTAACATTAGTTCCTGGAGTTTTGATGGCTATGGGAACTGGGATAAGGGCAATAGGCTTAGAGGGCACACGTATTTCATACATTTTTTCCATGCCGATAGATGCAAAAACCCTTGTCAGAGCAAAATACACATTTACAGTTCTTCTATCCCTCACCACGGCCTTAATATGTTCGCTCATAGGGGTTCTTGTTTGCAAACCTTCCTTAAAAACATTACTTTTAAGTGTTTCCGAAACAGTTTTTCTAATATTTTCCTTAGGAATGATTTCCATTAGCTTTAGCATAAAGGGTCCGGATTTCCGAGAACTTCCAAGACCAAGAATGATACAGCCCATCTGGGGTATTATATCTTTTTTGACATGTTTCTTCATAGGATTAATCGAAACTTTACCGGTTATACCTTTTCTGCTAATCCGTTTTCTAGAGTTATCTGAATTTAATTTTCCTTTCTGGACGTTTTCATCAGTTCCAGAAATCTATTTTTACATAGGTCTATCAATAAGCGGAGTAATAGCCTTTGCCGTAACTCATTCATTTTATAGATTTGCCTTAGAAAACGCTAAAAAATTTCTGGTTCACGCGGAAAAGGTTCTGGCTTATATCGAAAAATAATTCAAACAACGATAACAGTATTTTAGTAGTTGCACGATTCAAAACATAAAACTGCAGTATAACTTCATTTAATGATTCAACCATTTTAAGGAAAGTTAAATCAAAATTAAAGTTGTCGATAAAATATAGCAATTATATCATCGAAGCATCGTTCAACAATTAAAACACCAGAAAATAGATATCTATCTCTAGCAGATTCAATAATACTTGCAACTGGTTTTATTGGGAAGCTTTCGGGGGGAACGGAGTTCTCCACATATATCTGTTTTAAACCTCTCAACCTAATGTTCCAAGAACCTATAACGTCTCTATCAGCATTAAACCACATTTCTTACATTTCAAAGTTCCGTGCCCATTCAGACTTAGCTTTGCCCCACATATCGGGCACAAACTACTCGTACCATTAGCATCAACATAAACTATAGAAATTCCACTCAACCTAGCCTTATATTCAATTATTTTTTGAAATTTGCGAAAACTCCACCTATGCAACCTACTATTCATTTGCGGTTTTACCGTATTCGATGCAAAATCGTTCATGTTGCAGAGTCTTACCTTCAATACACATAATTTTTAAAGTATTGCCCAATCTTTATAACTTTTGCTTCGAACTTCTTAGAGTTAATCTATCTACTTTCTGAGGTAATTTACTTTTTATTTATTCTTATTTTAGGTTTTGAGAGGTTTTACACACTACAAAACTTTTATATAGTAGTAATAGTTATTATAACTAAAATAGAACCTTAGCGACTTAAACAAGGAGTAAGAAAAGAAATGGCTGTTAAGCTAAATCCACTAGAAACAGTAAACAAGAAAGTAAATATTGTCCTTTTAAAATCATATTTAATAGGTGTCACAACATACCTGCTAGAAAATAACGTTCCTCCAGCTCAAGTAAATGAGCTACTAAAAAAGTTTGGGAGAGAAGCGGGTAGATATCTATTAATTTTAGAAAAAAGTGATGAAACAATTATTCCAAAAAATATTATTAAATCTAGTTTTTTGGATCAAAAAACTTACATCCGCACAACTTTAAACCTAATCACCAATTACTTATTTGGCAAAAGCTTTGATAACATTTCAGATACTCTGGAAAAAGAAAATAATCACCTAGAATTTCGAATGGTTCTATTGGACAACCCTCTATGTAAAGATCTAATAAGCCCTCTGCCTGAGGTAAAATTTTCATCAATCCTTGCTGGAATAATTGAAGAAATCATAAGGGATAAAATAGGATCTAAAAATGTATTTTGCGACGAAACTAGATGCATTTCCACAGGAGATTCTCTATGCGAATTTGTTCTAAAAATAAAATTAGACAAAATTTAGGAGGATAACTAATGGGAATAAGGGGATTCATAGCTTGGAAGTTTATAGCGAAAAAAACTAGAAGAATATTATTTCAGTCACTAGTCGCTTCAACAATAGAATACTTAGAAAATTTAGGGAAAAAGCCTTCAGAAATCTATAAAGATTTGAAAGAAATAGGAAAGAAAATGGGGATGTGGATTTATTCCGAATATCTTTCCAAAGCAGGTTCAGCTTCAAAGAGTATTTGGGACCATGGAGCAAACTTTAACTTAGGATTTAAGTTTTTTACGGGAAAGACATTTGACAACATTTATTATAATATTTCGGAAAATGGAAAAGACGTTAAAATTCATTATATAATCAAAGATAACCCTATCTGTAAAGGAATTAAGCCGCCAGCCCCAGAAATTAAGCCATCAGCCATTGTGGCTGGAGTTTTTGAATGGATTGAGGAAAATAGAAAAGAGGATTGGAATGCAACTTCTGTTACATGCGATGAAGTAAAATGTATAGCATCTGGCGACGAATTTTGCGAAATCGTTTTCCATTTCAAGTTAAATGAAAAAGGAGCGGAGGAAGTTCTTAAAAAGATTGGCGGTAAACCTCAAGAAAGCTGCATTATAAAAGTTAAATAACTAAAACAAGGGAAGTACAATGAATAGCAAAGTGCTCAACAAAACAGTAAATCCAGCCATTGTAATGATATTAACGGAAGGAGGAGGACCAGTAGCCACCATACCACCTATGGGAGATTATCGATACCTATTATCACCGCTCATATTTTCAGTAATTGCTATCTTAGAAAACTTTGCAGGAGAAAATGTAAATGAAGTAAAGTTAGTAGCTGGTGGAAATAAAATCTTATTCATTAAAAAAGCAGGTTTATACTTTTTTGCTATCATAGTAGATAAAGAAATGGAACCACATGCGAAGGAGTTTTTAAATCAAATTATAACGTCTTTTAAAGAAAGATTTCCAGTAGAAAAGGAATTATTAGTAGTAGAAACAAAAGAACTGAGAGAATTTGAAAAACAAGTTATGGAGAAAATACTTAAGCTTACCAACATAAAGAAAAGTGATTATTTTACGTCATTAAGAACAATTTCGCAGAAAGTTTTTGAAGAAGTAAAGCAAAGAGGACTAATACCATTAAGTGTTCAAAAGAGGGTAAAGAGTACAATGTATCCCGAACTAACAGATCTATCTGTACTCTTTAAGGAAAAAGATCCAACCATGAGAAAAATCCTAGAGATGTGCAACGGGACAATTCCAATGGACGAAATAGCTAAAAAAATAAATATCTCAGAAGCAAAGCTTCTCATACTACTCTCAAAATATGTTAAAAAGAAATCCATAACAATGAAAAGCGGAATCTATATAATTGAAGAAACGTAATTCGCATTTTAGCCTTGCGTAACAGTTAAATATTTGATAGATGAAGATGGAACGGTTATACACTATGAAGGAAGCATCGAAGCTACTTGGGACTCATATTAGGACTATTCAGAAGTGAGATAAGCAAGAAAAGATTAAACGCGTTAGAATTGTTGGTGGAAAAGAAGAGTCCCAGAATCGGAGATAAAGAGGATTTTAGGAATTCATGAAGAGAGGAAAATCATAGGTTATGTCAGGTTTTCATTTAAATAATATTTTAGATTAATTTTAGCATAGTTGAGGGAGGTTAATAAATAATGAGGCCACGATTCACCTTTAAATTTTCATACATAGTTGGAGCAATATATGCAATCGAAATGATGATGGAAGCACATCTAGTCAAAACAAAAGTTAAACATAATATTCAAGTTTTTAGCCAAGAACTACTTGAAAGTTATCGCCGAGAATTTTCATTATCTTCCTTCCTATGGCACCTAAGACCACTTATTGCAACAACTCAAGATATTATGAAGGCCTTAAATCTTTATTACAGTAAAGAGATAGCTCCTCTACTATATAAGGCAATAGAGTCATATAAGCCTCACTGGCAAAAAATCCTTCCAAAAATAAAGGAAAACACTAGATATTTAATGGATTTCTGGAAAAAACACGGCAATGTCATCCTGAATGAAATATCGAATATCAGTAGGCATCCATGGAAAGTGGAGGAGATAAAAGCTTTCATTGTAGAGCCTATCGCTGAGGGACATGGAGATGCTTTCCCAAGGGAAGGAATAATAACATTTGAAGGAATCAAGCTAACTACTCCAGAATCCATTGTAGGATTTGTTCACGAGGTAGCTCATATCAATACATTACCTCCTTTCATAGAAACTCTTGAGCAAAAAGATATCCGCAGCAAAGTTCTCTACGAAATAGCTAACGAATACGTTGCAGAACAAGCCCTAGTGAACATAAAAGTTTTACCCTCACTTAATTCCCCTAGGCTTCAAAGAATTTTCACAGAGTCCGTAGAAGCTTGGATGACCGAATCCGAGTTAAAATTCACTTACGACCCTGAAAAATTGAAACGAATAGTTGACAAATGGTGGATAAATCATCTAAAATCTTCCGAAACATTACTTAGTTCCTTCAAGAAACTTGAAAAGAAAGCTTTGCCACACATGAAAATAAAACGCCCAACCAGAAATTTAAAGATCAAATAGACACATAGATATTTGAGGGAAAAAGATAATGTCTTTCATATTTGATGATGCTCACCTAGAAGTAAAATTTTATGAAGATAAGCTTAATGTAAAATTTATTGGTAGAAAAGATAGAGGTTTCGAAGACGTATTTATACCATTTAATCCTGGGTTTAAAGTTAAAAGTGTAAAACAAGTAGAAAAATATGAAACAGGAAGCATAGAACTAGAAAAAACACCAATCTCCATCAGTGCAATGTACGTACGAGACTTTTCTCGAACAATCGAAATAAAACTTGAAGGCAACGTAAAACCTTTGTTTTTCGAGTTTTGGGGATCTAAAAACAAAAATGCACATTACTTAAAACAGGAGACTCTTTGGTATCCATTTATACTTCTAAACCGAAAAACGTTAAGTCTCTACGAAGTCGGTATGATGTTAACAAATAGGCATAAAGAAGTAGAAGTTAACATTCACGACAAAAATAAAGAGTGTAAGACAGTTGTCTCCGCAGAACCTAAAGATGATAACACTTGGTGTGGCTTCGATTTAGAGCCTATTTCCCTTATAAGAGACAAGTTTAGCCGTACGAAAATGTACAACACAATGAACTATCGCTGCAAGATTTACGTTAAAGAGAATTTTAAACGATTGGAGATCAACGACATAGCTGAAATATTTGATGAAGCCCTATATTCCCTTAACAAGCTACTACGTCTCAAACCAAAGTATAAAACACTATACCTAATAGTTCTCAAAGGTGGAGGAGGATTCAAAAGCAATAATATGATAGCTCTAGACTCTACCACTCAACCTAGTAAAATAAGACTATTCGAACATCTTACACATGAACTATTACATGAGTGGTGGCCCAAAGTAATAGCTGACAACAAACTATTATGGATGAGCGAAGCCATTCCAGAATACATTGCATCACTATTTTCTTACATTAAAGAATACAGAGATGAAATTCACCTAAAGCCCTTCATAAACATGGCAAACAAGGGGCTGCAAGCATCTGACTATAAACCATTAGCTACCATACCAGTTCACCTAACGGAAACAGAATATAACATAGTCAGAGGAATCGGTGTATTACTACTCCACAAAATAGCTAGCTCCATAGATGTCAATAACTTTCTGAAACTAATAAGTAAACTATCAAAAGAAACAGGTCTCAACCTAAACAAATTAATAAATGCATTCAAAACCTATAAAGTCCCAGAAAAACTAATAAAATGGTTTATTGAAGTGATAGAAGGGAAAACAAAACCAAAAATCGACAAGTTAACAACCAACACAAGTAAACTATAAAATTCCCTTTATTACATCAGAGAGGAACTTTGAAATGAAGCTATTGAGAATGTTACAAAGCAAATAGTCAGAGTTTGAAAATTTTCCGTGCCATTTTCAATGAAAAGTTTCATTACTGGTTATTTCTATGGATGTTATTTTGGCTAGAAGCACTACTTCTAATATTTTGTGTATCCCGTACATCGGCAAAGATTTCCTTCGATAGCCCTACGTATATCTTCCTCACTAGGACTAGGATTTACATCAAATAAAGCCTTAAGCGCAAGTATTATGCCAGGAGTGCAAAAACCACATTGAACCGCACCAGTTTCAATAAACATCCTACTAGTAAGCTTAATCTCACGTTTAGTTCTACCACACTCAATACAAAACCGATACGATGCAGAAACATCCTTCCACAATCTTAAATATATAGTAACTTAATTAAGATGTGTTGCTAGAACTAGCAGACAAGTAACATACGTCAAATTAGGTTTTAAAAGCTCATCTAAAAACTCGGAACATTCTTGAAGACTATAATAAAATGAAATTTTCAAAGAGGTTTTGATATGTAAGGCAAAAACTATCTTCAAACATATGTATTTACTTTACCCAAATATAGGTAAAGTTTTATAGAATGCTTTACTCTAATAGCATGGTGGTCATATGAGCATTGCTAAGATATCCAGTAAGGGTCAAATAACAATTCCTAAAAAGATTAGAGAACTTCTCAAGTTAAAACCTGGAGATAGAGTTAAAATTGAGGTCGAAGGTGGTGTTGCTATACTAAAACCCCTAAAAAAGCCATCAGAAAGTATTAAGGGCTTAGGGCGTAACGTGAAGAAAAAATTGAAACTAACTGCTGTCGAGCTTATTCATGAGCTTAGAGAGGAGGATGTGGAGGAGCTTTAATGTTTGCTCTTATCGACACGAACATCTTTTTATGCTTGGCTTTTGAAGATCCGGGATGGGAGTACTGTGGAAAGCTGCTAGATGACGTATATTTTGGGAAAATCAAATGTGTAATCAGCTCTATTCAACTATCTGAGCTATATACCCCCTTCATGAGAGCTGGAGATGAAAAGGGATTAAAAGGGTTAAAAGAAGAGCTAGAGAGGCTTAAAGTTAAAGTTAGGGCTGCTGATAAAAATGTAGCAATTCTATCATCAAAGTATCGCTCAATGATTAAAACACCAGAAAATAAATGGTTACCCTTAGCGGATTCAATAATTCTTGCAACAGCAAAACTGGAAAATGTAGATGTACTTTATACCCTTGACACAGACTTCTACAATGTCAAGGAAGTTAAAGTTAGCGCACCCTTCATGTCACTAAAAGAGTGGATTAAAAAATTTGGAACAAAACAACAAAAAAGGTTATTAGGTTTCACTTAAATGAGCTCCGAACTAACTTTCACGTATATGATTCCAAAGGTTAAGCATCGATTATTAAATAAACAAAAGTACCAAGTTTTCCAGAATATTATAATATTTTCAGTTTCCTGGCAGGTTTTATTAAATTAATGTTCATATATTTCGCTGTTTACTTCTTTTTAATACGGTTTTTAGCTAGGATTGCTGCTTCTAATATTTTTGTGTATCCCGTACATCGGCAAAGATTTCCTTCGATAGCCCTACGTATATCTTCCTCACTAGGGTCTGGATTTGAATCGAAAAGAGCTTTCAACGTGAGTATTATGCCGGGAGTGCAAAAACCACATTGAACCGCACCAGTTTCAATAAAAGCTTCTTGAATTGGATGCGGTTCACCATTCTTCACAATACCTTCAATGGTTACAACATTTTTCCCATCTACCTGAGGAGCTAAAACAAGACAGGAATTCACAGGTTGATTATCAACGAGAACAGTACAAGCACCGCATTCCCCTCTTTCACACCCCCTCTTCACGCTTGTAATTTTTAGTTTTCTTCGAAGAAGATCTAACAACGTAGTATTTGGCTTAACTTTTACTTCCACTTTTTTCCCATTTAAAGTAAACTTAACAGTAATTTCTTCATCCAACTCTTTCACCTCACTTCATCTAACGCTTCAATTAAAGCTCTTTTCGTCAAAACAATGGACATCTCCTTACGGTACTCAGCTGAAGCCCTCACATCACTTATGGGGCTAATATCTTCCACAATCCAAACACAGTTCTTTTCAACAACATCCTTTGTCGCGGAAAGACCTCTAAATTTATCTTCGGTCTTTTTAGCCCTTACAGGTGTGGGAGCAACCGAACCTAAAGCAATACGAACATCTTTAAAAATGCCGTCTTCAACGACCACTAGGGTTGCAACAGAAACAATTGAAAGCGTATGAGCAAACCTTCTACCAAGCTTTAAAAAAGCAGTGCCGGCGTGATCAGACATTATAGGTATCTGAATTTCCGTTAATAACTCATTATTTTTAAGTATGGTTTCACCTGGCCCAGTAAAAAACTGGTCAATAGGAACCGTTCTTTCACCTTCAGAACTGGTAAGCTTTAACTCTGCCTCCAATACGAGTAAAGGTGGCGCTGTATCTGCTGCTGGAGAAGCATTACACAAATTTCCTCCAATAGTTCCCAAATTTCTTATTTGCCACGAAGCCATTTTCTCAACGGCATCCGAAAGAACATGAACATTTTCCCGTATAATAGGTGACGTCTCAATCTCCCTTAGGGTTGTCAAAGCACCTATTTTTATAACACCATCCTCCTTTGAAATAAACTTCAATTCCTCCAAACGAGACAAATCAATAACATATTTTGGTTTAACTACACCGTCTTTCATTTTAACTATTAAATCTGTCCCACCTGCTAATAGTTTAGCTTGTTCCCCATATTTATCGAGAAGTTCTAAAGCTTCCTCAAAACTTTTAGGTCGCAAATATTTGAATCTTGGCAGCATCACAAGTCTCCTCCCTAAATTTTAGCTTTAACATCCCTCATTTACAACAACTTTCAAAACACCATATAATTTAACCAGCACCCTAACCATCTTCTAATCCTCTATTAGCCTCTAGCTTTCTTTAAAGCAAAATATAGCTTCTCAGAGGTTGCCGGGATCTCTCTTATCCTTACACCAGTTGCATTATAAATAGCGTTTATAATAGCGGCGGGAGTGGGAATCAAAGCCATTTCACCAACACCCTTAGCGCCAAAAGGCCCATACTGATACAAATCTTCCACATAAACAGGCTTCATAACCTCCGGAACATCTTCAACCGTAGGAATCACGTAATCCGTAAGATTAGCGTTAAGAATAACACCATCCTTAAACACCAGTTCCTCCATAAGAGCGTAACCGAGACCCTGAGCTATAGCCCCCTCAAGCTGCCCTTCAACCAGCGTAGGATTCAAAATTTTACCAGCTGCCAAAGCAGGCCAAACCCTTAACACCTTTACTTGACCAGTTTCCATATCCACCTCCACTTCAGCAACATTAACAACATAGCTATAAGCTGGATAAGCAAATCCTTGACCTCTCTCCTGATCAAATGTACCCTTAGGCAAGAAGAAGTATCCGGTGGCGCTCATCTCAACACCTGTCTCATAACATTTCTTAACAAGTTCTCTCCACTCAACATATTTGTCAGGTGCTCCACGGCGAAAAGCTTTGCCATCCCTAATCTCCACTTCCTCAGGAGTACATCCTAAAAGTTTAGCAGCAACCTTCTCAACTCTTTCCCTCAGCTTTGCAGCCGCTACAAATATACCAATACCTCCTATACTTGAGCCCCTTGAAGCATGAGTTGCACCAGTATCCGGTGCATCTGTAGTTCCACCTACAACCTTAATGTGTTCAATAGGGACTCCAAGTACCTCAGAGACTATTTGAGCATGAGCTGTATGAGTTCCCTGACCAATTTCACATATACCAGTTCCACAAACAACGCTTCCATCCTTGTAAATGTTAATATAAGCATTAGACCAATCTGGAACACCTCTACTTGTGCTAATACCATGCCAGCCACATGCAATCCCTATACCACGCCGCTTAACACCCCCGTCCTTTCTGTACTCAGCCCACTTCCTCTTAAAATCTGAAACTTCAGCAAGCTTTTTAACAGCTTCACCAATACCAACAGAATGATCCAATTTTTGACTGGTGATCGTAAGCGACCCAGGCTTCAAAATATTTCTCAACCTTATTTCAACAGGATCCAAACCAAGCTTCTCAGCCAATTCATCCATTTGAGACTCGGCAGCAAACTGTATCTGCGGATTTCCAAAACCCCGGAAAGACCCTTCAAAAACCTTGTTAGTATATACAAGGAAACCATCAACCTTAGCGTTAGGGACTTCATAGGGACCAGAAGCATGCATAGTAGCCCTCCAAAGAACAAAAGGCCCCCTATTAGCATATGCACCCGAATCCAAAATTATCTTGACTTGAATAGCGGTAAGTTTACCGTCACTAGTAGCACCAGACTTATACTCAATTATAGAGGGGTCTCGCTTACAATGAGAAGTAAAAGAATCCTCCCTAGTATAAACAAGCATCGCAGGCCTACCAGTTTTATAAGCTACAAGAGCAGCCTTAGCAGTAACAAGAGGCCCCATATCATCTTTTCCACCAAAAGCACCGCCAACACTAGCTTGAACAATCCTAACCTGAGCCATATCCAAACCTAATACTCTAGATGTAATTGTTTGACAGAGATGTGGATATTGAATAGAACCAATCACAGTAATTCTCCCCGGCTCAGGAACAGCCACAGCCCCCTCAGTTTCAAGATAAACATGATCTTGATGACCAGTTCTATACGTATTTTCAACGATCACATCAGCTTGCTCAAAACCCTTCTCCACATCCCCCTTCCTAACCTTCGTTGTTTCCGCAATATTGGAACCTCTTTCCTCGTGAACAAGAATTTTAGAATTCATAGCTTCAAGAGGGTCGAAAACAGCCGGCAAAGGCTCATATTCAACTTTAACAAGTCTCGCAGCCTCCTCAGCTACATCAGGATCTTCAGCAGCAACAAGAGCAACAACCTCACCGTGAAATCTAACCTTCCCCTCAGCTAGCAGAGGCTGATCAGGCAAAGCATAACCAACCTGATTTATACCAGGTATATCCTTGGCAGTAAAAACTCCAACAACCCCAGGTAGCCTTAAAGCACTACTAACATCTATTTTCTTAATTCTTCCATGGGGAATTGTACTTTTAACGAGGCGTACATAAAGCATTCCATCAAAAAAGTAATCTTCAACATACTTAGCTTTTCCAAGAACCTTTTCTAAAGCATCCACTCTCCGAACACCTTTACCAACAACCAAAAACCCCTTAGCTTTCTTCCATTTTTCAAAAAGCCTTAAAAATTCCTCACTCAAACAGCCCACCTTCTCTCAACATATAACATAACAATACTACTTCATAATTACTTCGTAATTAATATTAATTCATCCCATTAATACTTTTCATAACGCTTTCTTCACTATTTGAAAAATTATGTATTGAAGATTAAATAGGTTATCTTTTATTCAATTACCCGATAATTAATATTACTTGATTATAGTTGGTATACGATATGCCAACATTGTTGATTAAAAATGTGTCTGAAGAATTACTAAGTGAACTTAGAAGGTTAAAAAAGGAGCTTAAATGTAAAACTTGGAGCGAACTACTGGAAAAATTGGTTAAACACAGGCAGAGAGGAATATTTTTTATTTCAAATAAAGAGTTAAAGGAAATGGAAGAAGGTAAAGAAGAATTTCTGAAGCTTAGAAATGTAGTTTCAGAGAAATGGGTAGGAGAACCAGGTGTCTTGGAAGAATCTAGAAGATCCAGAAAACATGTACGAGGCTAAAAGACTACTTACCCTTGATGCTAATGTTTTTGTTGCAGCTTTGAAAAGAGATGAACCCCATAGCGACGAACGCGTAAACATTTTAAACAAGGTTCCAACAAAATTCTTACTATGTGAGCCAAGTATCGTTTATCAAGAAGTTTGTGGAACAGTAGCTAGAAAAATAGATCTAGAAGCAGCAAAACACGCAGAGCAATCACTTAGCAAATTAATTCACCCCCTCCTACTGATAACATGCGACAAATTGTTTTACCCTCTCTATGTCCAAGGTGACTTTAAGTTCGGTAAATCGTGGTGGTGTCGCGCAATATGGTATTATCCTCGAATGGATCCTGTAATGATTCCACTTTGGTACAGGGGAAGGGATCTTGGAATCGAAGGAATATGAAGACAGACTTCGGGAAATTGTAAAGGATTTAGATTCAACTAGTAAAGTTTTCCCACTGATTACTTTATTTTTTCTATTTATCCTAGTGGTTAACCCTTTTATTATAGAGGATGTAATTAACGGAGAATGGGGTTATGCTGCCGAACCTAGCGATGTAGTCTTCATCACAAATATTCTTGGCTACTATAGTTATGGATTTTTCATAGTTTTCGCCGTCTTTTTCATGATTCTAGGTTCTTTAGCGGGGATGTTCATGGTTAAGGTTTTTGGAAACTTGATAAAGGTAAAAAACACTAAGGATCTTGTGGAGAAGTGGGATAAAAAACTTTGTATATCTCTCGCACTAACTATTTCAATAACGTTTCTTATAGGTCTCATTCGAGATTTTTGCGGAAACATTCTTGCTATCGGCCGTAATGGATACATTATCATATCCGATGGGCTATTCTTATACCTACAACTATCAATGCTAATGGGAGCTTGTATATACACCTATCGTGAAATGAAGAATCTATCAAAACTATTTAAAGAAATTTTAAAACAAAAACACAACTCAAATACATAATACATAAAGGGTAAAATAAAGTAAAATAAGCTAGAAGCGCTACTAACTTATGGAATCCCACAGATTGGATCGCATTAGCAATAGCTATAGCGGTTGAAGCTATGATGTTTGTTCTTGACTGGGCTATGGAGCAATATATTGAGACAATTAGAGATGAATCGGGCGGTGGATGGAATTATGCAAAGGACAAAAATATGTCTCCGGAAGGGATTGGACCGGTTATTGTGAACAATATGAGATGGACATAAAGGACGGGCACACTGGATTGCAAATCTTCCAGCTAGTTTCGATCTTCCCATTTGGATTTACTATGCATCGACGCTTCCCTCTGATTGGACGTGGGCAGGATACTGCGAAGGATATTTATGAAAGGGGTGAGTCCTTGTGTTTTCAATGTTCATTTTTCTTTTTCCTTCTTAGTTGTAGTTTTCCCTGTAATTTATTTTTTTCAAGAAAATTCCGAGAAATGTTAAGCTGGTGGAGTTTTTAGGCGTGGAGTTAATGTTCTACCCGCTTCTTTCTCTCTCTTCCCCTCAAAACTACCGCAGCTACCTACCTTTCAGCCAATCCCCATTTATACTTCTTATCGTATTCATTGTAGGCGCTATTCTCTTCGTTTTTGGATTTAGGTTGGAAGAAAGGAAAGTTGAACAAATATTCTCAGCTAAATCTCTTCGAGAACTAAGAAATACGATAATAATCTTATTTATGCTTTGGATTGGTTCATCAACCATACTTAACATTCAACTCTTTTGGCTCCTAGGAATCTTATATGTATCAGTCTTAGACATTCTTATAATAACATAGACAGGTTACTTAAGAAATTTACCTCATTGCTG
>Ga0190309_1000241_pt1 | contig 16254 bp, 11 predicted proteins | sample 48700767_MG_FD_161656 | JGI IMG/M metagenome (GOLD analysis project Ga0190309, IMG submission 161656) | Hydrothermal vent sediment bacterial communities from Southern Trench, Guaymas Basin, Mexico - 4870-07-6-7_MG | ecosystem: Environmental > Aquatic > Marine > Hydrothermal vents > Sediment ... | reverse complement strand
TTAAAACAATAAAAAGAAGAAGGGGATAGTATGAATGAAGGGGCAGACTCTTTTAGTAAATATTTACGATGCTCCTTCAGAATTATTATCTTCGGAAGAAATAATCAGATTGTTTTTGGTGCGTGCCGTTGAATTTATAGATATGACACCTATTCTTCATACTTTACAGGTTGCTCACTTTCCTACTCCAATAAAAGGAATTTTAAGAGGAGGCTATGGGTTGTCTGCTGGAATGGTTCTTGTCGAAAGTCATATTTACATACATACTTGGCCAGAGGAAAATTATGCTCGGCTTGAAATCTCTTCCTGTAAATCTTTTGATGAGAAGAAAGCTCTGGAAGTGGTAAAAGTATTTTTTGGCAAAGATGTAAGAGTAGATTATAAAAATTTGTCTTGGAATGAAAGCGATTTCAAGGAGGTAATATGACTGTCTTGGAGTTTTTGAGTAATATAAGAAAAAAGTTAGCGGATACGAGCGACCCTCTTTTATGGGAAGATGGTGAACTTCTTACTTATTTAAATGATGTTCTTGGTTATATTTATACTGAAATTCCTTTATTAGAGAAAAAGTATTCCTTTCAAACTCAGAAAGATGTTTCGAGCTATGTTCTTCCAGATGATTTTGATAGAGAATTTTCAGTTTATTGTGAGAATAGTAAGATTTATAAACTGTCTATGGGAGAGATAGAGAATTTATTCCTTCAGGGAGGAAAACCTCGATATTATTGCATTTATGATAATTACATTCATCTTGCTCCTGTTCCAGATAAGGCTTATGATATTTGTCTCTATTATGTAGGAGAGAAGGAAGACCTTACTTATGCTGACGAGATTACTCTGCCAAGAAAGTTGCTTCTTGCTCTTAAGCATGGAGTTTTGTGGAGGGCTTATATGAAGGCTGATAGTGAGACTTTCAATCTGGAATTAGCTCAATACAATTACAGCACTTTTATTAATCTTGTTTCTTTCTTTAAAGCTCGTCATGTTAGAGATAAAGATGTTCCGAGACCTTCTGCTATTCATAGAGGTCTGTTATAATGGCAAGAAGGAAGAAAATCAGTGCATCTCAAACCTATAAAGATATAATTTTCAATTCTTTTCGTGGAATGAAGAATAAAGGACTTGAGCCTGATGCCCGTTTTCCTTATTTAATTCTGAATATGGATATTTATCCAGATGGCTCTTTGAGACCTCGCTATAAATTGAAGAAAATAGTTGACTTACCTTTTGCACACTCTCCCTTCAGGATTGATAAAGACAATTATTTGCTTTTTTCTTATCAGGATGGTTCGGATTATCTATATAAATTTTCTTTGCCCGATAAGTCTCTGAAGCAGATTGTCAAGACAGATAGTCCTTATACGAGATTTTATTTTGTCAAAGTTGGCGACAATGTTTATATATCAAATAGATTCTGGAATGGTGTTTATTCTATAAGCAATGAGACTGTTAGAGAATGGAAATTTGACAAGTCTTTTACTTTTGAAACTGCAAAGGATAGTTTTGAGTATGCTCTTTCTGAAGCAATTCCTATGCCCCGTGTTGAAAATCTGTGTTTTTTCAAAGGAAGAATATTTGGTTCAAAAGGCAAGCAGTTATGGTTTACGGAGGCTCTTTATTATGATTTGGTTCTTCCTTATTTCTATTTTGAATTTCCAGAGGAGATAAATATTGTCTTATCTGCCGAAGAGATAATTATAATTTCTACAGATAGCAAGACATATTTGGGCTTTCCTCTTGAAGGAGAGCCTTTTAATTTGAGATTTGTGGAGTATGATGTGGGAAGCCTTAAAGGAAGTGGAGTTGTGCTTGGAAATGAAAATGCTATTTGGTTGTGCAGAAGGGGGTTAGTTATGGCAAAAGGAGCAGAAGTTGTTTTATTTAGTAAGGATAGACTTGATATGAAAGCCAGAGGAGAGTTTATTTCTGGTAAGGTAAATGTTTCCGATGGGAATAGATTTTTGATTGGGGCTGATAGGAATAATATGGATTTTAGAGATGAGACAATAGCTACTGTAGTTAAAAAGGAAAAAAATGAGTGAGGAGGGAAAATATGCTTAGAGGGAAATTCAGTGTAGAAATTATTAGAGAAGGGAAAGTTATTGATATTATTGAGTTTAATAATGTTGTTACTATTGAAGGGAGAAACCACCTGTTGAAGGTAGGAGTCTCTCAAGAGGCTTCCGCTACAAATTGGTATATGGGATTGATAGGAGCTGATATAACTCCTGCTGAGAGTGATACTGCTTCGTCTGCACTTGGGACTGGAGGGACTTATCAGGAAATTACTGCTTATGATGAAACTAATCGTCCTCAATATGTGAGTGCTTTTGAAAACAATGCAGTTTCTAATGAAGATAATCAGGCCACCTTCACTATTAATGATTCTGTAACGGCTTATGGAGCTTTTATTACCAGCACTGCTCCTAAGAATGATAATTCGGGCGTTTTATTGTGTGCGGGTAAATTTTCTTCTGCAAAGTCTTTATCTTCTGGTGATATTCTAAAGGTTGTTTATACTATAAGTTCTGTATAAGAATTTTTTTTGGAGAAGATAAATGGATTGGCTTCCAGGATGGTCTTATCGCAGGACTATCACTGTTACTGAAAAATCTGGAAGTGATTTGGTAGATTATCAAGTATTGATTGAGTTGAATTCAAGTAATTTTAATTTTAACCATGCAAAGGATGATGGTTCGGATATTAGGTTTCATGATGGAGATGTTTTTTTGAATTATTGGATTGAGAAGTGGGATAAGAATAATCAAGAAGCTAAGGTTTGGGTTAAAGTTCCTTCTATTCCTGCTAATGGGAATACATCTTTTTATATGCACTATGGAAATCCTGATGCTGAGGATGAGAGTGATGGAGAAAATACCTTTGATTTTTTTGATGATTTTGAAGGAACAGAGGTAGATACTGACAAGTGGAACGTTTATGAACCTGATGGTATAGATGTGCATGATAGCTATTGTGATATTACTGGTGTAGGGGATGGTGTCATTACTGGGATAAGAGCAAAAGTCTCTTTTGGTTTTGGATATGCGTTGAGGGCTAAGAGTAAAGCTTTTGAATATAATGATGGACGCAATTGGGCAGGATGGTCGAGCGGTAAGAACGGAAGTAATTTTGCAAGAGTTAAATATGATAATGATGGATGTGGTTATTATAGCAAAAGGAGTGATAATGAGTATTTTTTACATGCAGTAACTTTGGATACTGATTTTCATGTTTTTGAAATTATCAGAAAGAGTAATGTAAGCCTTATTTTTGTAACTGAGGGAGTTGATGAGTATGTAGAAGATGCTACGGGAGCTATTCCTCAAGTAGATTTATATCCTATTTTTACGAATTGGAAAAGTGGTAGAAAAACAAGGGTTGATTGGGTTCTCGTGAGGAAGTATGCTAACAATGATTCATATCCAAATAGTAATGTAGAACCAGAAGTGAGTGTAGGAGATGAAGAATCTGCTCCACAAGCTCTTTTGGATGTTTTTCAGCTTTCGGATAATTCAGGATATACTTATTATGGATATGCTTATTCGTTAAGTGATATATCTATTTTTTGTAATTCCGATAGTCTTTCCTATACTTCCTGTGTTCCTGTGGAGGATTCGTTTTCCTTTGTAGATGATTTATTCCTTAGTAAGGTTGCTTTTACTTCTGTAGGAGATATTCTATTGGATTTGTTAGACACTGCAAAGAAAATTGTTCTTTCTACTTCTTGTGAGGATTTATTGAGTTTAGAAGATTGTTTTAATTTATCTTTCTTTTCAAAAATTTCTTCAGGTATTTCTTTTTCTGATAAAGCAGTTCTTTCATTTCCTAATCTTCTTTTTGATGTTTTTTCTTTATATGATATTTACTCTCTTTCTCTAACTACTAAAATCTCTGAATTATTGCCTTCTTTTTTAAAAGATATAAAACTTTCTTTCTTTTCCAGTAAGAAGGATGTTTTTATCCTATCTGATTTATTGAAGTCTTCTGCAATTTTAAATATTTCCTTTAAAGATATTTTAACTTTTTTGGATGCTCTTCTTCCTCTTGGGAAACCTGAAGCGAGAATATTCTTCTCATTAATTCCTTATCCAGAAAACTTGTTTTATTCTCTTTATTCTACTTCTATTAAAATAACAGGAATAGATGGTATCCTTACTGCTGAAGATGGAATTTATATTTTTGATGAGGAAAGGACAACGGGAGACCTTATGTTTAGATTTGGAAATATGAGCAGTTCAAGATTGAAAAGAATAGATAAGATTTTTGCAAGCACTCCTCTTGAAAAAGCTACTGTATATGCAGATGAAAGTTCTTATTCTTATATAGGAAATAAGTGGATAAGCTGTGGCAAGGGATTAAAAGGTAAGGAATTAAAAGTTCTCCTTGAGAATTTGGGAGATATAGAATTTGTATCTTTTAGATTAGTTGAGTTGAGGAGACCTAAATGAGTGAGCCAACTCCTTTTAGAAAAGAATTTAAGGACATAGATATATTTACTTATGATGTAGAGGAGCTTTCTTTTATTGAGCCTGAGGCTTATACTTATGCTCCTCCTCCAGATGTTCCTTCTCCGCAAGCCAATGAGCTTCTTACTGAATATTACACTCTTGCTTTCAAATCTATTCTATCTGATAGTCTTGACGAATTTTATCGTCTGTTCAATAATTTGACCTCTTATGCCTGCAATAAGTATCAATTTTTGAGAAATGAAATTGTCCGAAGGAATGCAAGCGATTTCAAAAAATTGAACAGCTCATTTGGTTTACTTGGACATAAGTTGCCTTCAGGAGTTTATCAGAAAGCCATCAATGATTTTTATTTAAAAAGCTTAAGGGATGAGACGGAGCTTTATACGAGATACATGGAAGAGCATCGTGATGTTATTATAAGAACTCTCTCGTCTTTTATTGACCGTGTTTATACAGCTAATAATCTCTACAGAGATATTTTTGAAAGGGACTTCAGAATAACTTATGAGACTTATGAGCTGATTATGCGAAATGCTGTTAATAGCTATAATGTGGCTCTATTAAGATATAGATTTCTGCTTCAACTTCAGGACTATTACAATGATGTTTATAGAGAGCTTGTTAATATTGAGAGAAGGAAATTTGAAAGAATAAGAGCTTTGATTACTGAAAAAGAATTGGAAGAAAGACAGAAGCAGGCTCTTAATAACTATTATGCTTCTTATAGTGAATATTTGATGGAGCTTGAAAGGTTTGGCTATTTGACCTTTGAGGAATACAGAGTTTTACTGCGTAAATATGAAAATGAGCTTCGTAAGTTTAGGGCTGAGATAGAAAGAGTGAATAGTCTTTCTGAGTTAATAAGGACAAGAGTTAGAACTTATTTATCTTCTCTTGAGACTATAGAGGCACAGCAGGCTGTTAAAGACATTAAGTTGGATACAGTTATGTCTAAAATAAGAAGTGAAAGAGCAAGATTATCTGCTAAAGAAAGTGAAATAAGAGCGGAGATTGCGGATTTAAGAGCTAAATTGGAGCAGTGGGAAGCGGAAATAGAGAGATATGAAGGGGATTTAAGAAAATATGGAGTAGATGTAGATAAGATTGTGGCAGAGTATAGAAAAGAAATTTATGACAAGATTTTATCTCTTAGAGAGCAAGAGATGCAAATTGTTGATTATTGGGAGCAGGAATTTAAGACAAGGGACACTTATCTGGACTTGAGAAATCAAACTATATTTTATAATGAAAGGCTTGGAAGGGAAACTTACGATAAAGTTAGGCAGATTTTTGATGCGATGAGACTTGGTGTTGACATTGTAAGGGATTATAATAGGACTATGGCAATATCTTATTCTTCTGTGATTGCAAGTATTGTAAGGAGTTTCACATAACGATGTATGGAATACCTTTTGCTTTTTTGACTCCTCCAAAGAAAATTGGAATTCCTTCAGGGAAAACAATAGAATTACAACCTCCCTCTTTATCTCCTCCTCAGCTTCAGGTGGAGATTCCAGAGAGACCTTCTTTACCTTATTTTATTTCTTCTCCTCCCGAAACTCCAACAATAATAAAACCAGTAATTACTTTTCTTCCTATTTCTATTGATATTCCAGATTTAGAGAGCCTGACAATTCCTTCTTATTCTCCGTATTTAGGGGAGATACCAGAGCCGACTGCTCCAGACTATATGGAAAAGCCTGAAGCTCCTTCGGAGATTGATTATGAGAAGTTTAAATTTACTCCATTTGGAAGCAATTGCGTCTATATTCCTTTTTATAGGAAGATGCCTACTTTGAGAGAAATTGAGAGATTTGTAGTAGGAGAATTTTCTTTTGATGTAAAGATAAAGGAGAATTCTCTTGAATATATTGAAGCTGATTTGCTTGATAAATTTAGTCTTTCTTTTGAAGCTCCAAGTTTTATGAAAACTGATGTTTTTTCTACGCTTGGCTTAAAGCCTCTTCCTTATTTTGAAAAGGAAAATTCTTATGTGAAAGGGCTTATTTCTGAGTTTCTGAATGGTCTGAAAGGGTTTTATAATCTATCTGTTCTTATTGAGAAGATGAGGGCTGTTATAGAGAGTGAAAGGGACAAATTCTTAAAGCATTTGTCTGAAAAAGAAAGACAGTTTTTTCTTTTTAGATTTTTCAGCTCTTTATTTGATGTAAAGGTGAGAATGAGAGAGCGTTGGCTTTCTACTTTTTTTGACAATCTTTCTCAGCAGTTGAGGACGATTATTCTTAAGAATGAAAGCGATTTCACTCTTAAGAGGGAGGAATGGGCTTTAAAAGAGCAAGAGGCTACAGCCAGACTTAATCATATCAGCAGGGAAAGTAAAAATTTTGCTCTCCTTACTTCTCTGAATAGAGATTTAAGAGGAATGTTTACTTTTTACAATGAGATGTCAGTTATCCTGACTATGATTGAAGCTTTGAATATTGAGAGAGATAGACTTTTAGTAGAGAAAATGACAGCAATGTCAAGGATAGAAGAAGCCAGAGCAAGAGAAGATATAGCTCAAAGCAGAAAGCAGGTCTTGGAAGAGAGAGAAAAGCTTTATTCAGAAAGAATTAATTATTTGAATTCTGAGATTGAGAGATTGCAAAATGTTCTTCAATCTTTACAAAAAGACTTTGAAGCCAGATGGGCAAGTATCAAAGCAAGATATTCTTCTTTATTAACAAGAGCAGATGTATTGGGAGTTGAGGCTGATATTGCCCAGCTCAGAGGAGAAACAAACATCCTAACTGCTTATTTTCGTGGCTATTCTGATTATCTTGATACATATTTAAGACTGAATAGAGAATTTTTGAGAGCTTATTATGATACAAAAGCTTATTCTCATAGATTGAAAACTGACATCCAGAGGTCTCTAATGGCTATTCATCGTGCTGGTAGTTATTATGATAATTATCTTTTACCTATGTATGATAGTTATTATCAGTATTGTGAAATGGATAGAACCTGTGCTTATGCTATGGCTAATGCAAGACTGTCAGCTCGAATAATTGAAGCATTTACATAAAAATGAGCTACTTTAGATTAAGGAAGGATAATGAATTAGAGCAGTGTCTTCTTTCTTTAGAAGAGTGTGTAGATTTTGTAAAACAGGGGAGATTTCATTTGGTAAAAATATATTTTAATGAGGATGATTTAGATTCTGATTATGTGAAATATAATGAATTCTGTTCTTCAGTAAAAATAAAGAAGGAGAAGAAGGAGTATCATACATCTTCTTATCACGAGACAGGAGACCCAGACCATAGGGTAGGAATTGTTGAAAATGTATGGCATACGGAGAATTATGTGGTTTTTGAGAATTGTCCTTTTATCATTGATAATGTTCCTTTCTTTTATTATCCTATGGAAGAGGAAGTGGGAGAGGATGAAATGTTTTCTATTATTGGAGATGAATTATCTAAGAATAGGTATTATTATTGTCACAGGTATTTATATCAAGCGGGGGGGATGTATGGCTATTCTTATTGGAAGGAGCAGTGGAAGGCGAGAGGTATAAGTGTGTGGGGAAAAGGGACTTTTCTTGTTCCTTGTATGTATGCTTTATGTGATACAAGGATGAATAAGCTTTTGTTCAATTTTTGCTGGACGGATACTGAAGTTGGAGACGGAACTGGAGGGACTGGATTTCCTCGTAAAGGTATATGTGATAAACAAACTCTTATATCAGGAGGATATTGGGAATATTATGATGCTCATACGTGGTGTTATGGTATCAAGACGGTAGAAGATAAAGTTCTCGTTAGGGAATTTAAATATTTGGAAGATTGGCCAAATGAGTGCGATTATTGGTAATGAAAGGAAGTAAAAAAAGATTTCCACTTATATTTCCTTTTGGCTCTTATAATTCCTTGATAAATCTTCCGAGAACATTGGAAGCTGGAGATTTTATTTATCATAAGCTAATAGCTTCTACTCTTACTTATTCAACTTTTTCTGGAAAAGAGGGTAGGTTACTTGAGATGGAAGGAACTGAGTGTATGTGTTTGTATCCTATTATTGAGAGCCTTTGTAATGAATATGCGGGAATGTTGATTGATTACTTTGCAAAACCTCCTTATGATAAGCCTGAAGCAAGATATAAGCTTTATTTTGATATACACAAAGAGCTTTTACAGAAGAAACGCACCTATGCTTATCTTTTTTTCCGTTTGCGTGGATTTTTTGCTAAGGCTTTGATGATGTATAAGGAAGGGATGTCTATAGAAGATATGATGCAAGATAGAGAAAAGAAACCTTTTCTTTCTACACTATTTTTACATTTTCATTTTGATAGCTCTTTTCATAAGAAGATACTTTCGAAGTATTTGGATGCAGTTCCAGCTACTACTGTTGGATATGAGACGGGTGCGTCACGAATGACTATGTATGAAAAGTATGGTTATAAGTTTTACCATATTCTTTTCTGCGGAGTGCCTGTTTTTCAATGGATTTTTACTACTCAGTTTGGAATAGGGGCGGGGACTTCACCTACCTATGGAGCGACAGGTGAACCTGAATATTATCCCAGACCCGAACAAATGATGAATGTGCCTGATAAAGTTGGAGGGAAAATGATAGATACGGTGGTTTTTTTTGTAAATATTCCTATTCATATAGCATTCAAGTAATATAATTTAAGTAGGAGGAGACTATGTTCTTATTTGGAAATCCTTTAGAAGAAGCTTTCAAAATAGGAAAAGCGATAGCAGATTATAAGACAAGAAAACAGTTGCAATTGTGGCAATATGACCCGTTAAGACAGGCTCAAGCTCAATTGTATAGGGCAAGAGCTACCACTGCTATTCCTGCTGAAGCTGAATGGCTTAGAGCGAGAGCCAGAGCTATCCCCGCTGAGGAAATGTATAATCGTGCCAGAGCTATGTATGAAGTTCCAGCCAGAGCGAGAATGTATGAGGCTGAAGCCAGATACGGTATTCCTGCTGAAGCTTATCTCAGATGGATGACAGCTCAGGCTGTTCCTTCTGAGATTGAATATACAAAAGCAAGAACCAGAGCTATTGGATGGGAAGGAGTGAGTGGAGAGTGGTTGGGAGAGGTTTTTAATGTTCTTAGACCCTTATTTTCAGCTTTATATTCCTTATACGGATTGAACTTGCCCTAAGGAGGAATTATGGCAGATAATAGAACTCCACGCAATTTATTCGAAGCTCTCTTTGGAAGAGAGGCATACGAGAGACTGACTGCTGTTCCTGAGAAAGCAGAAGATATAGCGAGACGTGCCTACAGTGGATTAGCTTATTTATTTGCTCCTCTTACTCCAGAGGAAGTAGAGAGAACTGCTTATGGATTAACTGCTCCATTAAGAACTGCCTTTCAGCCTCCTTCTGAGAAAGTTTATCAGGTTGCAGAGATTGCAAGCAGACCTTTCAAGGCTCTTGCTGAAGGTTTGTCTCCTGCTATGGAGAAAGTAGCAAAAACATTAGCTTCTGCTTTTCAAAAAGAAACCGAGACAGCTATTCCTACTGCTAAGGCTGAGGAAGTGCCTGCTCCAGCTCCTACTCCCGCTGAAACTCCTCCTCCCGCTCCCTCTCCCGCTCCAGCAAAAACTCCAGCGGATTTAGTTGATTGGGGAGCTTTATCTCGTTTGTTTCGTGATAAAAGAGCAACTCCTGCTGGAATAAAACTTGTTTTATCTACAATTCTTGACGCTTTTAGATTACTTGGAGCAGTTCAGAGAAGGTCTCCATTTGAAACTTTAATTGAAGCATATGAACCTCTCCTTACTCTCCAGAAGAGTTATTTGAGTGCATTACAACAAGAAACAAATCCTAAAGCAAAAGAACAGCTTCTCTTGAAAATAAATGAGATAGAGAGAAGACTACAACCTTTCTATGCTTTTGTGAATATGATTTCTCGTGCCTACGGATTACCTACTGCTGGAATACCTGTAGGAGGAGAGACTCCCACTCCAACTGGTGCGACAGCTCCCACAACTGCCTCAGCTTTACCTCTTGTCCCTCCAGAGAAAATTGAAGAAAGCCCATTTGCCAAACACCTTTCCAAATATCTCGGTAGAGGGTAATGGCTAAAGACCTTTTTGAACTTGCAAGGGAAAAAGGCGTAGATATAGAACCTTACCTACTTGCGGGTTATCCTCCAGAATTATTAAGGGAAGCTCTTGAAACTTATACCCCTCCGAAAGGAGCTATCAGAGAATTTTTTCGTGGTATCAGTAGAGGAGCATTAGGTCTTGGTGCTGGTGCATTAGGTTTTGGTGAAATTCTTACTGAGAAGATTCCTGGTCTTAGAACCATTGCTGAAAGAGTTCTTAGACCTATTAGGGAAAGCATACAAGAGGAAGGATTGAAAAGAGTTGCTCCTTCTCCTTATGAGGGTTTAGCTGGAAGGGTTGCTGGGACGCTTGGAGAACTGCTTCCTTATGCTGGGATAGCTGTTACTGCTCCAGAAGCTTTGCCCACTGTTACTGCTCTAACTGAGACAGGAGCTATCTATACAGAACAACCTAAAGAAAAGAAAAGTCTCTTAAGAGCTATTCCGACAGGTATTGCAGTGGGTCTCCTCCAAGCTTTACCTGTTACAAGAGCAACTTCAAGAGCTTTGAGAACTATAGCTCCGATAGGTAAAGTAATGAGAAAATATCCTTTAGCTACAAGTATGGCTATTGAGGCAACTGCTTTTCCTGCCATCTTTTCTGCAATGAGACCTATTTATGAATACGGAACTGGAGTTGCTTTACCTGAGAGAACTGCTCAGGATATTCTTGCTGAAGCAATAGTTGGAGGCTTGTTTGGTGTTCCAGGAGGCATTGCTCTGCGTAGAGAGGTAGCCAGAAGAATTGAGAAAGAATTACCTCCAGAGAGACCTAAGGCTGAAGTAAAAGCAGTAAGACCTGAACTTAAGATAGAGCCAACCAAACCCGAAAAAGAGCCTATTGTAGAACCAGAGAAAAAAGAACTTCCTAAAGAGGTTGCTAAGCCTGAACCTGAGGTAAAACCTGAGGAGAAGCCAGAAGAAGAGCCAAAAGTAACTCTCCCTTATTTCATCTCTGTTCTTAGAAAGGTTTATTTCACAAAGAGAGGTAAGTTAAAATCTGCTTTCAGTAAGAGGCTTATTCCTGATACGCTAAGAGAAGATGTAAATATGTTAGTTTCTTTTCTGAAAGAGCCTTCCTTTGAGAACTTTTCCACTGATGAGAAATTGGAGTATATTAAGTTTGCTTATGATTTCCTGAGAGGTTTATTGAAGAGAAAGCAGGTAGAACCAATTAGAGGAGAAGTTGAAAACGCATTGAGAGAAGTGGATGCAATTGCTGATGGCATTTTGTTAGACTACCTTTATAGCAAAGCTACCGAAAGATATGGAGGTATAGGAACAGACCTTGTCAATATAAACCTTCCTCTTATAGAGAAAGTAAAAGAACACAAAGATTTGAAGGAGGGAGCTGAGCTTTTCCTTGACTACATTAAGCAAGACATAGATAAATTCTTAGAACCTTCAGAAATTCCCGTTATTTTCAAAAAGGAATGGTTTCCAGAATGGAAGCCTAATGTCAAACATGTGTCCAAATATCTGGAAAGTTTATTGAGAGAAAATCTACCTGAAGAGAATGTTAAGACTATTCTCTCTGTTATGGATATTGATAGGTATGCTCAAGGGATAGTGAATAAAATGAAGAAAGGAGAGTATGTCTCATGGACAGAAATAATCACTGATTTTGAAAAAGATATTTACAATCTCTTGAGAAAGTTAGAAGAAGTTCCTCCTCCGCCAGAGAGACCTATTGCTCCAAAGGTAGAAACCACTCTTACTGAGATTGCTACTCCTCCTGAGAAAATAGTAACTCCTAAGAGACATATAACTGAGACTGATATTACAGCTTTATTCAAGCTTCATCCGAATGTGGAAGAGCTTGTAAGTAGATATATTAGAGGTTCTCTGGGTAGCAGAGTTACAGATATTTTGAAAATGAAAGCAACCTTACCTACGCAGGTTAGAGCTGAACTCACAAAAGCCTTTCAACAAATTACTTCTGGAGAGAAAGGATATTTAGAAGCAATTTTTGGAAGAAGGATAGGCTCAAGACTTGAAAGTGCTTTATCTCGTGGAAAGACAGAAGGAAAATATACTGAAGAGGATTTAGAATTTTTGAGTGAATTGAAGAAAAATCCAATTGAGACTTTACTTAAAGAAGGTGCAGAGGATAAGCTTTATGATTTGGCTTATAAGACTCTGTCTCTTGAGGATATTCTGTCTATCATCATTTACGGAGATATAGATACAAGGACTGCTATTCAAGAGACAGGAATTAAGGCTTATAAGAGGGCTTCTGATTACATTAAAAAGGAAGTTCTTCCTGCTGTCAAGAATTGGGTCAATAAGGGAGAAGATAAACAGCGTATATTAGATGAACTGAGAGAGGTAAAACCTTATAATGCAATTGAAGACCACTTATTATCTATCTTTCAGGATTATATTGAGCGAATTCCTAATGAAGAGTTTGGTTTATCTGCACTGAAAAAGGTTGAAGAAGAAATTACAAAATATGCAAATACACTTGTTAAAAATCTCAGAGATATAAAGAAAGAGGAAAGAATAGAGGCAAAGGAAGCCAGGAAGACTAAGTATATTGAACTTCTTGGAAATCAACTTCATGTTACGCTTCGTATTTTGAAAGATTTGCCTTTCATCATAAAAGAAAGAGAGGGTATTGTTCCTCCAAGTAAAGAGATTTACAAGAGAATTCGTGATATTAATGAAAGTTATGCAAATGCATTTGCTCAAAAGCTTGGAGTGTCTGAAATAATTAATAATTTTGTTGATTGGTATGCTACACTTGTAGCTACTTCTCGTGGACATAGATTAGAAACAAAAGAAGGTAAGCAGGCTTTTATAAGTATAGCGAAAAATGTAGATGATATACTCCAACCTCTCATTACTCCAGAAAACGCTTATTCTATTGTTCCAGATGTTTTATTCTTCCCTAAGGATTTGGAAAGCCTTAATACAGATAGACCTAATGGTTACATTATATTGAGTTTTGGAGAGACTGGAGAGGCAAGGCTTCTAAAACTCAAAGATTTCTTATCTGATACTCTTAAAGAGGACATTCCTATTAGACGATTTTTTACTGATAGACTTGACTTGGTTGTTCCTGAGAAAAGGAAGTTTGTCATTGTAGATGCAGAGAATTTCAGGAATTTCTTAGAGGGTAAAGAAGACTTGGAGATTTTAGAGCCTGAGGCAATTGGACTTCCAACTTTGAGAGGAAAATCTCCGATTAAGAGGCTCTGGGATACTTATGTAAAGGCAGTTGTAAAGATTACTGATAAAGAAAAATTTCCTAAGATTCTTGACTTATCTGATGAGCCTTTAAATACTTTTGCAGAGAATTTTGATAGAAATATCATTAAGACTAAGGAGGAACTTTCCCAGCATAGAGATATTTCTTATTTTCTCAGAAATCCTGCTGAATATGTAAAGGCAAGACTTCTTGAAATGATTGAGGCAAGCGATGTAAATAGGCAAATTGATGAGGCATATTCTAAATTGATTGAAGGCTTGAGAAGTGAAGATGCTTACTATAGAACTATTGAGATGGCTAAGAAAGACCCGCTTATTCTCAGTGAACCAGTAAAGATGTTCCAATTTATGAAAAGTGTTGTTGCTAAAGCTCTTGGAGAAGAAGTTGGCATTATTGTAGGAAATGAATATAGTCCAGTTGTAGCTTATATGAGGAAGGCTCTCGGAGTTCCTTTTTCTGGGTTTGCTCTAAGGCTTGGAGATAGAAGATATATAGGAATTGTCTTCGGAGAAAAGTCTAATGGTCTTATTACGTTTGGACACGAATTATATCACTTGATTGAGCCTCTCCTTTCTGAGACAGACAGAAGACTTCTTTATTCAAAATTCAAGAATACAGAAGAAATAGCTGAGGCATTTGGAAATTACATCTTTCATAAATATCAGCCTCCTTCTTTTCTCAAGAGAATTTTTGACAAGATGATTTCTATTATTGACAGGATAAGGAATGCTCTTAAGGGGCTGGGTTTCGTCAGTGCTTACGATATATTTGATAAGATTTATGCTGGAAGGCTTGCCAGAGAATATAAATCTCCAGAAGAAATCCCTCTTGCTTATTTCACTGATGTTTGGGACATAGCTAAAAGAATAAGAGATGATTTTAATAATGAGGAATTTGAAATCGCTTTCAGAACCAAACTCAGTGAAGCACAGGATAAGTTTGTGGAATTCTTCAAAGAGAATGCTCCTTACAGATTAAGAGAATGGCTACAGAGAACATTTGGAGGTAAGGTAGAGGCTGTTTCCAAAGAGGAAAGAGAATTTCGTAGAAAGTATTTTGGTAAGGAGAAAAATCCAATCTTCCGTAAGTTCTACAATGTAGCTATTTATCCGAAGTATCATGATATTTTAACTGTCTTCCATAACTATTATTCTGAAAGTGTTGGCAGAGTGAATGAGACGACCATGAGACCTTTACAGGAATTTCTTAACTCTCTTGAAAATCTCAAAAAAGAAAATCCTGAGCTTCATGATATGGCTCAGAAGCTTATCTGGTATTACAATGCGGAAGGAAGGTATCCTCTTGAATTTGAGAAAGAAGTCAGAGAAATGCATCCTGATTTATCTGCAAGCGACATTTCCACATTGAAAGATATTATTGACAAGGCAAAGAATTATTATGACATAGAAGCCGTTATGACTTTTTCTGCTATGTTTGATATTGGATGGATTAAGCTGAGAGGGCTTTTAAATACATTTGAGAAAATGAACTATATCTCTGGAGATGTCAAGAACAGGCTCCTTACTATGTTAACTCACATAAGAACTGAGGCTCACGATAAACTGTTTAGGCTTTATGACTATAAAGTAGAAGGAGTTTTAGATGAAACTACTGGCAGAGAAAGGTTTAGAAGAGTTGCTATTAATGACATGAGACATGAGCCAGAGAAGCTTTGGTATCAGTATCGTGATGAAATTTTGAAAATGTTTGGAGGAGACCCAGAAAAATACAAGAAGGAAGGAGACTTGTCCGATTTGAGTAAAGAACATCAGGAAGTTTTCAGGACAATTGAAGCCTTTATGACTAATAATCTTGTTAAGGCTACTTACACTCTTAAAGGACTTGATGAAAGTTTTTATACTCCTCTCGTAAGGCAGAATGGAGACTATGAGGTCAGATTATTTGTGAAATATACAGACAAAAGAGGAAGACAGAAATATGTAGAAATTGGTTATTGGGATACTGATAGGAGAAAGAGTGACTTTGCACAGAAGAATGAACTTCTGAAGATTTATAAAGCTGTCAAAGAAGGACTTGAGAAAGAGAAAGAAGTGATGGAATTTAGAACTGAAGACTGGCACAGAAGCGAAAAATCTTTATCTGATTTTATTATTGGAGAAACTATACAGAAAGGTAAAACTCCAGACTATATTATCATGGTTGGTAAGAAACCTCCGAAAGCTGAAAGAACCATTGATAAAATGTCTCCTTATGAGGCATTTGATTTCATTAGAAGTCTTGCTTTGAGAACTGATGACCCAGAGGCACAGAAATTACTAAGAGATGTCTTCCCACAAGCTCTTTATTCTATGTATGCAGATGTTGCTTATGCTCTTGCAAGAAGACTTCATAGAAGATTGTTACCAGCAGAGTTCTCTCAAAGAGTTATTGAAGGATATAGAAAAGATGTCATTGATGTTACAAAGGAATATCATATCAGAATGACTGGAAGTCTTGTAAATAAATTTTTCTTAAATAGAGTATTAGAAGCTTATGAAA
>Ga0190309_1000239_pt1 | contig 16277 bp, 13 predicted proteins | sample 48700767_MG_FD_161656 | JGI IMG/M metagenome (GOLD analysis project Ga0190309, IMG submission 161656) | Hydrothermal vent sediment bacterial communities from Southern Trench, Guaymas Basin, Mexico - 4870-07-6-7_MG | ecosystem: Environmental > Aquatic > Marine > Hydrothermal vents > Sediment ... | reverse complement strand
CTGAAAATCTTCATTACAAAATTCCAACTCGGATATTTTCTGAGTTTTATCCCTAGATCCATCTCACCCCAAATTAAAGGCGGAATACACTCAGATAGCTTCCAGAGAAATTCCCTATTCCTTCTTCCAGAAATTCCGATTTCCCTTAAAGTATCCCAATAATGCAAATGGATCAATTCTTCGGCTATTACAGAGATAACATTCCTCCAGAAAGCAAATACAGAAATTTTATTCTTATATTTTTCATAGCATCCGGGCAGGACAGAGGAGATATGAGCCTTATAATGCTCAAACTTCCAGGGAAATCCGGTAATCCTTTCAACTTTTCGAAAGAATTTCGAATCTATCGGCTTCCAAAGACTCTCTATTCTTTCCTTTCTTTCTAACAACTTCCTTTTGATTTCTTCCCTATTTTCTTCAAAAAACTTGAGCATCTCTTCAGGCGATTTATTCCTTAAGTTCTTGAAAACTCTAAAGAAGTAGTAAGGATTTCCAGAAAAAGCCTTTTCAATCTCCCTAAATTTCTTCAGAGCCTCCAAATCCTTCCTAAGACTTATATAAAAAATCAGCCTCATAATAAATTTTCTATTAGCTTAATCCTTTCGCTCCATTCTCTTTCTAATCCAACCTTTTTTTCTATCTTCCTGAACTTTCTTTCAATCCGGCTGGTCGGAAACAGAATTGGTAGCCCGAATTCTTTAGAAATATCTCTGCTCATAAATGCTACCGCAATTTCTCCAAACTCAAAAAAGTTTTTGGGTTTTAAGCAGAGCTTTCTAACATCTTCTATCACATGCAAATGCAGCAATTCATGCATTATTGTATGTAAGGGATTGAGATGCTCGGAAAAAGGAAATACTATGATGGTCGGATACTCATAACCTCCACCGCAAATGTAGGTAGAGGATAGATGACAAAAATAAACCCTTCTCCTCCATCTTCCGAATTTTTTGGCTGTTACCTCAAAAAATCTTTTTTCAACCTTCCTCCATTTACCTTCAATTTTTCCCATCTCTTTTTCCAAAAGCTTCCTTTCTATTTTCCTTTGCCTTTTTACCAGCTCTTCAAACCTTCTCTTCCCGAGCATTTCCTCAAAGACTGGAAAATACTTTTTAACATATTCCTTATCTTTCTTAGGGTTGACATAGAAGTGAAGGTAGGGAACCATTATATAATTTTTCCAGGAAAAGATAATAATGAAAGAATTAAAAACTCCAAAGGGTACAAAGGATTATCTGCCAGAAGAGATGAAAAAGAGGAGAGCGGTTATTGAAAAATTCAGAAGGATATTCGAGAGGTACGGATATGAGGAGGTATGCACTCCTGTTTTTGAATATTTGGAATTGTTAGAAAAGAAAGCCAATTTGGGAGAGGAAAATGTCAAGGATATTTACAAATTTCAGGATAAAGGCGGAAGATGGCTCGGCTTAAGATTTGATATGACAACCCCTATAGCAAGAATAGTTGCCTCAAACCCTAACCTAAAAAAGCCGATAAAATGGTACTATGTTGCAAACATGTGGAGGTACGAAAATCCCCAGCGCGGAAGGCTTAGGGAGTTTTGGCAGGCGGGCATTGAGAATTTGGGATTAAAAGATGAGGTAATAGATGCCGAAATTTTGGCTGTTACCTACGATGCTTTGAGGGAGATCGGAATAGACGATTTTACTCTAAACATCAACTCGAGAAGACTCATGGACAAAATTTGCGATTATTATAAGATTAAAAATCGGGATGAGTTTTACAGGTTAGTTGATAAAAAATCAAAATTAAAAAGGGTTGAATGGATAGAAAGACTGAAAAGATTTTTCAAAGAAGAGAGTTATTTTAAAAACTTTTTGGAGCTTATGGAGAGCAGCGCCAATGAAGTATGGGATAAAATTCCTTCTCTTGCTAAAGAAGAGTTGGAATATCTGGAAAAAATTATTGACTATGCTAAAGAATTTGGAATAGGGGAAAGGTATATTAATCCTGACCTTTCGATTGTTCGGGGTTTGGAATATTATACAGATTTTGTTTTCGAAACCTATAAAAAAGGAGAGGAAAGCTTAGGTTCCTTAGCATCGGGAGGAAGATACGATAATCTTATAGAGCTGTATGGAGGAAAGAAAACTCCGGCAACTGGTATGGCAATTGGGATAGATAGGGTAATGGAGATTGTTTCGAAGGATATTTCCGTGCAATCTTCGATAGACGTGCTGGTTTGTCCGGTAGACGATTCCTTTAAAAAAGAGGCGGTAAGGATTGCATCTATTTTGAGGCGAAACGGTATAAGATGCGATGTTGAGATAAGAAGGAGGTTAAAGAATAAATTGAGCTATGCAGATTCTCTCGGTATTAAATACTGCATTATAATAGGGAGGGAGGAAAGCCAGAGGGGGGTTTATTCATTGAGAGATATGGAGAAGAAGGAGCAATACCCAGCCAATTTAAATGAAATAATAAAAAAGGTTGTTAGGGCTTCATAATTTAATTTCAAAAATCTATTAACTTTAATGGAATATGAAATTTCAAAAATTGTGAGCAAAATTTTGGAAGACCTTAAGAAAAATGAAAACTTTTCCGATTTGATAATAAGGTCTAAAAAGCTTAAGAAAAATTGGAGCGATATAGATTTGTCGATAATATTTAAAAGGGTTAGCTATGAGGATCTCATTTTTTTAAGAGAATGCTATAAAAAATGGAAAAATGAGATAAAGTTAAAGTTGGATATCAAAATTTTGGATTTGGATGATAACCCTTCTCTACCCTTACATTTTCATGCCGGCTATCAATCTTACTATGCCAAAGAGTTGGAAAGCTGCATATCTCTCTGTAGGAAGTATCCGTTAAACTTTAAAGGAATCAAAAAAGTAAATATTCATAAAGCAAGTGCATTTCAAAGATTGGCTACGCAGGTCTCAAAATTAAGATTGGAAATAGTAACAGCGGATGTTTTTCCAATATCTAAAGTTCATGGAAGAAGATTGGATATATTATACGAACTATTAAAAAAGGCAAGAATTTGTAGCAAATTGGCTATCCAATGTTACGGAATATTTCCTGAAGAATACTCCGAAAAAAGTATTGAAGAGGACATTAAAAAATTGTTTGGCGCCAAGCTGTATAAAACTTACTTGAAAATCAAAAGTATTAGAGAAGAATTTAAAAGGAAATCTTTGTCTCTTAAAAGAATTAGAGATTTGGAAAAGGTATGCTATGAGTACATTGAAGATTTGTACCTTACGCTAATTAAAGATATAAAATCAGGAAGGGTTTGCTTTGAAAAGTAAATCATAAAAGCTTTTTACGGATAAAGCGATATCCTTGCCCTGCTTTATTTCTTCCAATTTTACAAAAGAATAGTCTTCATGCTCGGAAAGATTCAATTTCGGCAATTTGTTAAGGGAAACACAAAACAGCCAATTGTTCCTTATCCCTTTATTTTCTTTGTATACAACCCTGCTTCTTCCCAAAAATTTTAGTTCTTCTTTATTTACCGATATTCCTGTTTCCTCCTTCAATTCTCTAACCGCAGTATCTAAAGGTAATTCCCCTTTTTCTATTTTCCCTCCCGGAAACTCCCATATATCTTCTCCCTTCCTTTTTATTAGCAATATTCCTTCCGAAGTTTTGACACAAACATAGCTTATCCTTTTTCCCAAGCCTATGCAATTCCTCAAATATTCTACCAGCAGATTTTCAAATTTAAAAGGGTAGTTGGTATATTCCGGATGGTACATGCAAAATATGGAAAATATAGTGCTTCCGATATCAATTAAATCGATAGAATATTCTGTTCTGCCAAGAATAGAAATTTTCCCCTTTACTTCCGAAATTATTATTCTGTTGTAAAATCTCGGAAAGATGCTATCCCTTTTGTAAATTTCCCTTCCTTTTTTATTTAATTCCAGTTTCTGACTTCCTATTCTCGGAAACTCTTCTATCTCAGCATAGCCGAGGTCGCTTAATGCTATTCCGCAATTATCTCCTATCCCGAGAATCGGCAAATTTTTCTCTATTGCCCTTTTCAGCAATTCCTTTGGATTTTTTAATCTTCCGTTTATTATCACGCTATCAGCATAATCCAAATTACCTCTATATTCCTCAATAGCAACCCTATATCCGAAATCTGAAGATATCAAATTTAAAGCTTCCTTTAAACTTAAATATGAGCCGTAGCCTTCATCCTTTTCCAGCACCATTAGTTTAATTACCCCTTCTTTGCATTCTTTTGCCTTTCTGCTCACATCCCTTAGTTTATCCAAATACTCTGTTTTAATCTTTCCGAAATATGAAGGAATTTGGCTGTAAATTATGGAAGGAAGCTCGTATAAGCACCCAACATCCGGATCGGAAAGTATTTTCTTTTCGTCCATGCTTAAATAAAAAGCCAGCATTCTTTTTGTTAGCTTGGATATTTTTCTTTCGCTCCTACAAACTACCAAATCTGGAAAAATACCTCTTTTTATAAGCTCTGAATAATCTTTTCTTATAAATTTGGTTTTCTCCCTATCCTTTCTGGCAATCGGAGCATAAGACAAAAGGATTACCTCAGCCTTATTCTTTCTTTGAAGGAAGCCTATTTCCGGCAATATGAATTCTAATTCCGGGTCTCCTATTGTACCTCCAATCTCCACCACAAACACCTCGTATTTGGAAGCCCTTTTTAATACCTCCTTCTTCCATATCTCGGAAAAATGTTTGAATTGTATTACCGTTCCCGGAAGGAGATTATTTTTTGCCGATTCTCTGAGTTTGTCCAAAATTTCTCCTCCCGAAAGCTCTGCATCCTTATCCAACTCCCTATTCAAAAACCGCTCGTATATGCCTATATCAGTATCACAAACTTTTCCATCCTTTGTTACAAAAATTTCCTCCTCTTCTATGTAAAAAGAAGGTTTTCTATCTATAGGAAATACCTCATGCATTCCGGAATTTAAAAAGCCGTTATATTTCAGAATCCCAACTTTTTTCCCAACTGCTTTAAATATTGCTGCAATGCTTGCTGCAAGATAGCCCTTTCCAATCCCCGAGTAAGGACCTCCAACAATAAATATTATTCTTGCCATTAATAAGATTATGATAAAAAAATATTATACTTTCCTTATACCATGCTCCACAAAATTTAAGGATAATAAATTTAGCAAAAAGGAGATTAAAGAAGCGGAAAATATGAAAGAATACATAAGAGTGAAAAAAGATTTAATATTCAGACTTGATTTGAGCACAAATGTTGCACTCATAATTAAAGGTGTATTTGGTAGTGTTGTCGTTGGTAGAAATACTCTAGATAGACTCGTTAAAGGAACATTGAACGGAGAAGAAATTCTAAAATTGCTGAAGTTAGATGTTCTTTACATTGACAAAAATGAAAATAATAAAAAATTGTCTAATAAGATGAAGATATTTAAGGCAAAAGAATGGTTTCTTCCATATTATGCAACAATAGAAATTACAAATTATTGTCCTCTGGAATGTGCTCATTGTTACAAAAGATTTGAATTATCTAAAAAAAGGAGTAAACATCTCTTTTTAGATAAAAAAGAGATTTTAAAAAGAATAAAAGAGCTAAACAGGAAAGGAATATTTGAGTTTGAAATAACGGGAGGAGAACCTCTCGCTCATCCAGAAATAGAAGATATAATAAAAGAAGCTAAAAGATATGGGAAAATAATGATCCCCACTTCTTGCTATTATTTAAATATAAACGCATTAAACTCTGCAGATGAAATATCTGTCAGTTTGGATGGTATAGGTAAGTTTCATGATCGATTTAGAGGAGAAGATGGATTGTATAGAAATGTAATTAAGTGTTTGGATATTCTTTCTGATACGGGCAAGAAGTTATATATATCTTCCATTATTTATGATGGCAATCTAATGTACCTTAAGCATTTAATAGATATTGCGAAAAAATATAATGCAACTTTGATTTTGCAGAGAGTCGTTGCTAATCAAGAATTTAAGTTATCAGAGGAAAATAGAAAAAGAATAATATCTCTTGTAAAAAAATATGAAAAATCAGTCAAAATAAGATATAAAACAATTCTTCCTCCAAAAGAAAGAGAATATACATACCTCTTCTACGGATGTAACTATGGCAGAAAAGATTTGTTTGTAAATTTTGAAGGGGAGATATTAGGGTGTCTATATTTACGGTCTTCTATCCTATTCAACAAAATACCAGCCGTTAAGGAGTTTAACACTGTAGTTGAAGAAAAAAGAAAGGAATATCTGAAAAAATTTAAAAAATGTTCATCATGCAAATTTTATAATGTCTGTGGAGGACCTTGCAGACTATCTAAAAAAGCAAAATATTGGAATAAGCGGAATTGAAAATGCTGGAAAAACCACATTATCTCTCTGGATATCTAAAAAATACAAAATTTTTTACCATCACAAACATCTAAAAATAGACAACTTCGCATGGTTTAATGAAAATATAGACAACCTATTTGAAAAATTTAAAGAGGCATATGTAGTAGAAGATGCTTTTAAGAAAAACGCAAAGAAGGGTATTATATTTGATAGAGGATGGCACGGTTATATTCTTAAATATCTGGCCCTACTAAAAGACAGAAATATTACTGTAAATGAAGAAACAATAGAAAAAGTAATTGACTCATTTCCAGATCCATATGAAGATATAATTATCATATTGGATTTGGGTACTAATAATAAAGCACTTAGCTTTTCTTTAGAAAGAGAAGAGAATGGTTATTCTTCTTCCTTTAAGATGCATATAATGCATCAGATTGAAATAGTAAGTAGGTATGCAAATATATTCAAAAAATTTCTGGATGAGTATGACATAAAGCTTTATTATGTAGATGCTACGAAAAAATTAGAAGAAGTAAAAAGAAAAGTTGAAGAAATTTTATCAAAACAAATTACCTGAAACTACTTTTCCAAAATTTTAAATTTTTCCACAGCAATGCAAATACTAGGCAATTTTACCCAAGTATTCCTAAGTACTATCAAACTTTCTTCCCATATTGAATATTTATAACCCTTTCCCTTGCAATACTCCTCTATTTTTGAGGTAAGCAGCGATGCCTCTTTCTTTGAAAATTTTATCGAGTTGGTTATTAGCTCTTTCTGGTACTGGATTAGGAACATCTTTTTCGACAGCCTATCTATTTCTTTAACTAATTCCATCCTTTCCTTGTTATCCTTGAGGAAAGGTAGGACAAAACAGCATCTCACACAATCGAACCTTTTTTTAATTTTGGATAGCGGCTTTGCCGTAAATTTTATTTTCACGTCCAGGGACTTTGCAATAGCTAAAGCTATTGCAATAGCCTTTTTATCTATGTCCTGACCGGTTACCTTAAATCCAAGCAATGCAAGCTGAATGCTATCTTTTCCCATTCCACACCCAACATCAAGGATTGTTTCAATATCCTTTGAAGAAACAAGGAGAAGAAATCTCAACCCGGCATAGCTTAAACATTTTATTACCATCTGCCTTCTAAATTTTATTTACAAAAGAATTAAAAATATGAAGCAAAGCACCTGCGAGACTTGTTTGCCTACTTGCTTAATCTTCCTCCTTAAGAATTTAGGAATAAAAATTGGGAAGAGCGAGGAGATGAATATTCTGATAAAGGGACTGAAGTTTACCAGAATCGATTACGCAATAGGGCAGCTGGTATATATTGTAAGGAGATACAAGGTAAATGCTACCCTATATATAGAATTTAGGGAATTTTTCAATCAGCTAAGGAAGCTTCCGATTCCTTCGAAATTAACCCTGATTAACAAAAAGGTCGATGTAAGTTTGCTGAAAAAGCTTTTGAAAGCTGGTTATGCGATTGTCTATTTAGACCAATTTTTATTGGCTATGCCTACCATTATCCCCATTTTGTAGTACTCCTTGAGTTTAAAAATAACTCTGCAAAAATCTTTGACCCTTGGGATGGAAAAGAAAAGAAGGTTACAAAATCAGAAATCTCAAAAGGAATTCAGAGCTTGAGAAACAAATGGAAAATCTCGCCGAAGGCTATTCAGGTTTTTCTTTGAATATTTAACTTTGAAAGATATGTTAAAAAATGGGAAGAGTTGATAAACAGAATATAATAAGGCTATGGGATGAGTCTGCAATACTTTACCATCAATACGCCCTAAAATATCCTTTGTATAGAAAGACTAGCGAAAAGCTGGTTCAGCTTGCAAATTTGAATAGAAAAGAAGAAGTTATAGAGCTCGGATGCGGAACAGGAATAACGACAAAAATGATTGCTGAAAAGGTAAAAAAGGTTATTGCTATAGATCAATCCAAAAAGGCAATAGAGATAGCAAAGAAATATGTTAACAAGCCTAATGTTACTTTTATATGCGACGATATCTTCAATGTTTCGGGAATAAAGGCTAAAAAGGTTCTTTCAAACATCTGCGTTTCTCCTGTCTTCTCAGAAAAAAGCAACCGAATAAAAAACTTTTTAAAAAAGGGCGGGGAGATTTATTTTAGTTTGCCGAACCAATTTTTCAAAAGGAGAAGGAAAAAACTTTGGGTAGATGAGGTAAGAAGGTATTTAAAGGAATTCGGCTATGAAATGCCAAGGAGAGGGGATGCAATTCTAACCCTACCTTTAATCGAGGAAAAGCTGGGGTTAAAAATAGAGAAAATAGCCGAGCTGAAAATAAGAAGGACTAAAGAAGACCTTATAGAATTCTTTAAAATTCCGGTATTTAGGAGGCATTCTTTCGGCAATATTCCGGAAGAAATTATTTGCAAAGCCTTCAAAAAAACAAAAATCAAAACCTTTACCAGCACAATCTATTTTTTCAGAGGAAGGAGATAAAATTAGGAAGGTCCGCAGCTGTTGCATCCTCCGCATCCTAAGCAACTGTGAGAGCTGGAGATTAACTTGTATCTAATGGTTGATAAGGCTTCATCTTGCCATATCCCTTTCAGAGGATAAAGATGCAGACTTCAGAATAAAAAACCTTGAGGAGCTGGAAAGGATATTTTAAAATCAAACTTCGACAATTCCCGAATTCCGCTTCAAATTTATTTATCTCTTTCCCCAAAATTTTTAGTATGGGACAGTTGTTACAATATGAGATAAATCCGGATGGAATAGATTCGGAAAAATTGGGGAATGAAGGAATTCAGCCTGAGAGTGCTTACGAGCATGCGATAGACATAAACGCCATAAGGAAAGGAAAATATGTAGATAGTTTGGTAAATTACTCAACAGAGCCAGGAATTTATCATCAGGAACCCAAAGGAAACAGAATAATAGACCTCGGGGATGGAAAGAAGATAATAGATTTGAGAGGGAAAGGAAACATTTACTTAGGAGAGGGTGAGGCGGAGGTTTTCCTGACCAAAAAAGAGTTAAGGGATTTGTGCTATAACCTCTTACTTCATGGAGGTTCCCGAGAGTTATATCAAGAAACAGAACCACTTTCTGAGCTCCTTTCAGAAGTGGAGGAAGATTTAAAGTGGGGTTCGGATGGCATAGGGGAGTTAAGGTTGGAAAATGGCAGACTGCTTTTAAAATATGAAAATCCTAATTACTCTTATTCTTACGATATAACAGAAATTGCAAAAGAAGAAGGCTTCGATTTCTGGCGTTACATTCATGCCTTGGGTTTGGAAAGAACAGGATTGGCAGGAGGAGAATCTCCTTATGAATTAGAGGAAGAAGAAAAAAATTCTAGCCTGACAGAAAATGAGAAGCTGAAAAAGGCATTTGCCCTAGGAGCCTCTATTTTAATACCTTTAGGCTGCTCAGCTCCCGGACTTTTCGGAAAGTACAACCTCAATGCTAAGGCTGTGCTTGACGATGCAGTAAAATTCCTGAAAAAGGCCTTTCCTGTTGATAACCCGGATTTTGGGGTTATTGGGGTTGCTGAGGCTTCATTTCTTCCTGATGATCCTAAGGTATGGTATGAAGTTGGGAAAGATGGAAGTTTTACATTTCCATATTTAGATCCATCCTGGTGGGGTCCAAAAGATGAAAGCTGTTGGCAGGCGTACAAAGATGGTTGGTACGATTGGTATTTGGAAGGTTGGGGAAAGCATGTTCCAAAAGATAAGGTTTTAACCAAGCAAGAATTTGAAAAAGTATTTCCTCTTTATTTAATAGGCTCTGCGAGAACAGAATTTGAAGAGTGGCCTCCAAAAAATGCCAATGGCTACCAACCAAAGGTCAAGCTAATTCTAACCAATCCGAAAGAAGAGAAAAGAGCTATATTGAAGTTGGATATAGCTCCTATTTGGAAATATGCTTACGGCTGGTGGCCTAAAGGGCCAAAGAATGGAGAAAATATAGATTTGGAGTTTGCGGATAATCCTATTAATGCCATGTATTCGGCTGGATGGTACACACAATATGCACTTTTAGATTATGATGGAGATAAAATTCCAGAAGTTATAGCTCCAGAGAAAGAGGGAGCTAATTGCCATTCCATAACGATTCCCACCTTCGTGGAGGAAGATAGCGGAGTATACATATTTTTGCCTCATGGTAAGTGGATAGATGTTTATGTAAAATATCCGGCTTTAGAAAAAAAGGATGAATCAGAACTTTACGAAAAGTTAGAAAAAGAAACAGGGCTTAAGTACTTAGGCAGCGTATATGAAAGGGACCTAATAAACGGAATTCCGTTTGACATTCAGCCACTGCCAGACCGTTTGATAATAGAAAAAGCTGAAAAGCCTGAACCTACCAATGATATTCCAACCTCGGTTGGACCTGTACCTACCATAACAGAGGGAGAAAATTCCTCAGTTGGTGATAAGGTTCAGGCAGAGCCTGAAAAAACTGAGAAAACTCCCGGTTACGGGATAGGGGAGATTTTGTCGGCCATAGCTGCTGCAGGAGTTGCATTAGGAAAAGGCGCCAGAAGGAAGAGGAGGTAAAGGTTAGATGTTTTCCTTGAAGGAGTGCAGCATGAAGTTATAAGGCCATAGGGAATTCTTTTTGAGCTCCTTTGCAAGCCAGGAGCTTCCGTATTGAATTAGGGAGCCTACAATGCAGGCAGGGGCTGCCTCAGGCCCCAACATTGAGGTTACCATTGAAAGTACTGAGCCTGCGGTTGATACAACATTCTCCAAAATTTCCTGGGTATTTCTAGGAGGTGTATAACAAAAGCCTTTGGTTTCATTTCCTATCACAAAGACTTTTATACAATGGAAGGTTTTAGGGACTGGGAGATAGGTTGAGGATTGGTTGAGGTTAATCAGGTCTAGAGGAGAGTAGGAGCTTAAATCTTCTGATGTGTTGAAAGTCTGGTTGTAGTGGGAAAGGATAAATTGGCGGAGTTTTTCCGGTAAGGAAGTTTGGCTCATTGCACAGGCTGCCTCACATGGTAGCTGGTTTATTTCTTTAGGCTCTTTTGGCGTAGGCTTGGGATCACACCTTATACAAAACATATCTATCAGAGGATTCTGCTCGTTTTCTTCTTTTTCAATTATTTCTTTCATTTGTGAGGAGTAAACTTTTCCAGAAGGTATATAGCCGTTCACCAGATAATCATACCATCTGTCTTGCCTATTAATTATTATTGATTTTTTGTATTCTTCGCACTTACTTACCCCAAAAAGCACATCATAACTATGCCCATCGGTTATGCTCCATTCTAGGCAGCACCATCTCTTGCAAACATCTCCCTGAAAGGAATAATCGCATTCAGTTTGGTTTTCTGTTAGGTTCCATTTGGAGCAGAATAGCTTGAAATTGGAGGTTTTGTTTATAACATGCTTTTTTCCCAGGATTTTGGGCAAGGAAATTGTGCAGGAGATTGAGGAAGGTAAGGAATATCCTGTTGGGGTTTCTGAAAGTTCGGAGGTATCAAAGGATCGGGAGCAAATGGTTTTGTTTTCCTCTCCGGTTATCAATTTTTCATCAATTCCGTAAATCTGCAGAACCTGGTCAGTTAGATCGCATTCGAGGTTGATATTTTCCAGCTTTGAAGTACCGTATACAGGGTCGTTTATTTCCTTTTGTATGGTTGCAGGAGGGAGATCTTTAATAAAGAATATGGTGCCGTTTGAATACATAGCCGAAACCCTGAGATATTTTGATCGGTCGCAGGTAAAGGATTTTTCCTCAAGCTCAACATTTCCGAAAACATCCCTTGCAATTATAGGCACTTCCTTCAGATTTCCCTCGCATTCTCCAGGAATAATCAAAACCTTTCCTTGGCATGGAGAGGCTAGATAAAATCTGGAGTAAGGTTTATTTCCGTAGATGGTTGAGAATAAACCCTCGAAAAAGGAGAGGGCACCTGCCTCAAAGCTTACAGGCTCTAAGGCAAGCTTTTCAAGCTCGATATAGTTATAACCTGCTTGCCTGCAATCATCCAAAGGAAACTTTAGAATTTCCCAAGATAAGGCATTTTTCAGGCAAATAGAATTTTCTCCGCAGTACGCTGGGTTGAATTTCAGGAAGGAAAATTCGGCAGGGGAAAGGAGGGTGCTTACAGCAAATCTATAGCCGTGCCATTTTCCGGCCCTTATTAAGCCTATGTCCGCATTTCTGTATAAAGAGGTGTACCATTTAACCTTTCCTATCAGGTAAGACTCTATGCTGTCCAAATAGGTGCTTGCCCTCTTTATCTTATTAACCTTTTCCTGGAATTCAATCCAATTCCTTATATCTTCGGATAATTTCCTTGCATTGCTGTCGAACGAAGAATCAAGCTTTAGCAAAATTTTGTCTATCTTTTTTGAGGTTAGGTAAAGGGTTAGGTCTGAAGGAGAATTTTTTAAGGTGTGCAAAGCTTTTTCCAAAATTTCTGCCTCTTCCGGAAGCAAGTACCTCTTTGCCAGAGGAAGTTTGTTATTTCCGAAATAGAGGGCTTGAAAGATGACATCTTTATTTGCCTTCTCAGCCTTTGATACAAGGTCCTTTGTTGTTTCAACAACTTCGAGAGCCTTTTCGTTTTTCTCAAATAGGTTTTTTATTTTGGTGGCTGAGGAAATAAGGTCATCCATATCTAAAGAAGGTGTAATACTCCTAGCAGGTGAAATGTCCTGAAGGTACCTGAGCTCCTTAGCTATCTCAGCTACTTCATCCGATTCCCTTTCGATAGTTCTGAAACTGGAGACTGCTAGGGAGGCTTCCCTTTCGCTCTTCAATTTTAGGAGGGAGCTTTTGAACCATTCCCTAAAGGTTTGGTATGCAACTTTTAACTTTCCTTCTTTTTTTGCCGACTCATAAGCTTCCTTCAGCACAATCTCCTGCTCCCCAGGTTTTTCTTTAAGAGAGAAGACCCTTTTGAACATAGCACTGATCCTTGATTCGGAAATACTTTCCTTGATTGCGCTTAGTTTTTCAGATGCAGCATCCAATTTTAAAAGCTTTGCAAGTTTTGCAGCCCGCTCTGATTGTTTTACTGAAGAGGCTATTGTTTTTGCAAATGGAAGGGCGCAAGTAGCTATATCAGAAAAAAAGAATCCTACCTCTACAATACTAGTTCCAGCAACTCTGTGCCAATTCCTCCATCCGTAATCCTCACCTTCGGGAAAAAATTCATAGTATAGAACATACCAGGGGTCTCCGTAATTTTCAATTGAAAAAGTATAGGCTGCCATTTCCTTGGCAGCTTCAAGTTTGTTTCCGGAAAAAGCTTGGTATATGCCTCTTGCTAGGGCATCTATTAGGGATTCTCCCTTTCCTCCAAAGACATTTTGAGGCAGGTCTATTTCTATCACTATTGGTTTTTTGGTAGTGCAAACATAGTTTATTCCGGTTTGTAATCCCTGAACGCTTGCAATAGCCCTCTGCTGCTCCTGAAGAGCTCCGTAGATGGCAAAAAGTTTGAAGAAAAAGATTAGGAGGAGGATTGTAAAGAAGAGGCCGGCAAGGAATTTTGCAGATAGGCTGAAAAATCCCTTCATAAATAAATTTATTTAAAGAAATTTAATTTATGGCAAGTTGCCATAATATTATGGCTATTTACCATAATTTAAAAAAATTAAAAAATCAAAATTCTCGGTTCACAATGAAATCAATCCCTAGGAGAAGCTTTCTTTTGGCATCCTCATTTTTGAAAAAATCTAAGGTCTTGAAAAGCTCTAAAGCCTTGAGTGCGAAATCTTTGGCAACCTTTCTCGCATAATCAATACTTCCGTACTCCTTCATCAGGTGGATGATGTATTTTACCTCTGCCTCAGTCTTTTCCTCTCTAGGCTTTTTAAGAATTTCTGTTATCCTTTTCCTATCAAAAGCAAAAGCTTGTTTAAGCAAATGGGCAAGAATCAAGGTCCTCTTCCCCTCATATATATCATTCCCTATCTGCTGTTTTAAACCTCTGAATTCAGAAGTTAAATCAAGTACATCATCTATTATCTGAAATGCCCTTCCCAAATAGATTCCAAGCTCATTCAACTTCGGAAAGATTTTTGATTCTAGATAATCTTCTCTATCCTCTGCAATAATTGCCCCTAACCTCATCGGACCCGCAATAGTATAATAACTCGTCTTTCCGTCAAGGATGTAAAAAACATCTTCCTCCGAAAGGTCAAATTTGTTCAGGTGGGCAAACAAAAGCTCTGCTGTTTGGCCTAGCGCAGTTCTTGCCAGCATCCTGTAAAATTCTTCCATTATCTTTAGACTCTTCCTTTCCCCTATTATTTTTGCATTTTCCTGCAGGATTTTCCACATTATTAGATGCAGGGCATCTCCGGCATTTACAGCAAGCCCTGGATTGTATCTTAAATGCAAAGTTAGAGCTCCCCTCCTCATCACAGATTGATCCTGGAAATCGTCATGGATTAACAACCAATTCTCGCTTATCTCCATTGCAGCCGCTGTGAGCAAGGCGAGATCTTTTCTTCCTCCCAAAGCTTCTGCAGTTAGGATAAGGAGGGTAGGTCTGAGGTATTTGCCTCCTCTATTTAAATAATCCATACAAAGCTTCTGGTGAAATTTTTCCGCTTCACCATTTTTCAGTTCGGATACTCCATCAATTTTCCCAAGATACCCTTCAACCTTTTCCCTGACAACCTTGCCTACTTCCTTTTTATAATCCTTAAGAATTTCTTCGAAAAGATGGAATTTAATTCCGCAATTCGGACATTTAAAGGTTGAGATTTCCTTTAATATTTCGCTTCGCTCTCCCAACATTTCTGTCCTACAATTAGGACATATTTTGGATTCCATAGAGCGATTTGGAAAAAATTTTTAAAAATTGGCTATTTGGGGTTCGTTGGTTGTCGATTTTTGAAAAAAGAAGGTTCAAGAAAATATTTAAGAGCCAGATGTATTATGGTTTGTCCAGGAATAAAGGTTAGGAAGATAAAGGTAAATGGAATAATAACAAAAAGCCGGTTGCCCAATACTGATTATGTTATAAATCCATATCTCGGCTGTCAGCACGGTTGCATATACTGCTATTCCGAATTTATAAAAAGATTTACAAACCATCGGGAAGATTGGGAAGAATTTGTGGATGTTAAAATAAATGCTCCTGAGCTGATAAGGGTGGGTAAGCGGTACAGAAACAAAAGAATCCTCCTAAGCTCGGTGACAGATCCCTACCAACCGCTAGAGGCAAAATACAGGCTTACGAGAAGGATTTTGGAAAAGCTTGTTGAGGAGCAGCCGAAAATAGAAATTTTAACAAAATCAAAACTTGTTACAAGGGATATAGATGTTTTAAAACAATTTGAGGATGCAACTGTCGGGATATCGATTTCTACATTAAAAGAAGGGTACAGCAGGGAATTAGAACCGAAAGCATCTTTGCCAAGGCTAAGGTTAGAAGCCCTTAAAAAATGCAAGGAGGCAGGAATAAAAACTTATATTTTTATCTCTCCCATATTTCCTTATCTTACTGAGATGGAAGAAATTATTGAGTTTGCCAATCCTTATGCTGATTATTTTATGTTTGAAAATTTAAATTTGAGAGCAACCAATCGCAGGAAAGTTTTTGATTTTATTAGAAAACATAAGTTGGAGCTCTTGCCGGAGTATAAAAGAATATATGAGGAAAAGGACGATTCGTACTGGGATAGATTAAAAGAGAAAATCAAAGAAATAGGCGAAAGTTACAAAAAAGAGGTTAGGATTTATTTTCATCATGAAAGGTTAAAAAATAAATAGATAACATTTAAATTCCTTAAAAAATGCTTAAGGATGGTTGAACCTTCCATGCCGTTTAGAGGACCCAAATACTACAAAGAAGAAATTTACAGGAGAATCTATCACGGAGGCATCATAAAGTAAAACCCTGCAAAGCCAATCTTAATCTTCTTTTTTCATTTTCAATTCAATAAACGGAAACATTTTCCTGAGTTCTTCAAAATCTTTTTTAGCTTCAAATATCAGATAATCACG
>Ga0190309_1000237_pt1 | contig 16344 bp, 16 predicted proteins | sample 48700767_MG_FD_161656 | JGI IMG/M metagenome (GOLD analysis project Ga0190309, IMG submission 161656) | Hydrothermal vent sediment bacterial communities from Southern Trench, Guaymas Basin, Mexico - 4870-07-6-7_MG | ecosystem: Environmental > Aquatic > Marine > Hydrothermal vents > Sediment ... | reverse complement strand
TATCCCAAGGTGTGTGATATTTTCCTTTCATCCAAACAATGCGTTGAGTGGCTACTAGCTTATCAGGAGAGTATACAATAAGTAAAGCAAGAAAGAAGTCGTTCCAAACCCATGTAAACTGCAAAGCAGTTACCGAAAGCAAAGCTGGTAACGACATTGGAAGCACAATTCTCAGAAATATTTGGAAGTCCGAAGCACCATCTACTCTTGCAGCTTCCTCTACTTCGATGGGAAGCGTAAGGAAAAAGTTCCTTAGAAATAGAATAATCCATGGAAGTCCCCATGCTGTGTGAACAAGAATTAAGCCTAGATACGTGTTTATAAGCCCAAGTTTAATCATTATTTGAAAAAGCGGTATAGCAACCATTTGCTGCGGCATTGCCATCATAATTATAATGGTAAGGAAAAGATATGTTTTAATTGGAAAACTAAATCTCGCAAAAGCATAGGCTGCTAGTGCCGCAATAAACACTGGCGTAATCATTGCAAGAGACGCAATTATGAACGAGTTAAGGAGACCTCTACCTAGTGGAGTAGTTGGGTGATTCAAAGCTTCTACAAAATTTTTAAGTGTAGGGTGAAACTCTTTGAAATTCCACCACCCATGTAAAACCTCTCTTATAGGTCTTATTGCCACCATAAAAATACTGACAACTGGCAAAATCCATACTACACCAATTAACAATGCTACTACGTGAGCTACTATTGTAGAAATTTTTACTTTCATTTTCTTCCCACCGCGGTTTTCGCTATCCAAATAGCTGGTAGCAGCGTCAATAGTGTAAGAAGTGTTGCTAAAACTGCTGCCTCGCTGAAATTAAAGGCTACAAAAGCCTTTATATACATTAAAATAGCCAAAACCATGCTTGCTTCTCCCGGGCCTCCTCCAGTGGCAACATACACGATGTCAAAAATTTTTAACTCCCATAGTACGGTCATGACTACAACAACGAGAGTTGCAGGTTTAAGCAAGGGAAGTGTGATGTGAATAAATTTGCGGAAGGATGAAGCACCATCTATTTCAGCTGCCTCATAGTATTCACGAGGTATCGCTGCTAACGCTGCAGAGTATACGATCATACTAAATCCTGTCCACATCCACACTCCAATAAGTATTGTGGCAAACAAGGCTGTTTCCGGATGATATGTCCACGAAATATCAGCTAAGGAATGTAATCCTATAAATCTTAAAACAACGTTCACTATTCCAATATCTTTATCAAATAGGAATTTGGCCATTAATCCGCCTACAACCATGGGCATTACCATTCCTAGGAAAACTATCGACTTTATTATCGATGCACCTTTAACATCCTTTAAGATAATTGCAAAAAAGAGGCCGAGAAACACGGTTAGTGGAAGATGAATAGCTATCCATACAGCATTATGTATTAATGCTCCCCACGGAGGACATTCAAAAGGAAACCTATCTGAATTAATTATTTCCTTGCTCCTTAAAATTTGAGCGTAGTTACGTAATCCTACAAATTCGCCTTTAGGTGAAAGAAAACTGAGCCATAATGTTTGGACGATAGGGTAAATCACAAAAACGATGATAAGAATAACCGCAGGTGCCAGAAAAAATAAAGGAGTTGTATTTTTTTGTGACATTTCGTCACCTGCCATTAAGGTGCTTTTTCTTCTATCTTCGCTAATACAGTTTCCCATTCATCTGGATGAGCCCATAAATACTTCAATTGATCCCAGAAGGTGGTTTGGAACTCGCCGCCAATGGTATCGTCAAGATCGGTGACTGCAGTTGCTCCTTGTAAGAGTTGAGCTACCTTTTTATCAACTTCAGGATAAGCACTGAGCTCTACATTGAGGTTTGTAGCGATGTGACCACCTTGTCTCACCTGTATTGTTTGCCCTTCGGCACCTGAAAGGAATTTGACTAGCTCTTTAGCTTCATCTGGGTGCTTTGTATATTTTGGTATGAACATAAAGTCTGGACAGAAAACGAACGCTTTTGCTCCTGGCAACGAGAAAACACCTAGATCGGTGGGATCATCGACCATACCTGTTATCCAACTACCCATGAAGTATAGGGCGTGTTTTCCTTCCCACCAATTCTCTAGTATCAAAGTCCAGTCATCAGGTTCGCTAAAGTATCCTTTTTTGAGCAATGGAACTAATTTATCCTTAAATATAGCTTTAACTTCGTCACTTGTCCATGAAACACTACCATTTATGAGTCCTTCAAAGAGATCCGTACCACCGAAGGTTAATATGAAGTGTTCGGTTACATCTGATAGTGGCCATCCAACGCCGTCTCCGCTCGCTATTGGCGCCACTATACCATCAATTGTACTGATATTCTCTAATAAAGTTGTAAATTCTTCCCATGTTGTAGGTACTTTAAGGTTATGTTCTTCGAAGAAAGATATTCTGTACCAGAATCCTGGCTTAACTTTACCAGTGTAAGGAGCTCCATAAACTTTACCATCAACTGTAACTTGATCCACAATACCAGGCATGAAATCAGCTGGATCAATAATATCGCTGATATCAAGTATGTGTTCTGTATTGTTTCTAATCCACCATGCCCACATAAATATTACATCAGCAGGAGCTTTTCCTGCTTTAAACTGTGCCGGTAATATTGTTGCCAAGTCTTCAGCTCTATAAGTTCTATATTCAACCATTATACCTTTTTCTACAGCAAATGCTCCCAGAACAGGCATAAAACTCTCCATTTCCGCCCCGGACCATGGACCAATGACAACTAATTTCATCGGCGCTGGTGCTGGTTTAACCATCCATCCTGCTCCAAAACCTACGAGAAGACACACTATGCCAACTACAATTATTAGAGTTTTTGCTTCTCTAGCTGCTGCCAATTTTCTCCCCTCTAAAATCCATTCAGAATTACCTTTATAAAAATAGTATATAAGTTTTTTGTTAAAAGTTCACGTTTTTTAAAAACTAATAATGTAGAAACATGTTTTGCCATTTTGAAAACAAAGTTTTTAGAAATTTTGTAGAAATTAAGTGATTTAATCATGTTTTAAAATCAGAAAATAAGACAAATGATTCATGTGTGAATGATGTTTCAATTTCGCAGGAAAATTGAATAACGCAAAATTTTAGTAGTTAATCAAATTAAAATAAAGCTAAAACAGTGAACGGTGGAGCTGGTTAAGTGAATATTGAAGAAATAAAACTTAGGCTTCGTCGGGATATTGAAAAATTAAGAAGTTCAAGAGGGTATCTTAATGCTGGGTACCCAAGATATTACACTCTTTTTGGCCGCGATTCTATAATTTCTGCATGGCAAATGTTAAAGATAGATCCCACGATTGCAAAAGCTACTCTCTCAGTTTTATCTGAATATCAAGGGAAAGTTGTAGATCCAAAATCGGAGGAAGAACCCGGAAAAATTTTACATGAACACAGGTTTAGTCCGAGGGAGCAAGCAGAGATACCGGAATGGAAGTTTCCGTATTATGGAAGTATTGACAGTACACCTCTATACATAATTCTAGCGGCAAAGTATCTTAAAACCACCAATGATACAGCTTTTCTATCGAAAATATGGAGAAATATTCAGGCTGCTTTTAACTGGATCATAACCTATGGAGATAAAGATGGAGACGGCTACATAGAATATCAAAGAATGAATCCTCATGGCCTTTTTCATCAAGGATGGCGGGATGGCTGCGAAGATCATCTAAAAATTAAACCCCCCGTAGCTATTGTTGAAGCTCAAGGCTATGTTTATGCAGCCTACCATAGTTTAGCCTATATTTCTCAAAGACTCGGTAAAAACAACAATCTTATAGGGGAAGCAATGGAGAGAGCAAGAAAGTTAAAGAAAAATTTTAATCAAGATTTTTGGATGGAAGAAGAGAAATTTTTTGCTTTAGCTCTTGATGGAGAGAAAAAACAGAAGAAGGTTGTTTCCTCTAATCCTGGCCACCTCCTCTTTACTGGAATTATAGATGATAGCAAGGTAGATTATGTGGTTGAACGTCTTTTTCAACCAGATCTATGGACTCCCTACGGTATAAGAACTCACTCCATGAAAGCTCCAGACTTCGACCCTTACAGTTATCATCTTGGTTCCATATGGCCTCATGACAATTGGATAATTTACAAAGGCCTACAAAAACTCGGCTATCATCAACACGCTGAGAAAATTAAACAAGCCTTACTCCAAGCTTATCAAAAACTTAATAAAATTCCCGAACTTTACACGGTTATAAACAATAAAATCGTTGATCTATCCACACCTATTAAAAGCGTACACCATGTGTTAGCTAATCCATTACAAGCATGGGCTAGCGCCGGTCTGCTCGAAATGGTTGTAAACAACTAAACATACCTTAAAGCATGAAAAACTTGTATTTAAACGGAAAATAGTTAACCTAATCTACAACAAAAAAGAGAAAATGTAAAAATTGTCGTAAAACCCATCAATTATATAAATCACAACATCATAGTATAGTTGTATCTCGACTTGAAACCGTGAGGGGAACTATTCAATCCTCTAGCTAAAATGGGGGCTTGTACATGGTTGATGTCATCCTCGAACACTTAACAAAATATTATGGTAAGGTTAGAGCAATAGAAGACATAAATCTACATATTAAAGATAAAGAATTTCTAGTACTTCTTGGACCATCTGGCTGTGGAAAAACAACAACACTAAGATGCATTGCTGGTCTGGAAACCCCTACTAGTGGTAACATATACATGGGTGGTAAACTGGTTAACGATGTCCCCACAAAAGATAGAAACATTGCGATGGTTTTTCAAAGCTGGGCCTTATACCCACATATGACAGTATTTGATAACATAGCTTTTCCACTCAAAATGCGCAAATATCCGAAAGATGAAATACGGAGAAGAGTTAAGGAAGTAGCAGAACTATTACAAATAAGTGAACTTCTAGACCGTAAACCAGGAGAATTGAGTGGAGGCCAACAACAGAGAGTAGCTTTAGGCAGGGCTATCGTAAGAGAACCAAACGTTTTCTTAATGGACGAACCACTAAGCAATCTGGATGCTAAATTAAGAGTGTATATGAGAGCTGAACTAAAAGCTTTACAAAGAAGACTAGGAGTGACAACAATCTACGTTACACATGACCAAGTAGAAGCGATGACAATGTCTGATAGAATTGCACTATTAAATGATGGACTTCTACAACAAGTAGGAACAGCAGAGGAAATTTATTCACGTCCAGCAAACCTATTCGTTGCAGGTTTCATTGGCAGTCCGCCCATGAACTTCGTAGATGGTAGCTTTGTGGAGAAATATCCTGAAAAAGCCTACATAGATACAGGTTTTTTCATGTTAGATGTCTCAGAGTTCAAAGATATAATAAAGAAGAACGCTACAAGCAGTGAACTTGTAATTGGAATCAGACCAGAACATATCACTTTAAGTAGGGAGCCTGCAGAGGGCGCTATTAAAGCAAAAGTCTACGTAATAGAGCCTCTTGGAAGAAAGGTAATAGTTAACTTGCAAGTAGGTGACACTATATTCAAAGTAGAAGAGGATCCTAAATTTAAATCGGAACCCGGAGAAGAGGTCTGGATGATATTTAACAGAGATAAACTCTATATCTTTGATAAGAAAACCGGGAAAACAATCGTATAACAAACTTAAAAACGTGCAATAGTACATTTACAAATCTTTTAAGTTTCAGTCCTGCCTATTTCAATTCCTTAAATCATAAATGAAGTAGGTAACACATTTGCATGTAATTAGCATTTACCTTTTCCTCGGTGAGTTATAGTCCCCTAAATGAACTTACTGCATACGAAAGAAGAGTTCTGGTGAAAATAATGTCATTAGTTGAACCTTCTGGGAAAAATAAGTTGGATGATTATGAAAACGTAGTTGGTGGAGAGGAAATAGAGAAAATAAGGTATTTAGCTGACAAGGTTCAAGGTTCTTCGGTGATTCATGTAAATTCAACAGCTTTCGGCGGGGGAGTAGCTGAAATACTACATAGATTGATTCCCTTAATGAGAGATGTCGGCCTAAACACGGTTTGGGGCGTGATTGAAGGAGATTTAGAATTCTTTACAATCACAAAAACAAAACTTCACAACGGGCTTCAAGGCGAAGAAGTATCATTTTCTAAAGAGGAAGAAGAAAAATATCTACGAACTAATAAGATGAATGCAGAAAAACTAAACCTAGATTTTGACTTTGTGATAATTCACGATTCTCAGCCACTTGCCATTGCTAACTACTATTCTCGAAAACCTTGGTCAAAGTGGATATGGAGATGTCACATAGATTTATCAAATCCAAACCCGTTCATCTGGGAATTCGTATCAAAATTCATTAGACTATATGATGCCGCTATATTTACAATGAAAGACTATGTTAGAGAAGATTTAGAAGTAAAGAAAATAGCTATTATACCTCCCTCAATAGATCCGCTCAGCGACAAAAACAAACCCTTACCTGAAAGCCAAATTCTATCCATTCTCGAAAAATACGACGTGGATCCAGAAAGACCGATAATAACCCAAGTCAGTAGATTTGACCCGTGGAAAGACCCTCTAGGAGCCATAGACACGTATCGACTGGTGAAAAAGGAAATACCGGAGGTACAGCTTTTACTCATAGCTTCAATGGCATATGATGATCCAGAAGGCTGGTACTGGTATGAAAAAACCGCTAGACACGCTGGAAATGACTACGATATCCACCTATTAACCAATATGATAGGGGTAGGAAACATAGAGGTTAACGCTTTTCAAAGAGCATCAAATGTCGCTTTATTGAAATCAATTCGCGAAGGATTCGGCTTAGTTGTTGCAGAAGCCCTATGGAAAGGAGTACCAGTTGTAGGCAGCCCCGTTGGAGGAATCCCCCTACAAGTAATAGATGGATTCAACGGTTTCCTCGTAAATAACGTCAAAGAAGCAGCCGAGAAAATAATATACCTACTTAAACATCCAGAAGAAGCTAAACGCATGGGTCTTAATGGAATCAACCATGTTAAAAAGAACTTCCTAATAATTAGACACCTCAAAGACTACCTAAAACTACTAATTGAGTTAAAGACCACATAAACACCGCAAAAGCAACCTTTTATTCCAATATGTTTTTAATTAACGTGAAATAACCCTTTTACATCAATCTTCTACATTAATCTCATGATAAGGAAACTTTAACAAGTGTTTCTTCGGTGACGGTCTTGTCGAAATTCGTGCATGTAAGGTTGCTAAGGAGAGAAGACGCTGACAGCATAGTTGACCTATACAAAACTGTAGGCTGGAAACTATCAAAGGAGCATGTAGCAAAATGGATTAAATATTCCGGCAAATACAGTAGGATTCTTGTAGCTGAACTTAACGGTAAAATCGTAGGCAAAGTTACGCTTGACACAGCCTTTCCACCCTACGCAGAAATAGTAAACATTATTGTGCATCCCGGTTACCAAAAAATGGGCGTAGGCTCCAAATTAATAAAAGAATGTATTAAAATTGCAACCGACAGCGGACATAACATAATTTACTTAATGTGCGACCCCGCAAACAGAGAGATCCACCGGTTTTACGCTCAACTAGGATTTATACCTGGAATTCTTGGCGACCCTAAAAAAGATAGAGGAAACATGTGGCTATATTATTTCTCCAAAAATTCTTTTGTTAATAACTTTCTGGAAGATCACCCTTTCTCAGAACTCCACGTGTCTAAAGGGAAAGTAAACTTTCACGGATCAACATTTTACTCAATGAAATGGTGTGACCCCCTTACAGAAGATGTCCTTGAAATTTTCATCAAAGGTCAACCGGGGCAACCTGAAAGCGGCGGAACCATGCCCAGAATCAGCGGCCTAAAATGCAAATTAGGAGGAGTGGAGTTTGACTGCTGGATACAAGAAGAAAACAATACAATAAGCCCCGATACTCCTGGAAAATTCAGGTTAAACATTATGAATAAAGGAGGAAAAGAAACATCCATTTGTATAAAACCTTTACCCTTGAGAGGAGTTAAACTGACAAGTGAAACATTAACACATTTGAAAATAGACGTTAACGAATGTATCGAATCGCGCTTTAAACTAGAACTACTAAAGAATTTCAATATACCATTAAAGTATTTAACATTTCCCACAATAACCGTAACATTAACATTAAAAATTAACAACAATTTAAAAGCGGCCGTGTCAGCCGGATTTGAACATACAGAACCCTAAATAGTTTTAAAATCAATTGATCACAAGTTGTGTGATCATCTAAACTCAGACAACTTAAAATATTAATCAAGCAAAGCAAAAACAGAAACTTTAAAAATAAAAGGTTCCCCCCTCGATGCCCCTCTCACACCAATTATATGTCTAAATAAGTCTACTCGAGTTGAGGAAGGAAACCCTGTGTTCTTTCTATACGTTTCACCTTAACAATATCTACACTAAAAAGTTTCATAGGCAGACCTTTAACTTCAAGCACATCCTCTAACCTAACATATCCACTTGTCTCATATTCAACTAAAACAGGAACATTATTAATAATGCAGGGAAAAGTATATCTCATCTTACCGTTGTTTTCTTTGATTGAGAAGACACATTTCCTGCCGTTAACATAGTTTCTGATAATCTCTTTAAACTGATCTAAATCCTCTACCACTACCTTCAACATCTTGGTCACCCCCTAAAAACCTCAACACCAATACCATTTTTCCTTAACACCATTCTTCCATTTTTAGCCCTAGCAACAACATAAACACTATCAACGTTCAGAACCGCTTTTAACCTCTCCGTTAAAATCTCCACAAGCGCTGCAATCTCCCTAAGCAACGGATCCTCCGTCTCAGGAGTAATAAAAAATTTGTTTGACAATGGACCCCCTCCTTTATCCTCCCTTTGTCGGCCACGGATTTTGCGTGGGAGTTCCCAAGGCTGCTGACGCAACACTTATTACTAGAAATATTAACCATAGATTTGCAAGCAGCCATATCTTCAATCTACCAAGCTTTACCATTCCTTTTAACCTCCTTCTATTTTGTTAAGACAATCAACCGCGGCGAGGTATATAAAAAGCAGAAAATAAAGGAGATACACACCGATAAAAATAGTAATTATCATTTTTTGTATGAAAATGTGATGAACAGTACCGAAAAATGTTTTAAATCGAGTTTATTTCATTTATAGTTAAATTTTTATAGGCTTTTATTTTCCGTGATACGGAAAATTTTAAAAAATATGTGTCGTAGTTTAAAATTTGAAAGTGGTAATAATGGTAACAACAAATAGATATGATGATCTTTTCCCTGAGGTAAATGATCCCGAGTTAAAAGCGCTTTTTGAGAAAATAAAAATATATTTAGCGCGATGTGATGGTTTGATTAAGGGCTCTAACCCGAGTATTGCGGTTGAAAGAGATGATATGAGAACTTTTGACCCATATTTACTTCCTAAAAGCAGGGCGATATATGATGCTATCATTCATAGACTTAGAATGATTAAAAAGTATAGGATAACAAATTCAGAGCAAATATGGCGTCTTCTTTCCTTAGATTTTGTTAGAGAAAGAAGGCTTAAAAAACGTGAAAGAAGGGTTCTAGAAGCCTTTGTTGCATATCCCGATAAAACTTATACAGAAATCGCAAAGTTGCTGGGCGTTACACCTGCTACAGTACTATATAATTTAAAAAAGTTTAAAGAGAAATTTGGCTTAAGATTTGTCTCTATGTCTGATTATACAAAGTTTAAACTTAAAAAATATGTAATTTTTGTTAAATTTAAGCAATGGTGTAGTAAAAGAACGGTGTTTAAGGTTCTTGAAAATCCCTCCCTTACAAGTTTTAATTTCGATACTTTTTCTTCCGAAGGGGAAAGGTGGGGTTGGATAGGTTTTGTTGTACCCAATCAAAGAAGAACACTAAGCGAGTTCAAAGAATCTATCGCCGAGCTTGAAGGGGTATTGTTTGACGAGTTAAGGATTTACGAGGAAAAGGGTATGGGTCATGGATGGAATTTTGAGCGTTTTGATAATCAGCATTGGTTTTTCCAAGAAGATATGTGGCTTTACGGTCTTCTAAACTTTGTTGAAAAATATGAAGACATATTACCACAACCAGACATCCTCTGGTTTTCCTACGAAACGATACCCTTCGATAACATAGATTTCCTCATTTTTCTCTTTAAAATAGTAGACTATAAAATTTCCTACCAAAAAATTAGAAGCTTGCTTCAAGAGCAAGGTTACACTTTATCGATCTCTCAGATCGGAGAAAGAGTTAATAAATTAAAATCTCTTAACGTTTGGAAACCGTATGTCGATTTGATGGGTCTTGGGTTATCTGAGTTTCTTACAGTTAATGTTGAATGTGACGACAAGACTGGAGAGATTTTACTAAAGTCGTTGACGGAGTTTCCGAGATATTTTGTATCTGTTCACGATAGAGGGCTATTACTTTTATTGCTTCTTCCTCACGGTTATGGTGAAAGGTTTGCTCATCTTTTCGATGATTTTAGGGACCATGTTGATGATATGTTGATTATTCGAAGGTTTACGAATGTTGGTTCTTGGCTTCCGATAAAAATGCATAAAATGTGGAATGCTAAGAGAAGGTTTTGGGAAGTGGGAAGAAATTACTTTAACTTCTATGAAAAACTTAAAAGCTTCACTTAACCCCTACTTTTATTCTATGATAATTTTTCTATTGCTTGTTTTATTCTTTCCATAGCTGTTTCTAGTTTGTCTCGCGGCACCGTATACGATATTCTTATGTGATGTTTTCCTCCTGGTCCAAAGAACGGGTATCCAGGTGAAACCAAAACTCTGGCTTCCCTAATTAAATACTCCACAAGTTCTTTAGATGATATTCCAAGTTTCTCCATGTTTGGAAAAACGTAAAATGCTCCTTTAGGCTCCACAAAACTTACTTCCGGGATTTCCTTAAGTTTTCTCATGACCAATTTTCTTCTTTCATCGTATTCTTTAACTATTTCTTCCACGTAGCTTTGAGGTCCCTTTAAAGCCGCTAAAGCTGCATATTGAATTATTGACGTGACAGAGAGGCTTGCTGCGCAGGCAACCTTTGCCATTTCCTTTATAATTTGTTTGGAAGATACAGCGTAACCTATTCTTAAACCTGTCATACAATATGCTTTCGAAAAACTGTTTACGATAATTGTCCTTTCCTCCATTCCAGGTACCTCAGCAATGCTTCTAAATTCACCATCATAAACAAACCTGTCGTAAACCTCGTCGGATAAAACGTAAAAATTGCTGTCCATTGCTATTTCAGCTATGCCTTTCAAAGTTTTATAGTTCAACACAGCCCCAGTTGGGTTATTAGGCGATATGAGAATCAGAAGCTTAGTTTTCTTAGTAACTTTCTCATTAAGTTCATCTAGATCAATGCTGTAATTTTTTTCTTCCACTTGTGAAACTCCTATTGATTTTCCGCCTGCAAGTGTTATAGACCTTATGTGACCCGGATACCAAGGATCTTGAATAAGCACTTCTTCACCCGGATTTACCAAGCTCATTATGGCTGCAAAAACTGCTCCTGTGCTACCAGCGGTCACTAAAACATTTTCCTTTGTTAGCTCAGTTTTTATTTTTCGGCTTTCCCTTTCAGCTATAGCTTCCCTAAGCTCGGATATACCTTCATCTGGAGTATACTTTGTATAGCCTTTTTCCATGGCTTCTTTTGCAGCATCTAAAACGTGTTTGGGTGTTTTAAAATCAGGTTCACCGACATTAAGATATATGACATCTTCAAAACCTTCTGCAAGCTTTGCAAGATCAATTAACGAATGTTTCTTGTATTTTAAAACTCTCTCAGCAAACATCCAAAACTCCTCCAATAACACGCATTCAAGAAGGGAAGATTAGCATATCTTAACATGTCAATGTTCACATACAAAATTTAAAATTTAAAAATATGCCTTTATAATTTCATAAGCTAACAACAATAGTGTAAGGCAAATTTCATAGAAGAACATAGCCATTCAGTTATCATTGTAAAATAACATTTCTTTGTTTGAGGAAATAAGTCTTAGGAAGTAGTAACCGTGTCCTTTGAGAATTTACCTGTTACAGAAAGACTTCACACATGTGTTAAAATATTAAAGCGGTTTGGGTACGATTGCAATGTTTCAGAAAAAGAGTTAACGACCTATTTAACAGCAGATACACCGTACCCCGATCTTTCATCCAAAGCCATCTTAAGTGATGAACTCTGGCTTATCCACGAGTTAATTGAAATTAATGAACTTAAGAAAATGGGCATAGCTATTACCGGTAAAGATTTAATAATGAAAAATCTCGAAAAAGTGTATGAAGCCCATTTAAAGGCCTTAAAACTTGAACTATTAATAGCTCAAAAACTAGGTAGACTAGACCATATAGAGCGTAGCTTCAAAAACCTTAAAAACATTGTTCATAATGATCCACTGGTTCCATCGCATTTAAGATCTGCATTTAAAGACATGTTGGAAAAATATCGCAGTGCTTTAGAAGGCGTAAAGAAATAGTTTACATGTATTCTAATTTCGTGTTTTACTTAATTAGATGTTTTCAAGACTGTCAACTTTTTCAGGAGATTTAGCTAAGGTTACATCTTCACCTATTACAAGTTCTTCCGTATACTTTATTTCCCCGTAGATTCTACATTCATCATCAATGTATATTCTCTTGCCATACAGGTTTCTGGCTGAGGATCCTCGTTTCATACGTATTTCTTCAGCGTATACATCTTCAACAGTTGCCTTCCTGTTTACTATGACTACCTTAGCATATATAGGTCCCAGAACTTCGCCTCTTCTACCTATTTCAAACTGTTCTGCCCTTATTCCTTCAACAGTTTCAACTTTTCTTCCTATTGAAACCTTTTTGCCTTTAACTTCTCGAGCTTCCAAACTTCCTCCAACCTTTATATTTGAAGCATTTAAAACGCCTTCAACTTTAGCTGTCCCTCCAACGGAGAAGTCTTCTTCTAACTTAATTGATCGCTTAGCGTTTAATATTCCACCCACTATAATGCTTCTCCCTTCAGCTTCGCCTCTTATTTTAAGTGTTCCTCCAACCTTTATTTTCTCAAATTTTATATCTTCATCTATTTCAAGTGTTCCTCCAACCTTTATTATACGTCCCTCTCCTGTTTTCACTCTTGCACGTCCTCCAACCTTTATTTCCTCAAATTTAAGGAAATTTTCTGCTTCCAAGGTTCCTCCAACCTTTATTGACCCATTAACCTCACCGCTGCTCAACTCTACGCTTCCACCAACATCAATATCCTTAACTGAAACTTTTCCTTTAATTTCAAGTGTTCCTCCAACCTTTATTTTCTCAGCTTTTACGTTACTTTCAGCTTCAAACGAACTTCCAACGATTATTCTATTTGCAACAACTTCTTTAGTTGTCTCTAAACTTCCTCCAACCTTTATTTCCTCTGCCCTCGTTACACCTCTAACTCTAAGAGAATTGTCTACCTCTATATTGGTGGCCTGTAAATTTCCGTGTACGTAGAGGCTTCCGTCCTCAATACTTATACTATTTTCCACAGTAAGGTTCCCTCTAACCTCCACGTTATCTTCCTCACCTTCAAGGCTCCTCGCTTCTACATCAGCTTCAAACAGAACTCTACCACGGCAAACTATTATACCCTCAACAACAATCTTCGGCGGCGTTCCTTCCCCTTGAATAATGCTGTTTCTTCCGATCTCCAAATTTCCCTTAACAACTCCAATAGTTTCTTTGCTACGTGGAGGTATCTTCATTTTATCACCTCTAAAACAACTAGGATAACACTGCTTAAAAAAATAAGGCACAAAAAGTACTCACATTTTGCGATCGCAAAATGTTACTATCCTTCGAGAATTACCATGAATTCTCTCATCTTCCAATACACTTCAAGAAATTCCAAGCCTCTACCAGTAATTCTATATCTTTTTTTATCGTTAATTAATTCTTCGTGAAGTAATCCTGCTGAAACAAGTTTCTCAATAACCTTTTTAGCCCTATCTACCGGCAGCCTGGCTCCATAAGAAGCTCTAGTAAGAGAACATGGCTCAAGCCTTCGAACAACCTCAAGAATTTCAGCATATATATCATACTTGGTTCTCCTTCCTGAACGCCTCAACATATCCTCCCCGTAAACTCTATGAATATGTATAGCTTTTAAGGCCACATCTAACTTTTTACGATTAGAGCGGTTATATTAAATTAACCTCTAACTCGCTTATACGTTTTTCAGCGTTTCTCATCAAGAATCTACCAGTAAGAGCTGCGAAAAATATTAAGAATAGAGAGTACAGGTCAAGGAGGAGGTCTGGGTAAGGAAAACGTCCTTCACCAGCTAAAACATATCCAACATAAGATAAAGGGATACAAGTAGCAACTGGAAAAATTAGAAAGCCAACACCAAGCGTGATTCCAGCTATAGCACCCTTTTCAGGGTTTCCACCACCTTTCATCTTCGCTAAGAATTCGTTGACATCCATGTACACAGACCCGTAAACCAAGTAACAAAACAACTGGTAGTATAAGGCTAAAACGGCTACGGAAAGCAGCACAATGTCTACCGGATGAAACCTGCATTTTCCTAAAGGAGATACGTAGTTTATCCAAGAAGCAATCACATACAGGTTTACAATCGTCCAAAAAACATTTGTAACCGCTATAAATATTATAATGGTTACCGCATCTCTTCTCACATGCTCCAGGAATCTTTCTCCCCTATTAGGAAACCCGCCGCAAACCTTCTCATACGTCAACATAAACAGCAGTAAAACAAGCGCAAGAAAAAAAGACAACGCTACATACACTATATGAGAGAAAAAGATGTTACCGTATCCAAAAGGCCCGGAGAGAAAACCAACCATAAGACAGCAAAGCAAGATTCTAAAGAAATATTCTTTCCTCCATATTAAAGATCTTAACAGTAAACTAAAGTTCATCATAAACCCTTCCTCAAACCAAATCTTAAATCAAAATATAAAGATTTTATACCACAATCTTTCTTAATACTTTAGTAACAAGAATCAAAAAAACGTCCAGCAATTACCTTCTAACAGCTATAGAACCTCGAAAAACCCTAACAGCCATATTTAACTTCCACGCTAAACTATTTAACCTAGAAATCCATAAACCTGGCCATGCGACTTCCAACATCGATACATACTTAAACCATTTCAGCGGTGAAGCGTCCCTCATATTTTCAATTACCCTAGACATTAATCGCTCTTCCAAACAAATTTTTTCTCAAAGCACCATAAACATGATGAAATGCTGTACGTACCTTCACTACGTTAAATTTAAATATTGTTGGCTTAAAAATAAAAATGGGGTGTAAAGAGGGGACCTTAAAATGTGGGCGACCCTACTGGTTTTAGCTATATGTCTCAGCGGTGTAACATTACCACCGGCTCAAGCAGGGCAACAAGTAACGATCTTCCACACAATATACGTTAAACAAGTCGGCAACGACATTCAATACATCTTAAGCAACGAAACGTTTCTAAACATGAACTTCACAGAAATATTTGAGGAAGTTCAAGGATACAACCTACAAATAGTAAATAGCTCCACAATAGCTAGCTTCGACGGAGAAATAATAAACATAGCAAACATAACCACAATAAACCTAAACGAAACATTCGAAGAAAACAGCACAACAAGCATAAACGAAACAGAAGTAGAAGCGGTGGAAGAAGCTGAAACCTGTGAAACACTAAGCGAAACAAATTCAACGCAATTCTACAGTAAAATCGAAGTATCAACAGTTAACACAACGATCAACGGAAAACCAACCTTAGTAGACACAGTAAAATACACGTTTGCAAACAAAAACCACACAGTAATAATAACAACTGTAGCCGTCCCAGAAAACAAAGAAAAATACAGCCACGTTTTAACATTCCTATACTACACAGACCCATGGGTAAACGTATCACAATGGTTCGGAGACTGGATCATATTAAACTTCACCCACACACTGGCCCAACACTACCAATACGTTGCGGAAGCCCTAGAATACGCGGCGGAAAACATATACACACATCAAAAAGACTACTACTCACAGCAGCTCGCAAAAGCATACAAAGTCCTCTCAAACCTCGTAGCAGAACTACACTTAAAAACCCTAAACGAACTAAAATACATGAACAAACCCATAGAGCAATCAGTATGCCTCGCAATAGACCCCCTCATGAGCATCGCAAAATCCCTGTTCAGAAAAATTGGAAGCATAATATCAGGAGTCAAAGTTACATTCAACTGGTGGTCCGGAATAAAAATATGGGTACACGGACACCTAGCTGCAAAAATAACATTCTGGCACCAAACAATGTGGCACTACCCATGGTACAGACTCCACACAGTATTTGACATCTCAACGCCGTGGGGGCCATTAAAAATAGAT
>Ga0190309_1000235_pt1 | contig 16470 bp, 18 predicted proteins | sample 48700767_MG_FD_161656 | JGI IMG/M metagenome (GOLD analysis project Ga0190309, IMG submission 161656) | Hydrothermal vent sediment bacterial communities from Southern Trench, Guaymas Basin, Mexico - 4870-07-6-7_MG | ecosystem: Environmental > Aquatic > Marine > Hydrothermal vents > Sediment ... | reverse complement strand
CTGTATTTAGGTTTAAATATGTTGTCAGCTCAGCCATGCCAGGTATGTTCAGAGCTGTTTCTGCAAATTTATCCAATTCTGCGGTTGCAGCAGGAACTTCACCCGTTACTCCATAAACCCATTGATAGAAATATCTAACAAGGTCAAGCCAAGCCATTTTCTGCTGGCGAAGAATTGGGTTTTGCTCCGCCATTACATCATTAACTACTTGCTGAGCGAAGGCTACCATGCGCGCCATAAGTGCTTGTCTTCGTTGTGCGGCTGCATTTATATCTCCCGCCCTCGCAGCCTCCTTATACTCCGACACCAAATTTTCAAGAGTCTCTATTTGAGAGCTGTATTCTCGTCTAAACATAATACCTGGAGCTGTATATTTAAGTCTTCTATCCAGCTCTGTTTTTGCCTCGGCTGTTCCAAAGATTGCATCTATGAATTGATCCACAACACGCCATCCTTTATTAAACTCGGCAAAGAAGTCTGCTACATCTTTTGCAGCTGCTCGCATTTTTGCATCTAAGTTCTCTGTTTCTTCGGTCAATTTTTTATATTTCTGATGGATTTCATCTACTGTCGGAATATTCTCTTGTTGTCTCTCATTTACGAGTCTCCAGCCTTCCGCAGTTAATTCTAATCTAAAGCCGTGTGTTGCTAAATAGTCATTGAAATCTCTTATTACAGGCCCTGCACCTCTGCCGCTTTTTATGGAATCATCTAATCGTCGTGAGAAATCCTGTAAATCTTTAGCTGGGATATTTCGCTCCAAATCCTGATATAGTGGCCCATATTTAGTTAATAATGCAAGGCTTAATGCTTCTTTATCATTTACATCTCCTAAATAGCGGTCAAAATATTTTATTTGAGTAGTGTAATCATCCAATACTTTAAGATTTTTCCACTCGATGCCTCCCTCCTCCTTTGCGGTTTCTGCAGCCTGTCGTGTTGCATAGATGAGATCTAACTTTATACGAGCTCGTTCTTCGTCTTTCTTTCTAATGAAATCTTGCATGCGTCCCCATTCTTTTGCTGCTTCGATTTCCTCTTGTGAGGCATCAGTTACCTGCCTGCCCGCTTTTATTTCTGCATTTAAATGCTTTAATCGCTCTCGCCCATATTTGTGCTCCAGCTCACATGCAATAGTTCGTGCTTGGCGAATATCTTCAGTAACATCGTAGTAATCTCCTTCTAAATTTCGTAAATATTTTACATCCTTGCCTTCCTTCTCCAGAAGGTCAATAATATCTCCTGTGCGAGCAAAAATATCATCCGCTCCGCTAGTTACAGTTTCTACATAATTGATATAATCTGTGGTTCCCTCCTCAATTAATTTATTAATATCTCGCCTATAGCGATAATGACGCTGAGGGAGACGACCCTCTGTCAATAAAACTCTTCTTGCTAATTTCTCGGCTGCGGGAGCTCCTTTTTCAAATAGCTCTATCCATTCCTGCGTGCCTTCAGTCATTACCTGAATGCCTCTTCTTGCTGAAGGAAATAAATCCTCAATAATTCCACTAAGCCAGTTTGCAGCTGCAGCAAGAGGAGGCCCTAATGCGGCTCCTATACTCCTCTTTAATCTATCAAAACTATTGCTCGCTTTTTTGAGCGAAATAGAAGTTGCATCCATCCATTTGCTGAAATCTTTTGAGAGCCTGCTTCCATAAACCATTTCACGATGAGCTGCCTTCATTCTCTCTTCTAATAAAGGATAGTGCTCCGCAAGAGTGAGGACTGCGAATCCTGCAACGCTTCCGAATATTTTATAAACTATCTGAGCTCTTTGCGCCTCATCATCTATACTAGCAAGATACTTAAGAAACATTTTCAGAGCCTTTGCAGGATTAGCTCGTATCACCTCACCAAAGTTAGCAAATTCTTTGCCTGCGTTCTTCATTACTTCTGCAATTTTATCGCCCTTCTTTAGAAATTCTCTCATAAAAGCCCTTAATCGTGTTCCAGCTCTCATTGCACTCATCCCTGCGTCTATCAATGTCGTTGCCATAGCTGCGGCTTCTTCAGCTGCGATTCCAAGGTTAACTGCAGAAGCACCAACTCTCGCCATCGCTTTTACAATATCATCTGCATCCGCAACAGAGACTATAGCCAAATAATGCATCATAGAAGCGAGGTGCTCAGCGCTCTCAATAGGAATATTAAATGCACGAGAAATCTTAAGGAGCGCATCCGAAGCTTCCTCTGCACTCCATCCAGTAACTTGCGTGAATTTTGCGATTGCAACTGTGAAACGCTTCAGCTCAACTTCTCCCGTAACTCCAGCCTTAGCTGCAGCTCGTGCGATACTTAATAATTGTGTAGCAGAAATGGGCAGAATTCTTTCAAGAGAAGTAAAAACCTGAGATAATCTGTTTGTGGTTTCAACTGTGAGACCACCCGAAACTCGCAAGTCCATTAAGGCATTCTCATAATTAGTGAAGGAATCAACACAAGCTCCAATTATTCTGCTAAATGTATTAATTGCAGCTGTTGCAAGAAATATAGGACCGAGAAGTTTTAATGAGCCTATTGAAACACGATCTATAAATCGAGACAACTTACTCATGCCCATTTGGAGGCGATATATCGTGCCATAAAAAGCTCGCTGTCTTGGTGTTAATTCGCTCAGAATGGCTCTCTGCTGCGTGTATGCATTTTTTGTAGCTATAATTCTCTGCGCTAATGTTTTTGTTCTTGAATCCCAAGTCCATGTCTGAGCAATATTTTTTTCAAGCTCCTCAATGGCTTTCTTTTCGGCTTCAGTAAGTGCATCGTAGCCTTCTGTCTGTAATCTCTTTAATAGAAATGCGGCGTCCTCCGCAGTCTTGAGTTGAAAGTGAAGAGCTCTATCCATCGTTTCTGTTCTTCTAATCACTCGGAGAAGAGCTCTTTCATGAGTATCTAACACACCTGTGTATTCAAGCGTTGTTTCATAATTCTTCTTTATAGCTTGCAGAGCTTTCTTCTGCTCCTCTGTAAAAGCTCCCCATCCTTCTTTTGTAATTCTATTTATAGTTTCCTGTGTGATTGCGAAATTAGCATTTTGAGCACGCAATGCTCTATTTACTAAATGGAGACCTCTGGCGTGTTTATCAAGAACTCCTGTAGCAGCTCGCACAGAATCTTCAACCTCAAGAGCCATACGAGAGTTGCCAGTAAAAATATCATAGAGCTGTGAGCCGAGGACTGCGTTTCTTTCCGCAGGTAAAGCTAACATATCAAATGATGCAGCAGTCTTGGCTAGCGCTAGCGCTTGTTCCTTTGCAGCTTTGGTTACGCTAGCCGTTCCTTGTGCGAGTTGTTGAGCCGTATCCGTTGTTATCGGCATAATGATACCCATGTTGGCTATTTGATAATTAAGCGGGGAGAGAGTTCGGAGCAGAGATGCAGACTTTGCATCTATAATCGCCATCTCTTCGCCAAGAGCCCTAGCGACAGCTGCATTTCTAGTAAATTGCATTAAAGTGCGAGCGGAAGATTTACTTAATCCTGTTAGACCTCCTGCGAGCGCTTTTATATCTTTCGCTGTCGGTTTCCAAGTCCGCTCACTCATAGGGAGTATGGAATCAAGAACCTTAGCATATCCAACTAAATCGCTCCTGAGACCATCTAAACGAACTCCAGTTAATTGATATATCCTCCAGAGCTTTCTCTGATTTATTAATTCCTGGCGGAGCAGGCGTCCTCCTTCCTCTAAATCTCGACCATAATCTCTGTAAAGATTAGCAGCTCTCTGAAGCTCACTGGCTTTCGCAGAAAGAACCTCTCTATAATTTTCCTCTGTTGCACCTAGTTTTCTGACTGTTTGAAGAGCGTTTTTATCTGCCTTAATTGCATCCCATTGCATCCTTGCATAATATTCCAGCTGTGCAGCCTCGGCTGCTGTTTCCTCTGCTAGCCTATCAAATTCCTTTCGCAAGGGCGCTACCGCTCCTTTCCAGAGGTCAGAATGGGCTCTCGCCGATTCCGTTGCCTTCTGTGATAGCTTTCTTATTTCATTAGCTGCTCTAACAGTTGAGGTTGTGAGTTTTTCAGGAATCTCAAACTTTTTAAGTGTTTCTGTTGCAAGCTGACCTCGTTTTATTAAGCGAGCGATGATGCGCTCCGCTCGCATAGCAGCTTGCGCCTGCAAGCGAAATATAATATCTACATACACATTGTTACTGCCTGCCGCCGCCATCAGAATCTCCGAATACTATTTTCTTAGCTTGCTCAAGAGTTATATTATATTTTTTCTTAAATTCTAAATCTCTCTTACGCAGACTATCTTCTTCAGGATTTATATCAGATGTTTCAATTTCAGGCTCTCTCTCAATATCAGATACAAGAGCAACTAAATCAATAGCAAACCGTGTAATAGCATCCTCCTCATGATACGGATCCAGCAAATCAGAAGGCCGAACAGATATTTCCTTGCTCATCCGAGCAACTATTCGGAAAAATCCTTATGCTCCTCCCTTATGCTTTCAACTTCTTTGATTGCATTATCAAACCGCTCTAATGAAAAGCTTTCAAATAGCTTGGTTTGAAGAAACACAAAATCATCGGGTCGAATGTCATCTATCTCCCAGTCCTTGCCGATTTCAGGCCACACAATAAATTTTCCCATTAGATATTCAATAAGCTGGGGATCGTTTGGTTTATATTCTTTCTGTCTGCTGGCTGCTACTAGTAAATCCCAGGGTGATAAATCTCGCACCTTGATTTTAAGACCTGATGGAAGTTCTAATTCCTTCGGAGCTTTCCACTTCTTATATTCTTCAAGATTCATATTGCATCACCAATTAAAATTAATATTTATCCATATCTATTTAATTTAGCTCACATGCTGAGACACGTTCGCTATCTCCAATTCTGCTGTTTCAACAACCACATCATCAGGTGTAACTTCTAAAGCATAGTTATAGAACTTAACATCACTCAAATAGAATGTTTGGTTCGGCTGCGGGCTGATGGTCATAGAGACGTTGCCGGGGTGGTCCCCAGAAGCTCCACACAGACGAGCAAGGGTCATAGAAGTTCCGCCAACTTCCATTTGGTCGGGCGTGAAATAGCGTTCGTATCTACCAGTGAACTCGGTTGTTCCAGTAACAATTGCAACCGGAGTTTCCTGTCCGATCGCATATACTTTGTCTCTGTCTGTTGAGCTCTCAAAGGAAACTCTGCGAGCAACTGGATCTTCTTGATCATTCACCCAAACTTTGCCCTTAGTTCCCTTACCTACATTATAGGTTGCCATTTCTCAGAAATGTTTTGTTTTATCAATAGTATCTTTATATGCTGTCTTTAGAGAATAATAATTTGAAAGGCTTGGATAATGTCAGCAGGTTGCTCTCAAGGAGCTCCATAGCTTCCTTCTTCCAGTATTCTAAATCTTCAGGAAGCCGTCCGCTGAGAGAAGCTGTTGATAGCTTATATAGATATGAGGCATAAAGCTCTGCAATTCTATCTTTTACTGAATCAGGTAGCGAAGAAAAAATATCAAGACCCGACCATGATTCTATTCGTTTGTTCGCAAGCTCAAGAAAGTAGTCTATACGCTCGCTATCCATTGATTCAAGATTTAAAATGATTGCAACATTAGAAGCATTGCCGTAGCTATAGTTTCCACTCATTTTATTTTTGATAATTTTGAAAGATATTTAGCAGAATATCTTCTTGCGGCCCTATAAATAAAATTATTTGGTTTTTTACCTGGATGATTAACTTGAGAATAAATAAAGAACTCTTTGCCTTCCTTAAAGAAATGCAGACATTGCTTTCGTTTCGGCTTAATGATATGTGGTTTGCATCTATTTATAATATATTGAATATTTGGAGCCTTTGATAAATCAACATGAACAATTCGCTGCGTTCCTTTGCGTTTATATGAAATACAATGTAGCTTATTTCTTTCAAGCCAAGAGATTAATCTGTTTTTGGACCATTTATTTTCTGGTTGCTTAGGAGCTTCCTGAAGAATGCAATACCATAAGTCGTCGGCGGCGACTCTACGATTTCTTTCGTAATGAACCTCATAAATTTTATCTGCAAGCTTCGTGAGCGGAATTCCTGTTCTTCTAATTATGATTCGCATTTCTTAAATGAGAAATAAAGTTAGCTATCCCTATTCTTTATTACTAATTTATGCGTAGTTAAGCACTGCTATTGCGCCACCCCAGACAACCTTGACATCAAAGCGCATCCAGACCTTGAGATTCACGAGGTCATTCAATGGATCCTCAATTCTGTCTGTTGTGATATTCTCACGAATGCCGAGGAGCGCAGCACGCTGGCTGTCCATGACAACTGCAACTTTCTTACCGCTTGCATAATCAAAGTAATCCGTTGGGTATCCAAGCACGAAGACACGCATACCGAGAATAGGCTGTTTCATCTCCTGGCTGCGAATGTTGCCTGCTTCACCGATGTATTGGTATGTGAAGTGTGGGTCTATGAACATATCTGCTAGGGCCTCAGGTGTTAGAATGAGTGTATCAGGGGTGAAGTTGTCTCCCTTGACATCGGAGACTGCCTCAGCGATTGCGGTAACAGGCTCTGTTGAATTCCAATCCTCTGAATGAGATGCGTTTTTAACTATCTCATCAATCGCAACCTGATTAAGAGTGTTCTCCGCTATACGACCTTCTTCACGAAGCAAAATTTCAACGATGTCAAACAGGCTGTCTTCAATCAGATCTCTTGAAATAGGCACGATTTCACCGTATTTCTTAGCAGAAAGTGTAACAACATTAAAGTCGCCAACCGTTGCATTCGGATATGTGCCGACATCACCAACCTGCGGCAGAGTCCTTGTGGGTCTCTTCCATACTGTAACTTTCATCTCCGGTCTGTCCATGCGAACTGTAGCCTTGCGAAGAACCTCACGCATACAGAGAGCCTCTTCTGCTCCTGCAACTATCTGCTCATAGACCAGCTCGGGAACGAGAGCTGTAATGTTTGCATCCGCTTCTAACTCTAACAATTTTCGCTCTCTCTCTTCAAGAGTATGTCCTGATAGCGCCTTCAGAAGAGCAGCAAGCTTACCCATCTTTCCTCACTCAAAATTTCATTTAGGATGTATCATTAGAAATTAGAAGCCTTATTTCAACAGAACACGGCCAGAACTACCACTTCCGATATTCTCTTTCGCAACACCGATAATGAACTTAGCTGAAGAGCCATCCCATGGCTGAATCTTGCCATCATCTGCAGGAATAAGCGCATCGCCGTGAGTAACATTTGCCGCAGCTACAAGCACCACCTCCGCTGGAGGCAGTGCAACGGTTACCATCTCATTAGGTTTTGCGTCCTCAAGCGCAACACCGATCGGGTTTTCGTCAGCATCTGCGACACCTATCTTGTTGTCATCTGCAAAAGTAACAAGCCTTCCGCTTGTGATTGTCTCGTTCGCAGGATAAGCAACTAATTCCTTACCCCAATAGAATATTTGTGCCATTTCTCCTTCTTCTTTATTTTATTTAAGTTTTCACTATAGTGCGAAAAGAGGAAGAAAGTATCATTAATAATCCGTATTAGAGTTCAGCCTTAAATCTCAAGCTCCACTCTGTCAGAAACTTTCCTGACGGGTATTCTAAGCTCAGGCTCCTCCTCCTCCTCACTCCTTGTATCAACAGACTTCTCTATTTCTCGCACTGGCTCCTCCGCCAGCTTGCTGACAGCCTCGGCAAGCTCACTAATCTGTGATTTCAAATTTTCAATTTCCTGCTCTAAATTTTTCTCGTGCTCCGCCCGTGCTTCCTCCTGGTGCTTCTCCTGATGCTCCTCCTGATGCTTCTCCGCATTCTTTTCTTCAGCCTTTTCAACTTCCTCTGCGCTCTTTGCTGCTGTTTCTGATTTCTCTTTCTCCTCCTCCTTCTCAGCCTCTGTTGCCTGTGCCGCTGGATATGGATACTTCGCAGGGTAAGGATACCTTGCAGGATACGGGTATCGTGCAGGATACGGATACATCGCTGGGAATGGATACATCGCAGGGAACGGATACGCCTTCGGTGAGGAAACAATTACTGGCATCCCAGAAGGCATCGGATAAACACTCATCTTACCAGAAGGATGAATCGCAAGCAGGCACTTCGTAACAACTTCTGCAATAGTTTTAGCGAGCTCCTTCGTGTCAATTTCGCTCTTCTCCTTCAGCTTCTCATCAAGGAGCTTAGATACAATTTCGCTTACCTTCACTTCCAAGTCCTTGCTTACCTCTTCGTCCTCCTGCTCAACTTCCTCCTCTAATGCTTCCAAAGCCTCAATTTCCTCAGGCATTTTTTATTCCTAAATTTAATATTCAATCCTATCATTAGAATCCTTTGGTTTTATCTTAAATACTGGCGTTATGCCAGCATACACATAATCGCCGGGGTTCGTCAGGCTTTCAATTTCAAATCGCTCATCGTAAGGCAAAAGAAGTATGACATCAGAGCCCCATCTGATTTCTCCAAATCGTTCTCCCTGGCTTAGACTATCGCCTTCATCAGCGTAATTATTAATCATATCAACATCTCTGTCTGCAATTTGGACTATTATGTAGTAATATTGAAATCGTGGATAATATATCTCAAGAACAACCCGCTCATTTAATCTCTGATATAAAGCGGCTTGGGGTGCAGGAAGCTCTTCGTCAAAATACGCTCTTTCAAATGGTAGCATAGAATAGTTATCAATGGCTAGCGGCTCAATTTCTCGCATGAGAGTTATGATGCCAGTGGTTGGCATGCGATTTATATGCACAGAAGCCGCTGTCATGAATATGCTGAGGACATAATAATGAGACGACTTAAATATCGGGAGCTTCACGAGCTCTTCGGGAGTTATGATATAATGACCCTCAAATAATATCTTCTCTGTTGGCTTAACGAAAGCGCAGTAATTGATGATGCCATCAGCTGGAGAATAGAATGTGAAAGGATTATAAACTGTATGTCTCATGGGGTCTCGGAGGAAGAACTCAGAAAATATGCTTCCCCAATCCAGCCTCTGAAACTTGCGAAAATCCGAGCTTCTAAAGAAATCGTTTTTCATCCCGTATTTTAGAGATTTAAAGGATTTCCTTTGGGAATGAGAAAGCTCTTGAATATGAAATGAGATTTAAACCTCATTATTCTTTTCAAAAGATGGACTGCATGATATATAATATTTGGAAGGAGAGTTTTGCTCCCAAACTTGACTAATTCAATCATGAACGGAGACATCTACATCCGTATTTTCTTAATTACTCAAAGAAGATGCGTTTAAACAAACTAGTAAGACAGGAGAGGAGAGATTTCAGGGAAAGGGCATTTCTCCACCGCCTGTTTATGTCTCTCAAACTCGCAGGAAAATCGTTTTCGATTCTCTATAGCCAACTCATTCATCGTGTCTATAATTAAGAGGCGCCACCAGACAGGACGCCAGCGCTCCGCTCTTGAGGAACTCTGATAAATTCACAAAGACAACCTCCATGCCTGCAAGCTCTGCATATTGCTTGAGCTTTTCATTCTTTGCTACCTCAATTTTTCTGTCTTCGCCTTCTAGCTCATCCTCATTAGATGCATTTATAATTATCCGCCTCAGTCTAATAGAATTGCAAATGCCTTGCATAGCATCATTATGGTCAGCTGGCAAAATCTCAATCTCTCGTGAAATCTCTTTTACTGCCTCTTTCGGAATATCATCTACAGCTACAATAGCATACTCGTCGGAGAGCTTGAAGAATAAACAATCCAAATGATAGAGATATGGACTCGTTCTTACGGGAATGATTTTATAATCAAATACATCCGCCAGATACTGCTGTGTCTTTAGAGTTGAGCGCTCGCCATATCCAGCAACATAGATATTATCGTGTAGCCATTTCAGATCGGGAAAACCTTCAAAATATGGAGGCGCTTGATACGCTTTAAATCCTAATCGAGTAAGAAGACCAGCAGCCTCTCTCTCCTCACCCGCTCTGCCAGCAGCTCTGAAGTTTGAAAGAATTGCGACATCAGGCCGATGAGCTAGCACTACAAAAGAATTAATGAATGTTTGGTCTTGAAGATTTGGATTGGGAGCAAGGAGATAAACTATTGCATCTGTTGTCATTAGCTCATAAAGGTTATTCCACTGAAACAGAGCTCTTCCTACATCTATGGTTGAATTGTCCTCCTCCATCCATTTGTTGTTTTTGATTTCATTGGAGATATAGATGGGTGGGCACATCACAAATACTGGCTTCCGAAGTGAAGAAATCCAGGTCATATTAAAACATTTCCTAAAAAAGAAATTTTAATATATTTTATCATTCTTCATTAACTATATCATTAGCAGACGCCTTTTTTTAAGCAAGATGTTTCAACTATTTTTTATGTTGTCTGCGGTTATATTTTACATCTAAATTTATTACTAAGCTTTTATATATATTTTGGACGGCAAGCACGCATCTATCCTTCCTGCTAGCCGTGAGATAGTATTATAAAAAAGATCCTCCATTGTTCAAGTCAAAACGACAGGCTCGGGTTCTGCGTATTTTCTTACTCTTATCCATTCCCACCGTGCATCTCCGCTTCTTGCATTATAACTTTCTGGTCTTTCACCGAGAGTTATAACTGCGGAAGAGAAGGTGGAAGTTCCTGAAAGGCTTTCTTTTTGGTTTCCTTCCATATCATATATTTCTGCTTTAGCGTTATTATCTTTGACTTTCACCTGATATAAAAGGTAAGTGTCAGCTGGTGGTGCATAATCACCATTTATTCCGCTGCCGTCTGCATATAATCTGTTTCCAGAAGCCCAAATGAGATGTTCTGCGTTTTTAGATGTTGTCTCTCTAAAGCCATGTATGATATAGCCGTAGCTCATGTGGCTGATTGTTCTATGTTTAGATTCAAGCAGGTAACCTTGAGAGAATGACTGAACACTTTGGATTAGAACCGTGTTTGATGTTATTTTCAATTCACCATTTTCAACGAACACATTACTTCCTTCTGTTCCTTTCACTAAGTTCCATTTGTCTGTATTTAATGAAGTCCCTTCAAAATCATCAAAAAATTCAAAAACAGAATCGCCATCGCTCGAGCCTGAAAAATTCCCATTACCATAATACAACCAAAAAATTTCCTTGTCTGGAATAATTTCCGAGAACTTTAGCCAAACTATAATTTGAGTGCTATTGGCGCTCTCTATCCAATAGGGTATGCTTTCTCCTTCATAGGTGATAAATAATAAATCTTGCTTATCTGATCGGAGCTTTTCAAACGGTATATCTTGATTAGTTAAAACACACTTAACTTGAAAATCTGTTAATTTTCCATCTCCATTATATTTTAACCAGAGTGGTCTATATCGCAAGAATGAGCCTAAATAAATTCTTCCTCTATAGCCACGAGCTGGAAGGTCTATCATCGTATTTTTATTTTATAATTTTTAGGGGCTTAGTAGCGGGATTTGCTGGATTCGGAGTAATGGAAGTCTCTATGAAATAGGCCTCTTCAATCTCCGTGAAGCATACATCACCTAAGCAAACTTGTTTAATTTCATCCCCTGGCACGCCTATCTTCACTGAAAACCCAAATTCTGCTGGATTTCCAATAATTTTCTTTGCTATCATCTTTGCAATAGGAATATCGTATCTGAGCTTCCCTATTATATACCAGCCCCTTTCATCCACATAAGTCTCCTTATCTTCATGTTTCTCGAGTAGAACACCAATTTGCGTAGAAGTGTGATCCCACATGAGATTTCTAAACTCTTCTGGTGTTTGTTTGAAACTCTTAAATATAGATTGTAATGCTTTTTCTGAAATTCGCTCTTGAACAGCATCTATATCAGAGGTGGCGGCGTATCCACCAACTATTAGCTCTCGCTGGCTCTTCTCAATAATCTCCATGCCTTTTTGAGACATGCGGAATATCTTAACTGGCTGACGAGGAAGAAGAGCAAGAGAGAAAAGCGGTATGTAATCAGTGTAAGGCCCATAATCATTTATTGTAATATGTAGATATTTTGGTGTCTCATCATAAGGGATATTGAAGTGTGAAGAAAAAGCTCTAAATAACCTAAAGAGAATAGCCTCTGTGAGAGCAGGCGGAAAATCGCCAGCTCTTATCACAACATCTACATCGTTCCCTTCACCTCGCACTACGGTTCCGCCGACAAGATACACTAGCTCACGAATAAGCGCTGGCTTATTGAAGCACTCCAATACATCCTCTAACTTGAAAGTCTTGCCTGTCTTCTTTCCTCCTGAGGGCACTGGAAGAAATTTGGAATCCGACATTCTTCAGATTAATTCTTTAAGCTGTTCCAGACTTATCCGTTTGCCTAAGCGAGTTCTCACGTATCTTTCCTCCCTAATCTCCTCCCTATCAAATCTTTCGCAGCCATCTGGAAATTCTAAACCTAAATCCTTATAGTCTTCCTCGCTTACACTCTCTTTTGAAATCCATCCTCTCTGGTAAAGCCACCAAAAACTTTTTCTTAAAATTTCTGCGTCCGCAATTAATCCAGTGAAACGCCTCATTTTACGGCTCTGTGTAGGTAACAATTACCTTAATACTATCAGCTGTTATATTAGGATCTAAATTTATTGCACGAGCTTTTATATATTTCGGATCAGGCAGCACCGCATAAGTAATTCTTACTGTCTGATTACCAGCGACTGGAACATCAAATTGAGCATACGGCTGGGTATCATAGTCGCCGTCATCGGGCGAAGATATTATTTGTATGCGAACATTCTCTGACGCATTCTCTCGGAAATACGCTTCCCCCGTTATCGCACATTTTATAGAATTTTCAAGACTAACAGGCCCCAGCAAATCACTGGTGGTATTTGGATTAAGATGTTCTATATTCAGAATAGTAGTAACATTACTAATCATTTCTTTCCGTTTATATTTTTATTTGCTCCAAATACTTCAATATCTTTTCTCTAAGTTCTGGTGAGATTCGTTTCGCCTCTTCCTTCAATTCAAATAATTCAGATGTGAAGGACGAATCAAATAATTCCTTCTCATTTCCGTATTCATCATATAAGACCGCACGCACCCGCACATTCAGCCTACTCAGGCTCATCCCTGCGTTGGTGATATTTGGATTTGGAAATTCACTGAGGAACCAGTTCCCAGAATTATTTCATCGAAAGTTATGCGGATTAAGCCATTCACCGTTCCATTCGTGATATTCTGAGCCACCGCTATCTCCTTTAATGAATTACTCGGGAGATCTCCATAATTAAAGGTTGCATTCCACTGTGCTATATAAGAATTATTTGCATTCTTGAAATACGAACGATTTGCATCCTTCCACGATTGTTCGCTGCCTTTTAGCGGATTGTCATTTTCAGTCGCATCGGTTCCATCGTTACCCACTCCCATAGCGTAATAGCTGTGGGGGCTACCTAAATCAACAAGCAGCCTTGTGATGTTTTCTTTTCCTGCATTCAAAATTGCGATGCTTTTCAAGCCCATTTTTCTTTAAGAGATATTTTCAGGAACATATCCAAGCACCCATTTATATATAGTATCAGTTTTCGGCGACCAATTCCATCCCCAAACTCTCCAGCGGGATAAGCCGCAATCTCCCTGACCATATATCTTTTTACCAATATCAAAATCTATGAAAGTGCCAAATGAAGGATAGATTAAAGTAACCTTGTGAGAATCCCATCCTGAAAGAAATACTCCTTCTCCTGCTGGAGCTGCCTTATAAGTTTTGTGTCCTATATCTATTAGTCGCTTATTTTCATAATCATCATCCGCCAAAAAAATCATTGAATATCGGCCACCAATATTAGCGACAACTATATCACCATAAATATTCTCTCCGATTCCTCGAAACTCCATGCTCCATGGATCACTGGAAATCCAAGTTATGTTATCCAGTTCTGGGCTTCTTACAGCTATCCAACCTGTTCCTCTGCAATTTATCCAATAATTACCATTTTTATCTCTAGCTATCTGCTGAAGAGGTCTGGAGGTATTCCAAATTGATTGCCAATTTCCGTCTTTATCAACTGTGTAACAAACATATCCATAAGGATCATACTCTTCGAAGGAAGGAACTATAAATTGATTATTATGCCCATCCCAAACGACATCGTAGGGATGAGCCATGTGTCCAAATACCGCCACTAACTCTCTATCCCACTCATCGTCTGGCGGAACATGTATTTTCCAAATTGCTTGCGTCCAGTTGCCTTCCGCCGAAGTAGTTAATACATATACATAATCGCCTTCTCTTGGACCCAAGCAGCACCGCCCGTCATCGATTCTTGAAACATTTACACGAACTGTATTTGGATGAAAATCACATTCATGCGGCTCTTGGCTCGTTAAAACGACTGTTATATAAGGACTATTTCTCTCAGGAGCCCAAATATTGCCTTGCCAATCAACATAAACATTTCGACCGAAAGTAACATTAAAATACATATAAGAAAAATATCGTCCGACACCTAAAACAAGATGATTACCAGCCCACTCCGTAATAATCCAAGGCTGGAAGCCCATTAAAATATCCTGAGTTATTCGCCTGTAGGTTATTGTGATATTTTCATATACATAGGGAAGAGTTTCAGCTGGTCCTACTGATATATAGCGCTCACTTTCAGTCTCTATGTAAAGTCCATGTCTTCCAATTAAAAAAGATAAATTACCAGCGTTCATCACAAAACCTTTACTCGTTTTATAATCTGATTTGTAGTTAGAATCTTGACATCAACGGTTCCATCATCATTCACATTTATTATTTCACATGGAGCACTGCCCGTAGCAGCTCCCATCGAGGCATGAGATTTTACTAAGCGAGAAGAAGAAACTTTAGCAACCGCAAGCGTAGCTCTAAGTATTTTTTCATAGACTTCATCCCGGAGCCTTCGGAAGGGATTTTCGGATGGCACATAGGGATGAGACAAATCATCCCACTTCGCAGCCTCAAATACAGTTTCTGGCTCCGATCCAGAAGACCGACGATGTGTGATTTTATAAATACGGAAAGTCTCCCCATCTGGCAGAAAAGTTTTATAAATTCGTATTTGATCCCCAGGCCTTACAAGCGACCCATCTGAATGGCAGGTGATTACCCTTGTTGTTATTGTTACTTTCCGAGAATCTAATTGAAATCTATCTAGTAAAGCTTTTGCCCAGACAGATGCGTTTGCGGGATCTTCTAAATCTGGCAAAGCAAAATTATATTCAATCGGTCGCACATCTTTCCATTTTACAGAATTCGTCTCGGCTTGCGCCCAGAAGTAATCCCATTCTGATGCTGCTGAAGAAAATACTCGCACTCTATTATATTGATACCATTTACCACGCTCCTCATAAACCTCGAGAGACTTAATAGATTTATCGCCTGAAACATTCAACTTTTTGTCAAAGATGTATCGCCTAGCATAGTCTGCATCATAAAATCGGAATTCATTCCAATCAAAAGCCCAGTGCGGAGCTACCCATGCACACATGTTATACTTATCGCAAATCATAGAAATAGCTTCCCATTTCGTTGTTCTCGCTGGTGAAAAAGAAATGAAGTTCCAAGCATACTCCGAACGCCAGTTGGGAACTTCAGCGATCCACTTGGCCTCGCAGCCCGTTGTCATTCGCCAATCGCTACCACCCAACCATTCTTTTATATATTCTTTCGGATTAGAAGTCTCACCTGGTTGTATTAAAGAAGTAGAGGAATTAATATACTGTTGCGTTAAAGTGTAACCAGCAGAGACAGCTATTATTTCTTGCCTAATTCGATTTGGCGGAGAGGACGTAATTCTTTTTGAAAGAACTCGGCCACCAAAGATTTTCTTTAATGGAGGTGCGAAACTCTCATAATCCCATGGTTGATAAATCTCTATTATTTCATCTTCGGAAGGCGCTGCATTGCCATCAAAACTAAGGCGTGCTAGGAGGTAAGGCACGCCCCACTCCCACTCAACCTCATAAGATAGGAGATTGAACTCAGGCTCTTCGTAATCTGGATCGCCTATGATGATTCGTCTATCTATCCATGCAGTATCTGTGAGAGCACTATGCGAATATTCAATGATATGGCCTTCCATGAAATTTGGTAGGAAGTCTAAGCTGATAGCAAAACCGACGGTTCCAAATTTATAATCGAAGACACTATTAAGAAATATTTTATTTTTGGCTAACTGCTGAAAGTGAAATAAAAATGAAGCTCGCACACCGAGAGTGCTCCAGAAGGCAACTTTTGCTGCAAATAAATGAAACGACTCTAAATCTAATTTGCACTTATATGTTTCTTGCCAATGTGCATTGTTAGGAATAGCTTTTGACCTCAATTTAATATTAACAGGAAAGGAATAGCATAAAGTTTTAAATAGTGAGATAGATTCAAGTAATATTAAGTCATGAGCGCCGGGCAAATGTGGAATCATATTACTTGAAAGTTAGCGAAATTGCAAAGTATATCCATGAGCTTTGATTAGTTATATATATAGGATCACAGATTGCCCTCAGGAACAAATAATTATTTGTCTCAGTTCTGTTTTTAAAAAGACCAATCTCTTTT
>Ga0190309_1000233_pt1 | contig 16504 bp, 14 predicted proteins | sample 48700767_MG_FD_161656 | JGI IMG/M metagenome (GOLD analysis project Ga0190309, IMG submission 161656) | Hydrothermal vent sediment bacterial communities from Southern Trench, Guaymas Basin, Mexico - 4870-07-6-7_MG | ecosystem: Environmental > Aquatic > Marine > Hydrothermal vents > Sediment ... | reverse complement strand
ATAGAAATTTTGTAGGAAGAATGGGACATCCTGAAAGTGAAGTGTATCTTGCTGGTCCAGCAGTAGCTGCTGCAAGTGCAGTGCTTGGATATATAGGAACTCCAGAGGAATTGGGTTTAAAAAAGGAGAATTAAAATGAAAAAAATAAAAGGAAAAGCTTGGAAATTTGGAGATAATATAGATACAGATGTAATAATTCCTGCAAGATATTTAAATACTACTGATCCAGAAGAATTAGCTAAACATTGTATGGAAGATATAGATCCAGAATTTTTAAAAAAAATAAACAAAGGCGATATTATTGTTGCTGGGAAAAATTTCGGATGCGGTTCTTCTCGAGAGCATGCTCCTATTGCTATAAAAGCATGTGGAATAGCTTGCGTTATTGCAGAAAGTTTTGCAAGAATCTTTTATAGAAATGCTTTTAATACTGGTCTTTTGATTTTAGAATGTCCAGAGGCAGTTAAAAATATTGAAACTGGTGATGAATTAGAGATTTATCCTGAAAAAGGAAAAATAATAAATTTAACAAAAAATAAAACTTATTTTATAAAACCTTTACCTTCTTTTATGAAAAAAATTTTAGAAGATGGTGGTTTGATTCCACATATTATGAAAAGATTTGAAATTGTGCATCAAAAATGAAAATAGAAAAAGATAAAGCAGATATTTATACACTTTGGAATATTGTTAAAACTTTAAGAGGTGAAAATGGTTGTCCATGGGATAAAAAACAGACACCACAAACCTTAAAAAAATATCTTATAGAAGAAACTTATGAAGTTTTAGAGGCTATTGATAAAGAAGATCCAGAAGAAATAAGAGAAGAATTAGGAGATTTATTATTTCTTCTTATTTTTATTATATACCTTTATGAAGAAAAAAAACTTTTTACTTTAAAAGAGCTTTTTTATTTTACTGCTCAAAAAATGATCAGACGTCATCCTCATGTTTTTGGAAAAGAAGTTGCTAAAAATGCTGAGGAAGTAATATCAAAATGGCTAAAAATTAAAAAGGAAGAAGGAAAAGAGTCTTCAGTTCTTGGTAATATTCCCAAAAGTTTACCAGCTTTGCAAAGAGCTTTTAGATTAGGAGAAAGAGCAGGAAGAGTTGGATTTGACTGGGAAAAAGCAGAAGATGTGCTTGATAAAATACAAGAAGAAATTGAAGAAATTAAAAATTCATTAAAAATTTTTTCCAAAGAAAAATTAAAAGAAGAAATAGGAGATCTTTTGTTTACTATAGCTAATTTTTCAAGAAAACTTAATATAAATCCTGAAGAAGCTTTAAAAGTTTCCTTAAACAAATTTGAAAAACGTTTTAAAATGCTTGAAAAAGAAATAGAAAAAAGAGGTTTGGTTTGGGAGAATCTTAATATTAAAGAGATTGATAAAATATGGGAAGAAATAAAGAGATCTTATGAATCAGACAATTATTGAAGTTAAAAACCTTTTTTTCTCTTATGAACATCATTTAATTTTAGAAGATATTAATTTAAAAGTAGAAAAGGGAGACTTTTTAGCTCTTATAGGACCAAATGGAGGTGGTAAAACTACTCTTGTAAGGTGTATTCTTGGTTTTTTAAAACCTATTAAGGGAAAAATATTTCTTTGGGGAGAAGAAATCAAAAACTTTAAAGACTGGTTCAAAATTGGATATGTTCCTCAAAGAGCAGGAGATTTGGTTGACTCTTTAACACCTCTTTCTGTTAAAGATTTTCTTTTAATGCCTTTTAAGTGGTATAAAAAAAATTTCGACAAAGATTTAAATACAGATTTGATAGAAAAATTTGGAATAAAAGACCTTCTTGATAAAAAATTAGGTGAACTCTCTTATGGACAACTTCAAAGAGCTTATATTGTAAGGGCTCTTATTTTAGATCCAGAACTTTTAATACTTGATGAACCTTCTGTAGGACTGGATTTTTTTACTCAAGAAGTTTTTTATGAAACATTGGAAGAATTTCATAAAAAGGGGCTTACTATAATTTTAATCACTCACGAAACTTGGCTTTTAACTAAATGGATTGATAAAGTCGCCTGCATAAATCAGAAACTTTATTTCCATGGAGATCATGAGAGTTTCTGTGTAATGGCTAAAAAATTAGAATTTTTCTCAGAATATCATAAAATTGAACATACTCATTGGTAAAAATATGAAATTCTTTTTAGATTCTCTTTCTCTTGTAAAATGGGGGGTTTTGTCTGGTATATTACTGGGAATATCTATTTCTTTTACTTCTCCTTTTCTCATTTTAAAAAGAAATGCCCTCTTTCCTCATGCTTTAACTCATGTATATTTTTTAGCTATTATTTTGGCATCTATAGTTTTAAATAAAATACCTTTTTATTTTTCTTTTCCTTTTATAGCTATATTTACCCTTCTTTTTACTTCTTTAATATGGATTCTAAGAAAAAGAGTTAAGTTTTATGAAGATACTTCTACATCTATAGTCACACATTTAGCATTAGGAATAGCTTTAATATTAGCTACTAAAACTTATCAATATGATGCACGAATTCTTTCTTATCTTTTTGGAAGTTTAATTGGAATTACTTATAAAGAGTTTTTTGAAAGTTTTATAACATTTTTCTTTACTTTGGTTATTTTTTATAAGTTTTATCCTTTGTGGATAGCTCAAATTACTGATAAAGAGCTTCCAGGTCTCGATTTTAAACTGGCTAATCTTTTATTTTTAATACTTGTAACTTTTCAGATTATCATAGGAGTAAAATTAATGGGGATTTTGTTAGTTTCAGTTTTGTTTATATTTTCTACTTCCTTTGTTTTACAGTTTACAAAGAATTTTAAATTTTTAATACTAATCACTATTTTACTAAATATTTTAGGAATTTTAGGAGGAACTATAATTTCTATTTTTTGGGATGTTCCATTCTCTGGAGCAGTAGTTATATTTATGAGTTTATATATTTTATTATCCTTTATTTTGAGTTTCTTAAAATGAGATTTATTGATACTCATACACATTTAAATTTTCCAAATTTTAAAGATGATTTAGAAGCTGTAATTAAAAGAGCAAAAGAGAATCAGATTTTTCATATTATAGTAGTTGGAATAGATATGCCTACTAATAAAAAAGCTTTGGAGCTTGCAGAGCTTTATCCTGATTTTATATCTTCTGCAATTGGATTTCATCCACATGAAACTCAAAAAATTAAAGAAGAAGATTACAAGTTTTTGGAAGATAATATAGAAAAAATTTGCGCTATAGGAGAAATTGGACTTGATTGGGTTAAACAATATTCTTCTAAAGAGATACAAAATGAACATTTTTTAAGACAATTAGAATTAGCTAAAAAATATAATAAACCTGTAGTTCTTCATTTAAGAGGAGATGAGTTTTTTTGGAAAGAAGTTTTAAATATTTTAAAAGGTTATTCGGAATTAAAGCTTCTTTTTCATTGTTATACTTCTGATAAATCTATTGCTTCTAAAATTCTTGACTTAGGAGGTTTTATTTCTATCTCTGGAATAATAACCTTTAAAAAAGCTGAAAATTTAAGAGAAGCTGTTAAATTTATTCCTATAGATAGACTTATGTTAGAAACTGATAGTCCTTTTTTAGCTCCGCATCCTATGAGAGGAAAGAGAAACGAACCTGCTTTTTTAATATATATAGCTCGCAAAATAGCGGAGATAAAAAATTGTGATTTAGAAGAAATTGCTGAAAAAACTACAGAAAATGCTATAAAATATTTTAACCTAAAAATTTAAGGAGGTCTTTTTTGATGAGATTAAAGAGAACTCTTTACATAGGAGAGCTTAATAATAACTTTGTAGGCAAAGAGATTATAGTTTCAGGATGGGTTTTAAGAAGAAGGGATCATGGAGGGGTTATATTTATAGATTTAAGAGATAGAACAGGTCTTTTGCAGATAGTTTTTGAAGAAGGTATTGATCCAAAAATACATGATTTAGCAAATTCTATAAGAATAGAATATGTAATAAGTGTAAAAGGTTTAATAAGGAAAAGACCTCCTGGAATGGAAAATCCTAAAATACCCACAGGAGAAATTGAACTTGTTGCTACAGATGTTGAAATTTTAAATACTTCAAAAACTCCACCTTTCCCTATGGATGAAGATCTTTCTGAAGTTTCAGAAGCAATTCGTTTAAAATATCGTTATTTAGAAATGAGGGCTTTGAACGGTCTTAATCCATTTATTTTTAGACATAAAGTAAATCAAACTATTAGAAAATTTTTAGATAACAAAGGATTTTTAGAAATAGAAACACCTTTTTTAACTAAAAGCACACCTGAAGGAGCAAGAGATTATTTAGTTCCAAGTAGACTTTACCCAGGAAAATTTTATGCCCTACCCCAATCTCCGCAACTTTTTAAACAAATTCTTATGATTGCAGGAATAGATAAATACTATCAGATAGTAAAGTGTTTTAGAGATGAAGACTTAAGAGCAGATCGTCAACCAGAATTTACTCAACTTGATATTGAAATGGCTTTTGTAGATGAAAATGATATAATGAATACAATAGAAGAACTTCTGGCTTATCTTTTTAAAGAAACTTTAAACATCACTTTAGAAACTCCTTTTCCCAAACTTTCTTATGAAACTGCATTGAGAGATTATGGAACAGATAGACCTGATATTAGATTTGATATGAAACTAAAAGATCTTTCTTATTTATTTAAAGATACTTCTTTTAAAGTTTTTAGAAATACTTTAGAATCAGGTGGTATAATTAAAGGTCTTAAAGCACCTGCTAATTTTTCAAGAAAAGAACTTGATGATTTAACTAAATTTGCTCAGGAATTAGGAGCAAAAGGTCTTGCTTGGATAAAATATGATAAAAATGCAAATTCTTTTGAAAAAAAATGGAGCTCTCCAATTGTTAAGTTTTTTGAAAAATCAGTTTTAGAAAAATTAGAAGAAATTTTTAATCCTTTAGAGGAATTTGCTACTTTCTTTTTTGTAGCAGATAAGGAAGATATTGTGAATTTTATATTATCTGAATTGAGAAATCATTTAGCCAAAAAATTAGGACTTATTCCAGAAAACAAATTTAGTTTTGTATGGATAATAGATTTTCCGTTATTTGAATGGGATGAAGAAGAAAATCGGTTAGTTTCTGTGCATCACCCTTTTACTCATCCTAAGGAAGAAGATATTTCTTTTCTTGAGACAGATCCTTTAAAGGTTAAATCAAGAGCTTATGATATTGTGCTAAATGGAGTAGAGATAGGAGGAGGAAGTATTCGTATCCATAAACGAGAACTTCAAGAAAAAATTTTTAAACTTTTAAATATAAGTCCTGAAGAAGCTCAAGAAAAATTTGGATTTTTACTTACAGCTTTAGAATATGGTGCTCCTCCTCATGGAGGTATTGCTTTTGGGCTTGATCGCTTAATTATGCTTATGCTTGGCAAAAAAAGTATAAGAGAGGTTATCCCCTTTCCTAAAACTCAAAGAGCTCAATGTTTACTTACAGGTGCTCCATCTGAAGTAAGAATTGAACAAATTTTAGAACTACATCTTTTACCAGGTTGGGAAAAGAAAAAAGAAAAATCCTAAAATGGAATTCTTTCTTGAAGCATCTTTAAAAGGTTTAAATAAATGGCTTAGATTTTTAGGATATAAAACTGAAATTTGTGAAGGAAAAATAACAAAAGAAGAAGTCTTTAAACATAAAGACAAATTTTTTCTTATTACCAGTCCTAAAACTGCAGAAATTCTTGAAAAAGCAGGAATAAAATATTTACTTCTACCAAGAGATACTCTAAAAGCACAGTTTAAAATGCTTATAAACAAATTAAATCTGAATACTGAGCTTAAACTTAATATATGCAGTATTTGTGGAAAAGAATTGGTTCCAGTTAAAAAGGAAGCTTTTAAGGATTTAATCCCTCCGAAGGTATATCAATTTTATGATGAATTTAATTATTGTCCTCGGTGCAAGAAGCTTTATTGGCAGGGAGATCATATAAAAAGGTTAGAAGAAAGATTAAAAAGTCTGGTTGAAAAATGAAAACCAAGGAAAAAGAACTGGCACAATTAAATGAAAAAATAAAAAAATGTAAAAAATGCAAATTGTGGAAAATGAGAAATAATGTTGTTCCGGGAGAAGGACCTTCTAATGCAAAAGTTATGATTATAGGACAGGCTCCTGGTGTTCAAGAAGATAAAACAGGGAGACCTTTTGTTGGTCCTGCAGGAAAATTTTTGAACTATCTTCTTAAATTAGCAGGTCTAAATAGAAAAGAAATTTTTATAACCTCTCCTTTAAAGTGTCTTCCTCAACCGCCAGTTAATAGAAAACCTAAAAAAGAGGAAATTGAGGCCTGTTTTCCTTGGCTAAAGAAACAAATTGAAATTATTAATCCAGAAATATTTATTTTATTAGGTGAAGTGGCCTTTTCGGTATTTTTCCCTAATAAAAAGCTAAAAGATTTTAGAGGAAAGTGGATAGAAGAAGAAAATAGGAAATTTTTTGTTACCTACCATCCAGCAGCTGGTATAAGATTTCCAGAAATTAAAAAAATTTTAGAGGAAGATTTTAGAAAATTAAAAGAATTAACTTTTTAACTTTTTCAGTAAAAGCTCGAGGATTTTTCTTGCATCACCTATTAAAGCCAGATTCGCCATTTTAACAAGTGGAGCTTCTTTATCTATATTTATTGCAACTATAAACTCGGAGTTTTCCATTCCAACTGTATGCTGTAGAGCTCCTGAAATACCAAAACCGATATAAACCTTTGGTTTAACAGTAACTCCACTCACCCCTATCATTCTTTCTTCTTCTACCCAACCTTCATAGCATACTGGACGAGTTGCTCCAACTTCAGCTCCTAAAATTTCTGCAAGCTCAAAAAGTTTTTGGAAGGTTTCTTTATTTTTAAGTCCTCTGCCTCCTGAAACCACTATTTTAGCTGTAGAGAGTTTGGTAGGTTTTTTCTTAGAAGGAATGAAATTTCTTATTTTTAGTTTGCTACTCCAGGAAAAATTTTCTGGAAAGATTATTTCTTTCATTAAGGGCTCTTCTTTTCCATATTTTATATTAAAAACTCCCAAAGATATGGTAGCCATAACAGGAAAACTTTTAGACACAAGTTTAGCAATTATGTTTTCTCCATATGTTGGTCTTGACATTACAATTTGATTATCTTTTACTTCTAAATAATTAACATGAGCACACAGCCCTACTTTTAATGCTCCTGCAATTCTTGGTGCTAAAGACATTCCTATTTTTGTTGCAGGGAAAAAAAATCCATAAGGTTGAGATGATTTAATTATTTGGGTAAGAACCTCAGTGTAAAGATCATCTTTAAAATCTTTTAATTCAGAATTTATAACAAACCAAACTTCATCAGCTAAGGATTTTTTAATTTCTTTTAAATTCTTGATATTTTTAAAAGAGTCTATCAAACAAACCAGAATAAGCTTTTTATTTAATGATTTTGCTATATTTTTTAAAGGTGATAATATTTCCAGACTTGAATTATGTAGCTTACCTTTATAAAACTCCCCAAAAGTTAAAATATTTTCCTTAGGTAAATTTTCTAATTTTATTTTTTCAAACATTACTTCACCTCATCAATGTTTAATTAAAGTTTTTTCTTTAAGAACTTCTATTAATTTTTCTACTAACTCTTGAGGTTCACCTTCTAAAATATTTCCTTTCATTTCTATTTTTCTCTCATACACTTCTACTACTTGCGTAGGGGAACCACTAAGTCCTAATTTTTGAGGATCTAAATTTAAATCACTGGCTGTCCAAATCAAAGGCTCTTTATTTTTAACTTCTATAAGTCTTTTTAATGAAGGTGGTCTTATATAATCAAAAGCTACTGGAGAAACAGAAACTATTAAAGGTGCTTCAACTTCAACTTCTTCTTCTCCATATTCATTTTCTCTTATAACTATCCATTTATTTTTTTCTTTTAAAATATTTTTTACATTAGTAAGTGATGGAATACCAAGCAAAGCTGCTGTTTCTGGAGGCACTTGTGCTGTTTCTCCATCAATTGATTTAAGACCCATTAAAACTAATGAAAAAGGAGAAAGTTTTTTAATAGCTTTTGCTAAAACATAACTTGTTGCTAAAGTATCTGAACCTGCAAAAGCTCTATCTGAAAGTAAAATCATTTGATCAGCACTTAAGGCATAAGCATATTTTAAAAGAGGGATTACATTAGGAGGTCCCATGGAAATAACTACTACTTGAGTATTATAGGTTTCTTTTAATCTTGCAGACAATTCCAAAGCTGGTCTATCATTTGGATTTAAAATAAGTTCCATACTTTCCCTTTTTAAAGTATGAGTTTCAGGGTCAACTTTGATACTTCCTGGTTTTGGAACACCTTTTATACAAACTATTATTTTTTCCATTTGCTACCTCACTATTTATAATATTTAAGTAACTCTCTTGCTATAATATTTCTTTGAATTTCATTTGTTCCTTCATAAATTTGAAGGCATTTTGCATCTCTAAAATATTTTTGAACAGGATAATCTCTCATATATCCAAATCCACCCATCATTTGAATAGCTCTTTCAGTAATCCACATAGCAATATCTGTAGCAAAACATTTTGCCATAGAAGATGCACCAGAAATTTCTTTAGCTCCGCTATCTATAAATTTAGCTACATTATAAACTAAAGCTCTTCCTGCTTCTATTTTTATTGCCATATCTGCGAAGGTGTGACTAACTGCTTGAAAATTATAAATAGGTTGACCAAATTGTATTCGGGAGGTAGCATGTTTTAAAGAGATTTCCATAGCAGCTTGGGCTATACCAAGAGCTTGAGCCCCTGCCCCACATCTGGCAAAGTCTAAGGTTCTAAGAGCTACTATAAAACCCATGCCTTCTCTTGCAAGCAATCTATCTTTAGGGATTCGACAATCATTAAAAAATAATTCTGTAGTAACAGAAGCTCTTAATCCTAATTTTTTTTCTTTTTTTCCTACAGAAAAACCAGGATCATTCTTTTCCACAATAAAAGCACTTGCTCCTCTGGCACCCTTTGCAGGATCAGTTATAGCAATTATAATATAAATATCTGCTATTCCACCATTAGTAATCCATTGTTTCATTCCATTTAAAATATAAAAATCTCCTTCCTTTTTAGCTAAAGTTTTAATAGCAAAAGCATCACTTCCTGCTTGAGGTTCTGTTAAAGCAAAAGCACAAAGTTTTTTACCTTTTGCAATATCTGGTAAGTATTTTTCTTTCTGCTCTTTATTTCCAAAAAGAATAATAGGATAGGATCCAAGAAAAGAAGCTGCATATGTAGTAGAAACCCCTGCACAATAATAAGAAAGTTTTTCAACTGCTAAGCACATCTCAAAACTACCCCACCCTAATCCTTCATATTCTCGAGGAATAATTATTCCAAACAAATCTGCATCTGCTAAAGCTTTAATAGGTTTTTCATCATAAATCTCTTTTTCATCCCATTCTAAAGCATAAGGTTTTATATATTCTTCTCCAATTTGTTTTATTAAATCAACTAAAATTTTCTGCTCTTCATTAAAAGGATATTGGATCATAGAAACTCCTTTTTCTTTTTTAAATGAGTATTTTACTAAAAAATTTAGTTTGAACAAGTAATTTTGATTTTTAAAAAATTTCCGAATATAATAAAAAATAATAAATAATTAAAATTTTAATTAAAGGGGGAAACAAATGAAAAAAGACGAAATTTTAAATAAATTAAGAAAAAACCGTGAAGAGATAGATAACATTCTTTATAAAGCTGTTTTTGAAAATGGAAAACTTTTAAGTGTTATTCAAGAAAGTCTTAAAGAATTAGGTTACAAAGGATATTCCATATATCCTCTTTATAAAGAATTTTCAAAAAAGTTTTTAGGATTTACTGTTCCTGCTATCAATATTAGAGGAATGACCTATGATGTTGCAAGAACTATATTTAGAGTAGCTAAAAGATTGAAAATAGGAGCTTTAATTTTTGAAATTGCAAAATCTGAAATGGGATATACCAAACAATCACCTTTAGAGTATGCTACTGTTATTCTTTCTGCAGGTTTTAGAGAAGATTTTCAAGGACCTATTTTTATTCAGGGAGATCATTTTCAGTTTAATAGAAAATCTTATTTTACTGATGCTGAAAGAGAAAAGAATAATATAAAAAATCTTATAAGAGATGCTATTTTAGCTCAATTTTATAATATTGATATTGATGCTTCAACTCTTGTAATACTCGAAGAAGAAGATCTGGATAAACAGCAAAAACATAATTATGAAGTTACTGCAGAAATGGCAGAATTTGTAAGATCTATAGAACCTAAAGGAACTATTGTTAATTTAGGAGGTGAGATAGGAGAAATAGGAGGTCATAATAGTACACCTGAAGAACTGAGGACATTTATAAATGGGTTTAATAAAATTTTTAAAGGAAATATTGGAATCTCAAAAATTAGTGTGCAAACCGGAACTTCTCATGGAGGTGTAGTTTTACCTGATGGTAAAATTGCTACTATTAATCTTGATTTTAATACTTTAAAAACTTTATCCAAAATTGCAAGAGAAGAATTTGGATTAGCAGGTGCTGTTCAACACGGAGCTTCTACTCTTCCAGAAGATTATTTTAATCTTTTCCCAGAATGTGAATGTGTAGAAGTTCATCTGGCTACAGGTTTTCAAAATTTTATTTATGACCATCCTGCTTTACCTTCAGAATTTAGAGAAAAAATTTATAGCTATCTTAAAACAAATTTTAAAAACGAATGGAAAGAAGGAATGACTGAAGCCCAGTTTATTTATAAAACAAGAAAAAAAGGATTTGGTATTTTCAAAAAGGAATGGTGGGAATTACATCCAGAGATAAAAGAAAAAATTTTGTCTGATATGGAGGGACTTTTTGAAAAAATTTTTAGAGCATTAAATGTAACTAATACTTTAGAATTGGTTAAATCTAAGGTATTAACATCTTAAAATATTGAATTTTTGGATAGTAAATGATATATTTCATTCTATGAGTGTTTTTCGGATAGAAGTTTCATCTAAATCCTCTTTTAAAGATGTAATTGGTGCTAAAACAAAAAGAAAAATTCAACAACATCTAAATATTTATTTAGATGAAGTTTATTTTATAAAAGTATATTTAGTCGAAGGTAATTTTTCTGAAGAAATAGTAAAAACTTTTGCTGAATCTGCCCTTTGTGATCCTGTAATACAGATTTATAGTATTAATGATCCGATTTCTTTAAAACTGAATCTTTCTTTTGATTGGATTTTAGAAATTGGTTATCGTCCAGGAGTTACTGATAATGAAGGAAAAACCGCAGAGGAAGCTCTAAGTTATATATTAGAAAGACCCTTAGATCCTGATAAAGAAGGGGTTTATTTTGCTCGCCAATTTTTAATAAAAGGAAATATTAAAAAAGAAGTTGTTGAAAAAATTGCTAAAGAACTTCTTGCTAATGAACTTATAGAAAGGTGGTTTATTCTTTCTAAAGAAAAATTTTTAAAGGAAGGACTTTTCTATCCTGTTCCCCGAGTAACAGAATATTTTCCTCCTACAGTAGAAAAGTTTAATTTAAATAGTTTTTCAGATAAAGAACTTTTAAAACTTTCCCAAGAAAGATTATTAGCACTCAATCTCAATGAGATGAAAACTATTCAAAAATTTTTTTCAAATCCTGAATTTATAAAATTAAGAAAAAATTATGGATTAGATGCTTCTATTACAGATGTAGAACTTGAAAGTATAGCTCAAACTTGGTCAGAGCATTGTAAACATAAAATATTTAATGCTAAAATTTTTTATAAGGATCTCGATACTGGAGAAGAACTGATTATAGATAGTCTTTTTAAAACCTACATTAAAGGCTCTACTGAAAAGATTAGAAAAGAAAAGGGAGAAAAAGATTTTTGTCTTTCTGTTTTTGTTGATAATGCAGGAGTTATAAAGCTTGATGAAAAATGGGCTTTGGCTTTTAAGGTAGAGACTCATAATAGCCCTTCGGCACTTGACCCTTATGGAGGAGCTTTGACAGGAATTGTAGGAGTAAACAGAGACCCTTTAGGGACAGGTAAAGGAGCTAAACTTATTTTTAATACAGATATATTTTGTTTTGCTCCTCCAGATTGGAATAAACCTTTGCCTCCAAGAATTTTGCATCCAAGAAGAATTTTTGAAGGTGTAAGAGAAGGTGTTGAACATGGAGGAAACCAAAGTGGTATTCCTACAATTAATGGTTCTATAGTTTTTGATCCTCGTTATCTTGGAAAACCTTTAGTTTATTGTGGAACAGGAGGGCTTTTACCTTTATATATAAACGGAAAACCATGCTGGAAAAAAGGTGCTAAACCTGGAGATTTAGTAGTAATGATTGGTGGAAAAATTGGTAAAGATGGAATTCACGGTGCTACTTTTTCTTCAGAGGCTTTACATGAAGGCTCTCCTGCTACAGCAGTGCAAATTGGAGATCCTATAACTCAGAAAAAGATGGTAGATTTTTTATTAAAAGCAAGAGATGAAAATTTATACAATTCCATTACTGATAATGGTGCAGGAGGGCTTTCTTCTTCTGTTGGAGAAATGGCTAAAGAATCAGGTGGTGCTGAAATAGATCTTGCTAAAGCTCCTCTAAAATATCCTGGACTTCGTCCTTGGGAAATTCTTCTTTCAGAAAGTCAGGAAAGAATGACTGTTGCTGTCTCTCCAGATAAGATAGAAAAGTTTCTGAATTTAGCAAAAAAAATGGGGGTATTAGCAACTGTTTTAGGAAAATTTACTAATTCTGGTTATTTTCATATCTTATATGATGGAAAAACAGTAGGTTTATTACCTTTGGATTTTCTTCATAATGGTGTTCCTCAACTCGAATTATATGCTGAATGGAAAACCCCTTCTTATCCATTAAACCCTAAAGTAGAACCTCCTGAAGATTATGAGAAAATTTTAAAAAAAATTTTAAGAGCCTATAATGTTTGTTCAAAAGAATATGTTGTAACTCAATATGACCATGAAGTTCAAGGAGGAAGTGTTGTTAAACCACTAATAGGTATAAATAATGATGGTCCCAGTGATGCAGCAGTGTTAAGATATGATTTAGAAAACGAAAGTGGAATTGTAGTTGCTCATGGAATCTGTCCTAAATTTTCTGATTATGATACTTACTGGATGGTAGCAAATGCTATAGATGAAGGAATAAGAAATGCAGTTTGTGTAGGTGGAGATATAGAATATATGGCAGGACTTGATAATTTTTGTTGGTGCGATCCTATAGAAAGTGAAAAAACACCTGATGGAAAATATAAATTAGCTCAATTAGTAAGAGCATGCAAAGCACTTTATGAGTTTACAAAAATTTATGGTGTTCCATGTATTTCAGGGAAGGATTCAATGAAAAACGATTATCTTATGCATTTAGGTCTTGATCCAGAAGGATTTAATCCTTTTGGAGTAGGAACTATACTTCCAGATGGGAGTTTAAAAATTTCTATTCCTCCTACTCTTCTTTTTTCTGTAATTGCAAAAATCCCTAAATATTATCTTGCTCAAACCATGGATGTTAAAAATCCTGGAGATTTGGTATATATATTAGGAATAACCAAAGAGGAACTGGCAGGTTCAGAATATTTTAATCTTTTGGGAATAAAAGGGGGAAAGATTCCTCAACCAGACCCACATCTTAATAAAAAAGTTTATCTTAAATTAAGAGATGCTATTTATTGGGGACTTATTGAGTCTGCTCATGATCTTTCAGATGGAGGTTTAGGAGTAGCTTTATCTGAAAAGGCTTTTTCTGGAGGATATGGAATAATGGTAGATCTTTCATCAGTTCCTTATGAAGGAGAATCAAGAGAAGATTATCTTCTTTTTTCTGAAAGTGCAGGAAGGATTTTGGTAACTGTAAAAAAAGAAAAAATGCGAGATTTTGAAAAACTTATGATAGGTATACCCTGTGCTTTAATTGGTGAAGTAATTGCAGAACCAATTTTGTTAATAAAAGGACTTGATGGGAGAGTCATAATAAAAGAAGATATTAAAGAACTAAAAAGGGTCTGGCAGGAACCATTCAGTAATTGGTAAAGGAGTAAATTTATGAAAATAAGAAGTTTTATTTATCCTTCTAAAAAAGCTGACAGATATTTACAAAAGATTATAAATAGGGCTGAAGAATTTCCTAAAAAAATAGAAAAAGAAGTAAAAAAAATAGGAGATAAAGTTAAAAAAGAAGGAGATAAGGCTTTAGTTGAATATACTTATAAATTTGATGGAGTTCTTTTTAAGTCAAAAGAATTTAAAGTAGGTAAAGAAGAAATTGAAAAAGCTTATAAAAACATTTCTTCTGAACTCCTTTCAGCTATTAAGTTAGCTATAGAAAAAGTAAAAAAATTTCATTTAAAGTGTCTTCCACAATCTTGGTTTATGGATGAGGATTCAGAGATTGTTTTAGGTCAGATGATAAAACCAGTAGAGATAGCAGGTCTTTATATTCCAGGAGGTAAAGGAGGTGAAACTCCTCTTATTTCAACAGCCATTATGACAGCTGTTCCAGCTAAAATAGCAGGAGTAGAGAAAATTGTTATGGTTTCTCCACCAAGAAAAGATAAAAGTTTAAATTCTGCTTTACTTGTAGCAGCAAATGAAGCAGGTGTTGATGAAATATATAAAATTGGAGGTCCTTGGTCGATTTTTGGTTTAGCATATGGAACCGAGACTTTACCTAAAGTAGATATTATTTGTGGGCCAGGTAATATTTATGTTACTATTGCAAAAAGATTAGTTTCTTCTTTTGTAGGAATAGATATAGTAGCTGGTCCAAGTGAGGTATTAATTATTGCAGATGAAACTGCTAATTCTGAATTTATAACTTGGGATTTACTTGCTCAAGCTGAGCATGATCCAATGAGTTTAGCAATCCTTATTACTACTTCTAAAAAAATTGCTATAGAGGTTAAAAAATTAATACCCCAAGCCTTGAAAAAAGGTTTTAGAAGTGAAATAGCTAAAGAAGCACTTTTAAAAAGAGGGAGTATTATAATTGTGAAAGACTTAAATACAGCTTTTTTATTAGCAAATCTTATTGCACCTGAACATTTAGAAATTATGATTAAAGATCCTATGGAATATTTACCTTTAGTTAAAAACGCAGGTGCTGTATTTTTGGGTGCTTATACTCCTGAAGCAATGGGAGATTATATTGCAGGTCCTAATCATGTTTTACCAACTATGGGATTTGCAAGATTTACTTCCTCATTATCTGCAGAAAAATTTCTTAAAAAAATAAATTTTCTTAAATACTCCCCTTCAGCTCTTAAAAAAGAAGCAAAAAAGGTAATAATTCTTGCTGAAACAGAAAATTTACTTTCTCATGCTGAGGCAGTAAGAATAAGATTAAAAAAATAATTTTTTTAAAATACTAAGGAGGGTTCTATGAAAGAGTTTCATAATTATTTAGAATTTGCAGAAGAAATTATTGAAGATATTGATACCACTGTTGAAAATTTAGGTCCTTGTAAAATTCCTTCACCTTTAAAACTTCATCCTAATTGTTTTGTTTCTGAAGAGAACAGAGTTACTTTAAGAGTTAACTATAAATATCTTAAAGATAATCTTTCTAAAAATAAAGAAATTCCTTCTTTAGAACTTGCTGGTCCAAGACCTTATATTTATTTTGATCCATCTAAAGTAAAAGCAGGAATTGTAACTTGTGGAGGTCTTTGTCCAGGTATTAATGATGTAATTCGTTCTATTGTTATGACTCTTTATTATTCTTACAAAGTAAATAAAATAATTGGTTTTAAATATGGATTACAAGGATTTATTTCTAAATATGGACATGATGTAATAGAGTTAAGTCCTGAAATAGTAAAAGATATTCATACCATGGGAGGAACTTTTCTTGGAACTTCTCGAGGGCATCAATCTATTGAGGAAATTGTAGATACTCTTGAAAGGATGAATATTCAGATACTTTTTATGATTGGAGGTGATGGGACTTTTAAAGCAGCTTATAAAATAAAAGAAGAAATTGCTAAAAGAAATCTTAAGATTGCTGTAATTGCTGTGCCTAAAACTATAGATAATGATATTTGGCTTGTCTCTAAAACTTTTGGTTTCGATACCGCTGTTGAACTTGCTTGCGAAGCTATTAGATGTGCCCATACAGAAGCCATAGCAGTTCCTAATGGAATTGGATTGGTTAAATTAATGGGTAGACATTCAGGGTTTATTGCTGCTGCTGCAACTCTTGCAACTAAAGAAGTAAATTTTTGCTTAATTCCTGAAATGGATTTTGATTTAGATGGAGAAAAAGGACTTCTTGCAGAATTAGAAAGAAGATTATATAAAAGAAAACACGCAGTGATTGTGGTAGCAGAAGGAGCAGGACAAAAATATGTTCAAAAAGATCCTCCAGAATATGATGCCTCTGGAAATATTAAATTAGGAGATATAGGTAAATTTTTAAAAGAAAGAATTGAAAAATATTTTAAAGAAAAAAATATAGAAATAGTAATAAGATATATTGATCCAAGTTATATTATAAGAA